>ERZ1027221.277-NODE-277-length-40873-cov-6.770052_pt1 | contig 40873 bp, 37 predicted proteins | sample MGYA00519267_ERZ1027221 | MGnify/ENA primary metagenome ERZ1027221 (study PRJEB26926, sample SAMN06164533) | human gut metagenome | biome: ENVO:00009003; feature: ENVO:2100002; material: ENVO:00002003 | host: Homo sapiens | place: USA | collected 2012 ...
TATTTAAGGATTGTTAAAATTTAATCTTAGAAAAAAACAACTGGAACAAGAGCTATTTGTTTTTATAGCAAAGAATGGTATATTTTTGTAGGAGGTGGCTTACTTGAAAGAAGTCGTAATGATAGATGCTGCAAGAACGCCAATAGGAAAGTATCGCGGAAGTTTAAGTTCATTTACTGCAGTTGAATTAGGCACACTTGTGACCAAAGAATTATTAGATAAAACAAAACTGAAAAAAGATAAAATAGATCAAGTAATATTTGGAAATGTCCTGCAGGCTGGTAATGGTCAAAATGTTGCTAGACAAATTGCTTTGAACAGCGGTATCCCAGTGGATGTCCCTGCAATGACAATCAATGAAGTTTGTGGATCTGGTATGAAAGCAGTGATTTTAGCACGCCAGCTGATCCAATTAGGTGAAGCAGAGCTTGTGGTAGCCGGCGGAACAGAGAGTATGTCACAAGCACCTATGCTGAAACCCTATCAGTCAGAAACAAATGAATATGGCGAACCAATTTCCAGTATGGTCAATGACGGATTGACTGACGCATTTTCAAATACACATATGGGATTAACCGCAGAGAATGTGGCAACTCAATTTTCTGTGAGCAGAGAAGAGCAGGATCGTTATGCCTTGGCATCCCAGTTGAAAGCAGCTCAAGCTGTTGAAGCTGGCGTATTTTCTGAGGAGATCATTCCGGTCAAGATTTCTGCTGAAGACGTGTTATCTGAGGATGAAGCAGTTCGTGGAAATAGTACATTGGAAAAATTGGGTACATTACGTACAGTATTCTCGGAAGAAGGAACAGTAACAGCAGGCAATGCTTCTCCATTGAATGACGGCGCCTCAGTGGTGATCCTTGCATCCAAAGAATACGCAGAGAATAATAATCTGCCTTATTTGGCAACCATCAAAGAAGTAGCGGAAGTTGGTATTGATCCAAGCATCATGGGAATCGCTCCAATCACAGCCATTCAAAAATTGACAGATAAAGCAGGAATAGCTTTACCAACGATCGATCTTTTTGAAATCAATGAAGCATTTGCGGCTTCATCTATTGTGGTCAATCGAGAACTACAGTTAGATGAAGAAAAGGTCAATATCTATGGAGGAGCAATCGCATTAGGACATCCAATTGGGGCAAGCGGTGCACGGATTTTGACCACGTTAGCTTACGGATTGCTTCGTGAGCAGAAGAGATACGGTGTTGCTTCATTATGTATTGGCGGAGGTTTAGGCTTGGCAGTCTTGTTAGAAGCGAATACGGAGCAAACACGTGAGGATTGGCAAAAAAAAAGTTCTATCAGCTCACGCCATCTGAACGGCGCAGTCAATTAGTCGAAAAAGGTGTATTGACACAGGAAAATGCACTGATTTTTGAGGAACAAACACTTTCTGAAGAGCTCTCAGATCACATGATTGAAAACCAAGTGAGCGAAGTGGAGATCCCAATGGGCATTGCACAAAATTTCCAAATCAATGGCAAGAAAAAATGGATCCCGATGGCTACAGAAGAACCATCTGTTATTGCAGCTGCAAGCAATGGCGCAAAAATCTGTGGAGATATCTGTGCAGAAACACCTCAACGGCTGATGCGTGGACAAATCGTTCTATCAGGAAAATCGGAGTATCAAGCAGTGATCGATGCAGTGAATCATCGAAAAGAAGAACTGATTCTTTGTGCAAATGAAAGCTATCCTTCCATCGTGAAACGCGGGGGCGGTGTTCAAGATATCTCTACACGGGAATTTATGGGAAGTTTCCATGCCTACCTATCTATTGATTTTTTAGTGGATGTAAAAGATGCAATGGGTGCCAACATGATCAACTCGATTCTTGAGAGTGTAGCAGACAAATTACGGGGATGGTTCCCTGAGGAAGAGATTCTATTCAGTATTTTAAGTAATTTTGCTACAGAATCGTTGGCTTCTGCCTGTTGTGAAATTCCCTTTGAACGCTTAGGGAGAAGCAAAGAAATTGGTGAACAAATCGCTAAAAAAATCCAACAAGCAGGGGAGTATGCGAAGCTGGATCCTTATCGTGCAGCGACGCATAATAAAGGAATCATGAATGGTATAGAAGCTGTAGTAGCAGCTACAGGAAATGATACACGTGCGGTAAGTGCTTCGATCCATGCCTATGCGGCAAGAAACGGATTATACCAAGGATTAACAGACTGGCAGATTAAAGAAAATAAACTAGTTGGGAAGTTAACGGTACCTTTGGCTGTGGCCACAGTAGGCGGAGCTTCTAATATCTTGCCAAAAGCTAAAGTATCCTTAGCTATGCTAGATGTTGATTCAGCCAAGGAACTAGCACAAGTAATGGCTGCTGTAGGGTTAGCTCAAAATCTTGCTGCTTTGCGAGCATTAGTTACAGAAGGAATCCAAAAAGGACACATGGGGCTTCAAGCTCGTTCATTAGCGATCTCAATTGGGGCAGTTGGTGAGGAAATCGAGCAAGTTGCGCAAAAATTACGTGAAGCAGAAAAGATGAATCAGCAGACAGCTATACAACTATTGGAAAAAATCCGGGAAAAATAAAAGAACAATACCTTTAGAGGAATAAAGCAAGATTTGCAGTTATTTTAGTTACTGTAGATCTTGTCTTTTTTTCTTTTACGAGAAAAATGTGTTCATTGTTAAAATATATTTCTAGCTATAATTAGGTGTGCGCACAAAATAGAAAAGAATGGAGAACTTATGAATAAGAAAAAATTTACTGTACTATTGTGTATTTGTTTCGGTTTATTTTTACTAGGATATAAAACACCAATGTCTTATGCACATATAAATGGTGGAGATTGGTCGGCACGTACATATAATCGGTATTGGATGAGTGAATTAAATGATAATGTACGTCTTTCAGAATTATCTATTCCAGGGACCCATAATTCAGCAACAGGAACGTTCTCAGGTATAGCAAGTGGATACGTAAAGACACAAAGTATCGATATCCGCAAGCAGCTTGACAATGGAATACGTTTTTTAGATATACGTGCGCGTGCTATTGATGGTGCTTTTACGATGCATCACGACAGGTACTATCTAAACCGGAATTTCGGTGATGTACTTAATAAAACAGTGGCCTTTCTTCGTGACAATCCTGGAGAAGTAGTCTATATGAGATTGAAACAAGAATACAGTAGTGTAAATGACCATACATTCAACCATATTCTTAATACAAGATATTTACAAGATAGTCGTTGGAGAGATTACTTTTATTATGGAAATGCTAATCCGACTCTTAGAGAGACACGAGGAAAAATCGTCATTTTTTGTAATTTCTTGGGAAATAATGTCGGAATCCCTTATCCGTCAAGTTTTGATATACAAGACTATTGGAATCCAGTGAATCCAAATGATAAACGGTGGGCCGTCGAGCAACAATTCGACAAGGCACACCAAAGCAGAGGAATAAATGGTGTCAAATATATCAATTATCTAAGTGCAAATGGATTTTGGAATGGTGTATGGGGATACGCAGATGTAATCAATCATTTTTCTTTTTACCGGATAATAAATAGAAATATCAAACATACGGGAATCGTACCTATCGACTATCCAAGTGAGTGGCTCGTTAATTCCATCATCGATATCAATCATCGTTTATTGAAAGACCGTGAAAGCAAAGGGAAATACGATGGATATATCACTTCTATCCAATGTGAAGCAGATACCTCAAAAGTTGTGGATTGGAATCAAGGAAATAACAGAGGAATCATTTACCATAACGCTGGGAGTAGAAATCAAAAGTGGTACTTAGATTATGATGTTGCGAGTAAAGCATACATATTGCGAAGTCAACGTAACAGGGATCATGTGTTAGCAGAAAATAGTTCTTTTGGTATAGATGTAACGAACCAGCCAAGTATACAAAATCGTGCAAGATGGCGATTGTTATCGTCTGGGCTAGAGCATATGCTAGGAGATGTGTATTATTTGCAAAATGTTCATAGTAACCGAATACTAGAAGTAAGAGATGGCGTATACAACAATAATCAAGAATTGATTACTGCGCCAGTCGCTTATATACAAAGACAACGATTTGTGATCCATAGAGAAGATTGATAAAGAAAATCAATCATAGCGAATTCATTAATTGTTGATCATTAGTTATTTATTCAACGGAACGAAATAATAAAAAATACTATATGACTATAAAGAAACCGCTTGGCATTTGTTTAACCTACCAAGCGGTTTCTTATTCAACCAACGGATTAACTTCAACAGTTTCTACAGTTGAATGTTTCTATCTTTCCGCAATCGCTGTCGCTGCAAATTGTTCAATTAAAGGAATCAAAGCCAATTTGACTTTGTATTTTCGTTCAAGTGCTTTTTCGATGGCAAATTCATTTTCAGCAGTCATAGAAATAGTTGCTAACTTACGAGGTTCATCGGCATTTTTTTCATAAATAACTACTTCTTGTTCATTTTGTTCTGTGTAAAATTTAGGATACTCAGCAACAGCTTTTGAAAAATCAGCAAAACTTAAAGCGGCATTCGTATCAGTTGAGCGTGTATTTTCAGTTGTGTCCGCTTTTGGTTCTTCCACTTTTTCTTCTGGCACACTGACTGTTTCTTCTGTCACTGGTGTTGCAACGGCTTGTGCAGTTGGTTCATCGTTTTTCAAACGTTGATCATTCCAGTAAGATACGATCTCAATAAGAAGATTGTCACGGAATCGTTCGAAAATACCGTTTTCTCCTGAACGGATCCGCTTTAATACAGTATTGAAATTATCATCGATAGGCACATTGATTCGTGTATCTTCATTTGTTTTTCCAGCTAATCCGATCGTTAAGATTTGACGGTTTTTGGGATCAAGCATGACTTGTAATGGCAAACCATAACGTCTCAAGCTTTCATCTTCTAGAGAACGGAATAACTGTCCTCTTACACCATCCAATGAAGGACGGAATTGATTTAATAATTTTTGTTTCTGTTTTTTCTTCATATGTTCTCTCCTTCGCTCATACCCTTTCGATTATAAGAAAAAAAAAGCCAAATGAAAAGGAGTAATGCAAAAAAACTTGCGTATACGCAAATTACAACAGAAAAATTTGCTTATTTTTCCATTTTTTGAAAGAAAAATAAAAAAATGGAACAGGTTATGTGGATAGATAACCTGTTCCAATCTTTTTATTTTTTCGGTATCAAGGCAAAAATAGGTAACTCAGGTCTTTTTATTTTTTCGGTATCAAGGCAAAAATAGGTAACTCAGGTGAATAAATGACTTCATGTTCGTGCCAAGTTGTGACCATTAGTGAATGATTGAACCGTTTTTTCAGCTCTTCGATGATTTGATCATGTGTCCAGTTTCTTGCAGGGAAATGTTGGATCTTCTCTGCATCGATCAAAAAGACAAAATCGGAATGAAAAGTCTGAATGACGTCTTCCGAGAGAGAATTCAAGCGTTCGATTGGATCCATAAAATCACCTTTCGTCTTAGAATTGGGTAGTATCTGGGTCTTTTGCCTTGCCAACTACACCATCTAACTGATCAATTTGTTTCATTTCTTCTTCTGTCAATTCAAAATCAAACAGTTCAGTATTTTCTTTGATTCTGCTTGGTGTGACAGATTTAGGAAGAGGAAGGAATCCGTGTTGCAACGACCAACGTAAAGCGACTTGTGCGATCGTCTTGTCATGCGCTTCAGCGATTTGTTTCATTTCAGGGACATCGAAGATTTTACCAGTGCCTAATGGGCTATATGCTTCAAGAATCATCTCATGTTTTTTTGCATACTCAACTAAATCTGGCTGCAATTCACCCGGTGCAAGGAAAACCTGATTGACCATTGGCATGATTTTTGCTGTTTTAGCAAGTGTATCTAGATGGTGGGGCAAGAAATTGCTCACACCGATTGCTTTGATTTTACCTGCTTCATACAGTTCTTCAAATGCACGCCATGTATCTGCGTTTGCTTGTTCCCAATTATCACGAAAAGCAACTGGATTTGGCCAGTGAATCAAGAACAGATCTACATAATCTGTTTGAAGTTTCTTTAATGATTCTTCAAAAGAAGACATCACAAGTTCATAACTGTGATTGGCATTCCATAATTTTGTTGTTAGGAAGATCTCTTCTCTAGGAATGCCACTTTCCTTAATCGCTTGGCCGACACTTTCTTCATTCTTGTATCCTTGGGCAGTATCGATATGGCGATAACCTGCAGCCAGTGCTTCTTTAACAGAGGAAACAGCGACATCCCCATCAGGTGTTTGCCATGTGCCGAATCCTACTACTGGAATTTCGTAACCATTTGATAGACGATACGTGCTTGTTAATGAATTCATACTTTCAGCTCCTTTTTTATTCGTTCATCTATAAGTTTAGCGCATTTTCCAAAAAAAAGAATCCATTTTGTTTCTACTATTGAAATTTTTGTTTAAAAGAAAATGATTTTGATTCTGGTATTTTTGATTTTTTTTCCGTAAACTAAGACAGAAGGGAATGAGGAAATGGATATCTATTTAAAAAAAGCAATCCTGCATATTATTGACAGAGAGACGGGTTCGCCGGTCTTTTCGCAAAAAGAGCTGGATCTGACAAAAGAATATATTCGTGATTTTCTTCAAAAGAAGATCCAAAAAATCTCTTCTGCTCAAACAAAAACTGGACAACTAGCAGAAGAAAGCATGATCGTTGAATCACTTAAAATCGCTCAAGAAAATTTTGTGGAAGCAAGTGAAGCAATCGTTCAGCGATGGTTCGATATTTACCAAGAAAGTGAAGAGGCGCCAAGTGCAGATGTATTTGTCGTTTTGTATGAATTAGATACAGTGATGTACTTATCTTTATTGAAAGTCAATTATCGTGAGGCTTATACGCATTTTGTTGAAGCAGACGAAGTAGGAATTGACAACCGTTTGATTTTGAACCGAGCAATACTAGGCGCGAAAACACAAAAAGCAGATGAAGCCTTCGCGGTGAACTTGTCCGATTGGACCTATGAATTGATTGAAAAAAAATATGAGTTTTCCGGTAAAAAAGAGCTTTATTTTTCTGGAAGAGTGATCGAAAGTGTTCCTGCACCTTCTTTAGAAGAAAATGTAAAAGTGATCCAAAAAGTAGCCAAGCATCTTGGAAAAAAATTCGAGACAGAAGAATTTGATATCATGGCTGATTTAAAAGAAGCTGTCTATGACACGATAGAAGAAAAAGGACGGTTGGATCATGAGATGATCGCAGAAAAAGTCTTCAGGGAAAACATTACGGCAAAACTGGCTTTTAAAGAAGAAGTACAGGAACAAGGGTTTGTCCCAGAAGCACCTCCTGTAAAAGAAGTACAAGAAATTTCTGAGAAAAAATTTGGAAAACAAAAATTTAAACTATCAAACGGAATCGAACTGATTGTACCAGTCGATGTATATCGCAACCTAGATTTGATTGAATTTGTGAATAATCCAGATGGTACGATATCTGTGATGATCAAAAATGTGGATGAAGTATTAAATCGTTTATAAAAGTGACTGGAACATTAGATGTTCAACTACCGATGTTTAGTTGAATGAATGGTCCATGAGAAGGATCTGAAAAGACGAATATAACAAAAAAAGAGCGTGAGACAAAAGTAAAGAACACTTTTGTCTCACGCTCTAAAAACGTATAAACGCTTCTGTCCCATCCTCTTTTTATCTAATAAAATTTTAAGACCATCGATTATTGATCGATTTTTTCTGCCGCATTTTTAGGGACTTCAGAAGCTTTTATTTCTTCCCAGCTTAATACACCTTTACGAGGATTGACTTTGAGTTTAAGATACGCATTCATCTTTAATGGATGTTCTCTTTTTTCGCGAAGCGTCACTTGTTTTTTTTCTCCATCTTTATTATAAGCCGCTTGCTTGTAGGTATAAGTCGTGAATTTCTCTCCGTTATCTGCTTGGATAGCTGATATTTCGCCATTCGTCGTGATTTTTGTATAATAGGCTTCACCGCCGTAAAAATAATGATAAGCTGCAAAACTTCCGCCGAGAAAGATGCCTAAAACGACAAGTACGCCAATTAATTTTTTCATGTACTTCACCTCTCCTCTTATTATTAACGAAATAGAAGATTTCGTCTATTGAAAGTTGTTGGCGACAGCTGAATTTTAAACTTTTCCTCATTTTGTTCTTATTGCTTCAAAAGAAAGGTAAGGACTAGCTTGAAGCTTTTCTCAAAAAACACAATTTTTTATTTATAAAAGGTACTTTTTTCGTGTGTAAGATAGGCGAGTGCTCTTAGTTAACTTTGACCAATATTGACGTATAATAAGCTTAGTTCGAATCTTACAAAAAGTAAGCCGGACGTATTCTTTTTGATTTATTCAAAAAAAGACTATAATAAAAAAGTGAGAGCTGAAATCCTTCAGTGATCTATATTATTTAGGAGGTTTGTAAATTATGGCAAAAGAACATTACGACAGAAGTAAACCACACGTTAACATTGGTACAATTGGACACGTTGACCATGGGAAAACTACTTTAACTGCTGCGATCACTACAGTATTAGGCAAAAAAGGCCTAGCAAATCCTCAAGACTATGCTAGTATTGATGCAGCTCCAGAAGAACGTGAACGTGGAATTACGATCAATACCGCACACGTAGAATATGAAACAGAAAAACGCCACTATGCGCATATCGATGCACCAGGACACGCGGACTATGTGAAAAACATGATTACAGGGGCAGCCCAAATGGATGGTGCCATCTTAGTCGTTTCTGCAACTGATGGTCCGATGCCTCAAACACGTGAACACATTTTGTTGTCACGTCAAGTTGGTGTAAAATACCTAATTGTTTTCTTGAACAAAGTAGATTTAGTCGATGATGAAGAATTGATTGATTTGGTAGAAATGGAAGTTCGCGAGTTATTGAGCGAATATGGTTTCCCAGGCGATGACACTCCTGTGATCAAAGGTTCCGCATTAAAAGCATTGCAAGGCGATCCCGATGCTGAAGCTGCTATTATGGAACTGATGGATACAGTGGATGAATATATCCCAACGCCAGAACGTGATACAGATAAACCATTACTATTACCAGTGGAAGATGTTTTCTCCATTACAGGACGAGGAACTGTTGCCTCAGGTCGTATTGACCGCGGTGCTGTTCGTGTCGGTGATGAAGTAGAGATCGTAGGGATCAAACCTGAAACACAAAAAGCAGTTGTCACAGGTGTAGAAATGTTCCGTAAAACGTTAGATTACGGGGAAGCTGGAGATAACGTCGGCGTACTGTTACGTGGTATCCAACGGGACGATATCGAACGTGGACAAGTACTTGCTAAACCAGGTTCCATTACTCCACATACAAAATTCAAAGCTGAAGTGTACGTGTTGACCAAAGAAGAAGGTGGACGTCATACACCATTCTTTAACAACTACCGCCCACAATTCTACTTCCGTACAACTGACGTTACTGGAACAATCACGTTACCAGAGGATACAGAAATGGTCATGCCTGGTGACAATGTGACGATTGATGTTGACTTGATCCACCCAATCGCTGTTGAAAACGGAACGACCTTCTCGATTCGTGAAGGTGGCCGTACAGTAGGTTCAGGTATCGTTACAGAAATCGAAGCATAAGAAACGCGACTCGAATATTTTGGCAATGAAAAATGTTTAAAATGAAAAAGCGGTCAAAACAGAAATCCTGTTTTGACCGCTTTTTTTGTTCTACAATTGTACAATAAGAGAGGGTAGGAGCCGTACCTCACGCTTTGGTTCAGTCTCTTTTATTTATACTGTGAGTGTTTCCTTACAATACGCAGTTTTTAGTACTTTCTTCGTATCCATTTTTTCAAACCACTTATTCGACCTTGTGTCTGCTCAACTGGCGCATTATCAATAATCAGCAAGGCAATCATAACGTATGCAATCCAGCTATCTCGCGAATATAGGGTGTAGCGTGAGACCCAGTTCGTAGCGTACTTGCTTTTGTATTCTCTTAATCCATGGAAAGAATAAAAATGAGAGCCAAACTCGTAAACCAAGTAAGCAATTCTTTCCTGTAAAAAACTCTTTCTGGAAGTACCAACATTTGAAAGAGGAGCCATCCCTAAATTGAACCATTGGATATGTTCTTCTTTCATATAAGCAAACAAATGCAGGAACAAGAAATCCATACTGCCGGAAGGTGCTTTTTTGGGATCATATCGCATCAAATCGATCGTTCCTACTTTGTTGTTCGTATAAGTAGGCATGATCGTCGCAAAAGCGACAATTTCTTCTTGAGTATTTTTGACTACAGCAATAGGCGCTCTTTGTAAATAATCTTCAGAGAAAAAGCCTAAAGAAAAACCTTTTTCTTTTCGTGAACCCAACCAATTATCAGAAATATTTTTGAAAATACTCATTTGCTCAGCAGAAAATGGCGGTTGTAAGACATCAAATGTAAATCCTTCTCGTTCAATTCGGTTCAAGACAGCCCGAGTGCCCTTCATTTTTTTCCCTGATGTTGTAAAACTATTCAGGTCTACATAAGCTTCTTCCCCCATTTTAATGAAGTCATAGCCGAATTCATGCAAAATCATAACGATCTCTTCGCTTGTTTCGTAGAAAACAGGTAAATAACATAATCGGTCTGTCTCTTCGATGAAAGCTTCAATTGCTTCTGGAAAATCTTCTTTCTTACCAGAAGGATCGCCCATTACGACGCATTTATTATTGAAGCAAGCGAATTGGAGAAGCACAGTTGGTTCACCGTCTTTTTCGTAGACAAACATCCGCTTGTCTTTTAAGAAGATCAATTGACTGTCGGAGTTTCCTCCATAAGTTGTGAGGATCTTCAGTGCCTTTTCTTCATTAAAGGCTTCGCCAATCTGTTTCTTTTCTCCTTGAAGAAAATGGACAAATAGAACGATCATGAAACTAACGGCGATAATGGCCAACAACCCTGAAAACCAAATCTTTTCAGAAGGGAATAAGAAAAAGGAAATAAAATGGTGACGCCGATGTGGAAAATCAGGCAGATTGTATACACCAATAACAATATAAAGCAATGTCAATGCACCGATAATGATTCCGTCGATCGTACGCCATTCCCACGAATAGATGAGTTGTTCCCGAAACAGTTCGTTTTTGGACGCAAGAATGATCAGAAACAGAATAGACAAGAAAATCACCGGTGTGAAGCTAAAATCGCTTAATAAAACATAAAATAAAGCGAGTGCGATCAAGAAAATTGTAGGCAGATAGGCTCGTTTTACGCGTGCAGCGATCCCTCTCCCCATAACAATCAAAAGAAATCCTAATAATATACTAGGAAACTGGATAATAAAGTGGAATTTCAATGGGTTCAAAATATGAAGCCAGCGAAACTCTGTAAAAGCTTGCGGAATAGTGGCAGAAAGTACCAACATGATTCCAGAAAAGTATAAAAGTACAACCACGATTTTATGCGCGATTTCTGTTGCTAACTGCTTAGGGATACCTGAATAACGCTGATCAAAAGTGGAACCGATATTTTTGAAGAAAAAGACGATTCCAATCAAAAACGGAATGATGTAGTAGAACAGACGATAAAGCAAGATCCACACAACGACTGTTTCTCTTGGCACACCAATAGCAGATAATCCGATAATCATCATCACATCGAAACTGCCGATCTCGCCAGGAATCATAGACACGATCCCTATCACTGAAGCAGCAATGAATAACGGAATCGTTTGCCACAGATCGATTCGGATTTCCATTAGGTAACCAACAGAAAGGAAACTGAACAGGACACCAGACCATTCCAATAATGAAACAAGCAAGAGCTGTCCTTGCGTTTTAAGTGAGGTACCACCAAGGAATCCTTTCTTTTTGAAAGTAGTGAATAAAAAGACAACAGGAAAATACAGACCACCGCCAATCAGCCATATCCAATATTGCTTCAAGAAAGGAGCGACTGGTGTGAAGACTACAAGTAAAAAAGAAAGCAGACTGTAAATAGAAAGTCCAGCCATCAAAAACAAGAAAACTTTCGATAATGCTTGGATCACGTTTCTGCTCTCTTTCTTTTGTCCATATAGTTCAGAGCGAAGCCCCACACTAACAAACCCGCCGAAACCGGCAATATTGTTGATTGTATTGATCAGCCAGCTTGTCTCAAACAAGTAACGAGGATTCTGCTTTTGTTCAAGCATCCGATTCAAAATAATATCATAACCAATCATAGGTAACACAGAGACAAGACCAATCAACAGCATAAGTCCGCTTTTCCAAATAGGTATAGTGGCAAACGTTTCTCCTAATTGCTGGATAGATAGAGTTTTACCGATGGACATCAATTCACCGACAATAATGACAATGACAGAAATCAAAAAGATTGTTTTGAACAGTCCTAGATGGTTTTTCAGCCATTGTATGGTAGTTTTTAACAAATAAATCACCTTCTATTCCTAATAATTATGTTTCAGAAAGAAATTGAAGAACTTCTCGGTTGAAGCGTTCAGGATCTTTTCTAGCTAATTCATGTCCTTGTTCTTTTACAAGTACAAAAGAAGCTTTTGGTATAGTTTTAGCTATATACAGAGAATGTTTCAGCTTGATTACATCTTTTTTTCCTACAATAATTAATGTTGGGGAGTTGATTTTTTTTAAATCATTTTCTGTAAGGCCGATATCATGTAGCAATAGTTTAATAACTAACAGATTTTTGCGAAGGCTTGGGCGAAATAAAGAGAGCAACCATACCCATGCATAATGAAAATTGCTGATGACTCTGGCAGAAAAACGAACACCTTTAACTAGCGTGTTTCCAGAATTTAAAATCAGTCGATGAACTTTTTGAGGAAAGCTGCTGGCAAATACTAATGCCAAATTTGCGCCATCACTAAATCCAAGAAAATCTGCCTGATTGATTTTTTCTAGCAACATAATCGTATTCAGATCCTCAGCCATCAAATGAAAATTCAATATAGATGCTTCATTTGTTGAACGGCCATGTCCTCTGCTGTCTACTAGATAAACGGTATAGTAGCGTTCAAGTACGGGAACCTGTTCTGAAAAAAAGCGGCCGCTGCCATCATTGCCATGCAGTAAAAAGAGTGGGAAGCCTTGACCACTCTTTTCATAATAAATTTTGCTCCCGTCTGACATTTTTGCATATTTCTTTTCTTTTTTCACATAATCACCTACTGTGTAAAGTATAACGATTATAACAGTCATTGGGCAATTGTTTTTACTGAAAAACAACGATCATTTTCGTAAGATGATAAAAAACACAGGAAAATTCATTTTTTCTTAAGGTGTACACAGAATTTAAGGAAGAAATAGCCAAGAAGATAAAGAAATAGTAAGATAAAAAAGATGTCAAAATAACTAGGTGATGAAATGAAGCGAAAACGATTATCTATTATCCGTATTCTTTTTTACATGATCATTCTAACGGTCATTGGTGCGGTGTTGTTTTTAGGAGGAAGAACTTATCGCTCGGTAAAACGGGTGGAAAGCTATCAAATAGAAATAACGACAGCTGCAAAAAATTATCATATGGAAGCATATGAAAAATTGATCAAGGCAATAATCTTGACCGAATCAAAAGGAAAAGGCACAGATCTCATGCAGAGTTCAGAGAGTTTGCATGGAGAAGTCGATGTCATTGATAATCCAGCTGACAGTATTGATCAAGGGGTCAAATATTTGGCGGAGATGATAATGGAAGCAAAAAAACAAGGATGTGATCTGTGGACTGCTGTCCAAGCGTATAATTTTGGGAAAGATTATATTGCCTACGTAAAAAATCATGGCGGAGAAAACACAGTAGAACTAGCAGAAGCGTATTCTAAAGATGTGTTGAGCCCACTTTTAGGAAATGAAGAAGGAAAACAGTACCGCTATTGGCGGATCCAGTCCTTGCTTTACAACGGCGGCTATCTCTATCATAATGGAGGTAATATGTTTTATCCTGATATTGTCAAAATGAATGAAAAAATAATAGAGACTTACGAAAAAGTCTTTAAATAAACGAATAGGAAATATCCGAACATAATAAAATGAGCTGAAAGAAGGAGTGCGCAAATAGTGGAAAAAAGGCAAAAAATGGAAAATCAAAAAGTGGGGTACACAACCAAAGATTGGATGTTGCGGTTTGTGAAGGGAATGTTTATCGGTTCAGGATTTATTTTGCCGGGGGTCAGCGGTGGTGCATTAGCAGCTGTTTTTGGCATGTATGAGCGACTGATTTCTTTTCTAGCCCATATCACAAAAAATTTCAAAGAAAATGTTTTGTTTTTCCTGCCTGTTGGTCTAGGCGGAGTGACAGGCATCTTTTTACTTTCTTTTTTAGTCAGTTTTTTATTAGGGGCGTATGAAACAACAATATTGTGGTTTTTTGTTGGGTGTATCGTCGGAACTGTTCCTGCGTTATGGAAAGAAGCAGGAAAAAAAGGACGAGATACTTCTGATGTAATCATCATGGTTGTTACTTTTGTTCTGGCTTATTTGTTTTTATTATACGGTGCTCGATTATTTGATGGACAAGTCGATCAGAATTTTGGGACTTGGCTGATCGCCGGCGGATTGATTGGTTTAGGTATGATTGTCCCAGGATTGAGTCCTTCTAATTTTTTGGTATATATGGGATTGTACAAAGCGATGGCTGACGGATTTAAAGAAGTTCGGTTTGAAGTCATCTTGCCGATTGGAATTGGTGGGGTTCTTTGTGTCCTTGGCCTGTCAAAAATCATGGATTATATTTTCTCAAAGGCATACAGTAAGCTATTCCATTTTATTTTAGGCGTCGTTTTTGCTTCAACGATTATGATCATCCCTACTGATTACGCGGGATTGGGAGTCGCTGGAGTGCTAGCTTGTCCTGTTCTTTTTGTAGCTGGTACAGCACTAGGATGGTGGATGAGCCGTTTGGAAGAACAATATAAGTAAAGATAGTTCGATAATAAAAAACAACACACGGGTGATTCATACAAAAAAGGTCAGCATCTTTTTCGTAAGAATCATTCGTGTGTTTTTCTATAAATTTTATAAAAACAAGTTGTTTTTAATCTTGGAACACGCTAGACTTAAACACGTGATTATTTTTGAAAGTTGGCGGAAAATGGAGAAAAAGAAAATGAATGGACTTACACAGCAAGAAGTAGTTCAGAAAATGGCTTCTGGCCAGCAAAATGACTACCAGGAAGATGCATCAAAAAGTACAAAGCAAATATTCAGCGATAATATATTGACGTTATTCAATTTTCTGAACTTCGGTATCGGAATTTGTCTGTTATTTGTAGGTGCTTATTCCAACATGGCGTATTTAGCAATTATTATCGTAAATATCGTTATTGGAATTTATCAAGAAATACATGCAAGAAATCTTGTACGAAAATTATCGATTGTTTCCCAATCAGAAGTACTAGTGATTCGGGACGGTAAAGAACAATCGATTTCTACTAAAGAGCTGGTATTAGGAGATTTGGTAAAGATCGGAGCTGGAGAACAGATACCAGCCGATTTGCAGGTCATATCAGGACGGGCAGAAGCAAATGAAGCTCTTTTGACAGGTGAATCTGACTTGATTGTCAAAGAAGCTGGAGCTGAATTGCTTTCTGGGAGCTTTTTGACAAGTGGTTCTGTCATGGCTGAAGTCATCCGAGTAGGGGCAGATAATTATGCTGTCCGCTTGACTAGCGAGGCAAAAACCCACAAAGCTATTCATTCTGAACTTGTAGATTCGATTCGTAAAGTATCCAAGTTCACTAGTTTCGTGATTATTCCTTTAGGGATCATACTATTTTTGGAGGCACTGTTCATTCGCGATGCTTCTATCAAGATTTCAGTTATTGCCTCTGCAGCAGCTTTGTTAGGGATGCTTCCAAAGGGATTAGTATTGTTGATAAGTATTGCGTTAACGACAGGTGTAACAAAACTGGCAAAAAAACGGATTCTTGTTCAAGACATGTATTCCATTGAAACACTTGCTCACGTCGATACATTATGTTTGGATAAAACAGGAACCATTACTGAAGGGAAAATGAGTATCCAGCGTGTAGAAGCATTACATCCGCTGTATGAAAAAGCTATTCCAGAAATTATGGGAACGTATCTTGCAGAAAGCAGTGATAACAACATCACCATGCGGGCGATGAGAGAGTATTTTGAGCTTTCTAATCGTTATGATGTAACAAACAAAGTCGCATTTTCTTCTGATCGCAAATGGGGTGCGATGGAGTTTCCAGAATTAGGAGTCGTATACGTAGGAGCACCTGAACGCTTGGTGGAAGAAGATCGACTGCCAGATAGTCTAAAAACAGCTCAAGCGAATGGCTATCGCGTCCTTATGTTGGGGATTGCTCCAAATCAGCAATTAAACGAAGAAACCCCCGCGTTTGTTGAGCCAGTTGCTCTGTTTGAAATCGATGATCCAATCCGAAAAAATGCGCCAGAAACATTAGCTTATCTTCATGAGGAAGGCGTTGACCTGAAAGTAATCTCTGGAGATAATCCATTTACTGTCTCCAATATTGCTAGACGTGCAGGATTACCGAATTATGATGCGTATATCGACCTTTCTCAGATTACTGAAGAATCGGACGTGCGAGAAGCCGCGCATCAATATACCGTTTTTGGTCGAGTGAGTCCTCAGCAAAAGAAGTTACTGGTAAATGAATTAAAAGATAGCGGCAGAACGGTTGCGATGACAGGTGACGGCGTGAATGATGTTTTGGCATTAAGAGAAGCAGATTGCAGTATCGCCATGGCAGAAGGTGACGGAGCGACACGTCAAATTGCTAATCTAGTATTGTTGGACTCTGATTTTACGACATTGCCAGAAGTCCTGTTTGAAGGACGTCGAGTAGTCAACAATGTGACGAAAGTCTCCGGTATCTTTTTCATCAAAACGATTTATTCTTTTATTTTATCGATTATCTGTGCCGTTACAGCTATTGGATTTCCATTTATCCCTATCCAGATTACGCTGATTGATTTGGCGATTGAAGGGTATCCTTCCTTCTTTTTATCATTTGAACAAGATAAACGCAAAATCACTTACCGTTACTTGCCTACTGCACTTATCAACGCTTTGCCGAATGCCTTGCTTGTAGTAGTGAATATCATAGCAGTGTATCTACTTGGAAAAACGTTCGCGTGGGGAAGTAGTGAAACCACTACGTTGATGTATTACTTGCTAATTGGAATCAGCTGCATGGCAGTTGTAAAAGCTTGTTATCCTTTCAACCCGTTGCGAATATTCTTAGCAGTAACGACAATCGTAGGGATATATGTAGCTGCGATGCTGTTCCACGGAATTTTGGAAGTAAACTTAGGCTTAGGAGAAACCATAGGATACTTCGTTATGTTCATGATCGTAAATATTGTCCTTCGATTATTGTACTGGAAGGCTGATATTCAAAATCAGCTACTGAAAAGAGTAGCAAATTGATGCTTAATTAAATAGAAATGTGTTATACTTGAAAAAGCAATGAAATATGATACAATCAAACATGTATAATTGTGTCCTTTAAAATCGCACTGATTTCAGTTAGTGCGATTTTTTACCGGTTATTCTCCTGAAATATCTTTTGTTAAAACGAAAAGATATCAATAAAGCAGGGGGTGGAAAAATGGCTCAACGGATTCCTCAAGAAGTTATCGAAACGGTACGCAGTCAAACGAATATCGTTGAGGTGATTGGACAATATGTCCAATTGAAAAAGTCTGGTAAAAACTACTTAGGGCTGTGTCCTTTTCATGAAGAACGCACACCATCCTTCTCTGTTGCAGAAGACAAGCAGATCTTTCATTGCTTTGGTTGCGGTAAGGGCGGAAACGTGTTTACTTTTCTTCAAGAACTAGAAGGACTGAGTTTTCCAGAAGCAGTGATAAAAGTAGCAGATTTCGAACAGATTCCGTTGGAAGATCAATGGCGTCAGCGAACGTTAGCTGTACAAAATCCTGAATCTGCTACAGGAAAATTGATTGCTGCTCATGAAAAAGCAGCGGAAATCTATCATCACATGCTGTTGCATACAAAAGCGGGACAGCCAGCCTTAGAATATTTGCAAAGTCGTGGGTTGTCTTTAGAATTGATTGAAGAATTCAATATCGGCTTTGCACCTAATGAACGCTCGTTTCTTCAGCAAGTCTTCAAGAATGAATCATTCTCAAATGAATTGTTAGAACGTTCTGGATTGTTTGTCGCACATGATGATGGCCGTATGTCGGACCGTTTTTACCAAAGGGTGATGTTTCCCCTTCGTAATCCTCAAGGCCAGACAATCGGGTTTTCAGGACGCTGGCTTGCACCTGAAAAAGGGCAGGAAAAAGATCAGCCCAAATATTTGAACAGTCCGGAAACAGAATTATTCAATAAAAGACAAGTGTTATTTAATCTTGATAAAGCAAGAAGCGATATCCGAAAAAATGGAGAAGTCTTGTTGTTCGAAGGTTTTATGGATGTGATTGCTGCATGGCAGGCTGGTATCAAAACTGGATTAGCTTCCATGGGAACAAGTCTGACAGCACAACAGATCCAGCAAATGGAAAAACTGACGAAAGAACTGGTTTTTTGTTATGACGGAGATAACGCAGGTTTTGAAGCAACCAATCGAGGGATTGAATTGCTTCGGCAAAATAGTCGTTTAGGACTTTCGGTCGTAGTCGTTCCAGAAAAGCTTGATCCTGATGAATATCTCCGTAAGTATGGGGAAGCATCTTTTCAAGAATTAGTGGCTCATGGGCGTGAAACAGTTTTTACTTTTAAATCACGTTATTTGAAACAAGGGAAAAATTTAGAAAATGAAAAAGACAAAATCGAGTACCTTGAAGAATTATTAGTTGAACTTAGCCGAGTCGTTTCACCAATTGAACAAGATATGTATTTATCGCAGCTGTCCACAGAGTTTCGGGTCAGCAGAGAGACGATACAAAAACAATTGCGTGAGCTCCGAAGAACAAATCAGCAAAATCGTCAAGAACCTCAGGAAAACCAGCATACGCAGACCAAGAGACAAGAAACTGCACGGAAGAAGAGACCGTTGACGCAGGTAGAAAAGGCAGAGCAGATTCTGTTGTACCGCGCATTTAAAGAAGTTTCTGTCCGCAATATTTTAAAAGAACGAGAATTTCAGTTTATCCACGACGCATACGCAGAAGTTTATTTTTTATTCGATGCATATGTCTCACAACATTATGAATTCAACCTTGCAGAGTTTTTAGACTTTTTGCAAGATGAAAATTTAAGGCGGTTGGTGGTGGAGATCGAATATTTACCGGTGGCAGAAGAAAGTTCGCCACGGGAAATCCAAGACTTGCTAGATGTGATCAGCAAATCTGGCTTAGCTGATGAAATAACATTAAAAAAACAAATGCAGCAAGAAGCCAGACGTACTGGGAACAAACAGCTTGAGCTTGAATTGACGATCGAAATCATCAATTTAACGAAACAGTTAAAACAAGCCAAATAGCTACTCAAGGGGGGCCTTCTTTTATGGCAAATGGAACAGATAAAAAAAAGTATGAAGCAGCAGTAGCAGCTTTCATCAAAGAAAACAAACCCAAACGACAAGTTGTATATGATGATTTATCCAATCAGCTTGCTACACCATTCACTTTGAATGCAGATGAAATGGACAAATTGATCCAAAAGATTGAAGACGCAGGTATCAGTGTGGTGGATGAAAATGGTGATCCATCAATTCACAGCTTGAAAAGTGCTGAGAAAAAAGCTGAACAGGCAAAAACAGAAGATCTATCTGCGCCAACCGGTGTAAAAATCAATGACCCGGTTCGTATGTATCTGAAAGAAATTGGCCGTGTCTCCCTTTTAACTGCGGAAGAAGAAGTAGCGTTAGCATTGAAAATCGAAGAAGGCGACCAAGAAGCAAAACAGCGTTTAGCAGAAGCAAACCTTCGTTTAGTAGTAAGTATCGCTAAACGTTATGTAGGGCGAGGCATGCAGTTCCTTGACTTGATCCAAGAAGGAAATATGGGGCTGATGAAGGCAGTTGAAAAATTTGACTATCGCAAAGGGTTCAAGTTTTCTACTTATGCTACATGGTGGATTCGTCAAGCAATTACTCGTGCAATCGCCGACCAAGCACGTACGATCCGTATTCCAGTTCACATGGTAGAAACAATCAATAAATTGATTCGTATCCAGCGTCAATTGTTACAAGACCTAGGAAGAGAACCTACGCCGGAAGAAATCGGTGCAGAAATGGACCTTCCGACAGAAAAAGTCCGCGAAATCTTGAAAATCGCGCAGGAACCTGTTTCTCTTGAAACGCCAATCGGTGAAGAAGATGATTCTCATTTAGGTGATTTCATCGAAGACCAAGAAGCAACAAGTCCAGCAGAACACGCAGCATATGAACTACTAAAAGAACAATTGGAAGATGTACTAGATACATTGACTGATCGGGAAGAGAATGTCCTTCGCTTACGTTTTGGCCTAGACGATGGACGTACGAGAACACTGGAAGAAGTAGGAAAAGTATTTGGTGTTACTCGGGAACGTATTCGTCAGATCGAGGCTAAAGCGTTGAGAAAATTACGCCATCCTTCTCGTTCAAAACAATTAAAAGACTTCTTAGAATAAGCATGAACTATTGATCAGAAGAGAAATCAGTAAAATGGTTTGGTTTATTTTAAAAGAAAAAAAGCTTGAGACTACGCAGTCTCAAGCTTTTTTTTCTATAGGAAGGAAATTCATTCATTATTTTTAAGTAAATCCTAAAAATAAGCTATTGGCGTGACGTATAGAATATGATAGATTAAATGGTAGCGTAAACCTAGTAAAGGAGCCGATCGCTAAGTGATGAAAAAATGTCCAAATTGCGGATCGAAAAAAATGGATGAGAACAATATCTGTCCAGACTGCGGTCATCAACTAACTGCAGAAGATCAGCAAACAAAAGAAACAATCGAAGAAATAAATGCAGATGAAACTATGCAGGATAAATCAACTGAAGACGCAGTCTTTCCTGATACAGAATTAAACGATCCAATCGAATGGTCGGAATTGAAAGATCTACCTCTCGAATCTGTGATGGAATTATTCGAAAAAACAGAACCAGAAGACGATGTATCATCTACTCACGATAAAGTAGCCAATAAAGAAAAAATGGAACAGAAGAAAGTAACTGTTCATGAGACTTTGGAAAAATCAGGAAAGAATCAAGAGGAAACCCTTGAATCAAAACAAAAAAGAAGAGTAGCTGAACTAAAAGAAATCGTCGAGAATGAGGAAGAAAATTCGATACTATCCGCCTATATCAAAGCACATCGTGAAGATACAAAGGAAGAGCACGCGGAAGAGCTGCTCAAAATGATCAGTGAAAAAATTGCACAGGAAAACAAAGTAGAACCAGAACATGAAGCTGAAAAAGACGCTGAAAAAGACGCTGAAAAAGACATTAGTAGAGTAAACGCTGCAGGTAAAGAATCAGTAAAAACGAATGATCTAAAAACGGATGTCCCGGAAAAAACTGAAACATTGTCTGAAAAACAATCAGAAGACGAGAAATCGAATGGGTTGCCGGAAGCAGAGAAAAAAGAAATGCTCGAAAAAGCAGACAAGAAATCAACAGAGTCAGATAGTATAAATAATGAAGCCGATGCTGAAAGTCAATCTGCAAGTGAAGATAGCACTGTTCTTGAAGCTAAAATAGAAAAAGAAGAGAACCAGCCTGAGCTGATTGAAGCAGAAACAGAACCAACAACAATCGTGCCAAATACTGTAAAAACGCCTCAAGAATCAAACCTAGAAAAAAAAGATCTAGATAAGACACAAAAGAAAAAATCAAAAAAAGTGCCTTATCTCGCTTTAGCAGCAGTTCTTCTACTAGGTGGGGGAGGCTGGGCTTATTATGACCATCATCAAAAAGTAGAAGCCGAAGTAGCAGCAGAAGCAAAAAGACAGCGACAAATGGAAGACCTTCACGGGAAACTTGCTGCCTTTTATACAGATGATCACCATCAATTTATTCGTGCAGATATGATTCATCAAGATCTATCGAAACTAAAAAATGATTTATCAAGTCTTAAGAATGAAAAAGGATATTCAGAGTTAGAAACAACTTATCAAGATATCCAATCTAAGATCCAAGATATCCAGAAAGTGAATGAATGGTTCGTAGCTCCTGTGATCGTCGATGATCATCTAGCAGATGACATCAAGTTGAAAGCAGATAAAGAGATACAAACGATCGAAACGGATAACACAGATTTTGGAAAATTGATTCAACAAGCACAAACAGAAGCTAAAAATCAATATGCTGAATTGCAAACAGCTAAAGAAAAAACAGCTATAGTCTTTAAAGACGGAAAAGTAGTGGGTTCAGCGACACGCGACCAATACAAGACGGCAAAAGAAGCAGTAGAAAAGGTGAAAAATACAGATCTATCTGCTCAGTTGAATGAACAATTGAAACAAGTAGATAAGATGCTCACTGATAAAGAGAAAAAAGAAGAAGAGGAAAAGAAAAAAGCAGAAGAAGCGAAAAAAGCAGCTGAAGAACAAGCAAAACAAGCCGCTCAAGCAGCAGCTGCAGCTCAAGCCGCTCAACAAGCTGCGGTCGCACAAGCAGCACAGCAAGAAGCGGCATCCTCGACCCCGTCCTCTTCAAACTCAGCAAATCAGCCAATCAAATCTGCCAGAGCAAGTGATATTGCCGATGCATCTAATCCAGCATGGACGTGGGCACCAGGTGTCCAAAGCAAAGTGATTGCTACATGTATCCAACGTGGATATATCGTTGAAGGAGGATACAGATTAGAAAAAGCCAGAATCGAAAATGGGGAAGGCTATTACAATCTATATGCCACTTCAACAAAATCTGCATTGATGAAAGGCATTGGAGAAAGTGCGTTGCCATTTTATATCGTAACGATCAACTGTAAAACTGGGTGGTTCGGAGGAAATGGGAGCAATTAGTTTTAGCTAAACGAAAGAGGTTGTGAGCCTGCCGTTTCACTCTGAGTCACAAGGAACAATTTCAAAAAACAGCTTCTCATGTTTGATGAATAGTGTGACTTGAAACCGAAGAGTTGGCAGGTGAACATCGTTTATTCGAAAAAGGGGAGTATGACACAACTGTCGTCATACTCCTTTTTTCACCTTTCCAAAGCAAGGCTCAGCTATTCAAGTAGATAACATTATGTTATGATAGCAAAGAAATGTATTAAGAAAACCTTTCACTATAGAGGGAGAAAAAAATGAACGATTTATTAGCAACTATATTTACAGGTATTATTATTGATGAAAATGAAAAAAATTACTTTGTCCAAAAAAATGGGCAAACCTTTGGCTTAAGCAAATCAGAGGGCGAGCACAAAATCGGTGAGGCAGTGGAAGGATTCGGCTACCAAAATCAAAAACATGAAAACCGGATCACTACACAAATTCCAAAAAGTCGCATCGGTCACTATGCATTTGGAATCGTTACTGCTACAAGAAAGGATTTAGGGGCATTTGTCGATATCGGTCTTCCAGATAAAGACTTTGTCGTATCTCTTGATGAATTACCGACCATGACAGAGCTGTGGCCTAAAAAGGGAGATCGTTTGATGATTTCCCTTAGAGTTGACGCAAAGGACCGTGTTTGGGGGAGCTTAGCAGACGAAAAAATATTCAAATCTTTAAGCAAGTATGGAACAGAAGAAATGAAAAACAAAGATGTGATAGGAACAGCCTACCGTTTGAAATTAACAGGTACGTATGTTTTGACTGAAGATTTCTATCTTGGGTTTATCCATCCTTCTGAACGATATAACGAACCTCGACTAGGCGAGCAGGTAAAAGGGCGTGTGATCGGTGTCCGACCAGATGGTGTACTGAATCTTTCATTGAAACCAAGAGCGTATGAAGCAATATCAGATGATGCACAAATGATTTTAACCATTTTAGAACGTTCTGCAGATCAGCAAATCAACTTTACAGATAAATCAGATCCAGAAGACATCATGAAAGCTTTCGGCATCAGCAAAGGTGCTTTTAAGCGAGCATTAGGCAATCTTTTGAAACAAGGACTGATTAAACAAGAAAATGGTGTGACAAAATTAGTCAAAAAATCTAATTGAGAATCCCTTGCATGTTTTTCTTAACTAGCTTATAATAATTTTAATTAACACAGTGCTATTGTTTTTCTAAATTGTAATTATTATAAATTGTTGGGGTTGAGTAAATGGTCATGAATGCTATTTCGGCGATGAAAAAAACAAAACAGCAGCTACATGAATCGGGGTTCAAGCTGACACCGCAAAGAGAAGCTACCCTGCTTGTGCTTTTGGAGAATGAGAAAGAGCATTTGTCTGCAGAAGAGATCTTCTTTTTAGTGAAAAAAAAGAGTCCAGAAATTGGACTTGCTACTGTTTATAGAACCCTTGAAATCTTGACAGAATTAAAAATTGTCGATAAAGTAAGTTTTAATGATGGATTAGCCCGTTATGATTTGAGAAAAGAAGGCGCCAAACATTTCCATCATCATTTACTATGCTTGAACTGCGGCACGATCGAGGAAGTAGAAGAGGATCTTTTACTTGAAGTGGAGCAAGTAGTAGAAGAACGTTATCATTTTTTAGTAAAAGATCATCGGCTGACGTTCCATGGAATCTGTCAGGAATGTTATGAAAAAGAAAAAAGAAACCAGTCCGTCTGAGTGTCTAGACGGCTTTTTCTTTGCTCAGATTATGGAAAAAGACTATCAGAATGAAGCGGTATCTGATATGATAGAGAGGCATGAGGGGGATTATTATGAAAGAGCAAATCAACGATTATCTCCACTACTTGAATATTGAACGGGGATTATCCGCCAATACACGTCAAAGCTATGAACGTGATTTGGAACAATACTTGCATTTTCTAGAAGAGCAGAAAGTTGCTTCATGGCAAGATGTCGATCGTTTTTTAGTCATCCGTTTTCTGGAAAAACTGCATGAAGAAAAAAAAGCGACAGCAACCGTTACGCGGATGATCTCAAGCCTCAGAAGATTCCATCAGTTTTTACGACAAGAGCGTGTTACGGATCATGATCCAATGCAGCATATCGATACGCCAAAGAAAGCGCAGAAATTACCAAGTACATTGACGCTGGCAGAAGTAGAAAAGCTGATTGAAGCACCTGATACGACAAAAACGTTAGGGATAAGAGATCGTGCAATCTTAGAAGTCATGTATGCTACTGGGATGCGCGTCAGTGAATTGATTGGATTGAAATTGGGAGATCTTCATCTTTCTCTTGGGCTGGTACAGACAGTCGGTAAAGGAGATAAAGAGCGGATTATTCCTTTAGGTGATTATGCGATCCAAGGGCTGGAACGCTACTTAGACGAAGCACGTCCGTTACTTGTAAAGGACGCATCTGAAATGCATGTATTTGTCAATAATCACGGAAAAGGTCTTTCCCGGCAAGGAATCTGGAAAAATCTGAAACAGCTAGTAAGAGAGGCTGGGATTTACAAAGAAGTAACGCCGCATACGCTGCGGCACAGCTTTGCCACCCACTTGCTAGAAAACGGAGCAGATTTGCGGACAGTACAAGAATTGTTAGGTCACGCGGATATCTCTACGACACAGATTTATACACATATCACGAAAAAAAGGATGACAGATGTTTATAAGCAGCATTTTCCAAGGGCTTAGTCATAGGAAGGTGAGAAGATGTTAACACATTACCGAAAAGAAAACCGTAAAATTGCTATGGGACTGTTGAGTTTCCATAAGAAGCTGACAGGTAAGTCTTCTTTGTTGAAGGAGATAGATACGTACGAATCTGAAGATGATTATGAACTTTTTTTCTTTACGCCAGAAGGTTCGACCAACATTCAAGGAATCATTGGTGTTTATTGGGCAACGAACGATCAGCTGATCATCCATGACATTTCTTTGAATCCATCTTATCGTGGTGAGAATATGGGCTTCCAAATGTTAGATGAATTACAAGAAAAGTATCCGGATGTCTCCATCCGTGCAACTGAAATCACAGAGCCTTATATTGGAAAGTGGCTAGCAAAGAAAAAGAAGAAAGAGTGAATGAGTTGACGGAGATCAATATTAAATTAGATGTATTCGAGGGACCTCTCGATCTGCTGCTTCATCTGATTCAGCAAATGGAAATCGATATATATGATATACCAATTGCTACGATCACAGAGCAATATATGAATTATATCCATACAATGAAAACACTAGAGCTAGCTGTTGCAGGAGAATACCTAGTGATGGCTGCTACATTGATGGCAATCAAAAGTAAGACGTTGCTCCCTATCCAAGAGTTTGTTACAGATGATGAAGAACTATGGGAAGAAGATCCTCGAGAAGAATTGGTCACTCAGCTTTTAGAATACCGTAAGTATAAGTATGCGGCTGAAAAATTAACAGAAAAAGCAGAGGAACGAAGTCTTTATTACACAAAAGACCCTATGAACATCGATGGATTGGCGGATGTTGAAAAGCCGTTGAAGCGAGGACAAGTCAAAAAAATCGATCTGATCCGTGCCATGCAGAAAATTTTGGAACGTAAGAAATTTTCTCAAAAAGTGGAAAAAACGATCACGCCGGATGATACAACGATCGAAGAACGAATGATCTTTATCGAAGAGCGTATAAAAAGAAATACGCATGGCTGTACCTTCAACTCATTTTTTGAGTCGCCTTCCAAAAGTGAAGTTGTCACTACTTTTATGGCTTTGCTAGAGTTGATGAAAAAAGGACAGATTATTGCGCAACAAAAAGAAAACTATGAATCAATTATGCTTTATCCAGCAGTAGGAGATACCGAACATGACGAAATTAAGTGAACTTGAAGCCCTTCTTTTTATTGTTGGCGAGGAAGGAATCAGTAATGAAGAATTAAGCGGACTGTTGAATCTCAGTGAAGCAGAAGTCGCAAATTTAGTGAAAGAATTAAGAGACTCTTACGCTCAAAACCCGCACTCAGCTTTGCATATTTTTGAAACGGAAAGCCATTATGTATTAACGACTAAAAAAGAGCTAGCGCCATTGCTCAAGCGATATGCGCAAGGAACATCGAACACGTTATCTCAAGCCGCTGTCGAGACTTTAGCAATCATTGCCTATAAACAACCAATCACACGAGCTGAGATCGAGCAGATTCGAGGCGTTCAGGTTTCAGGAGCGGTACAGCGTCTGGCTGCTCATAAACTGATTGAAGAAAAAGGCAGAGTAGAAGGACCAGGTCGACCGATATTATATGGAACAACTGGTTACTTCTTGGATTATTTTGGGCTGAAATCATTAGAGGAACTGCCTGATACACAAGAAATGGAAATTTCACTTGAAGAAGATGTGTCACCAGATCTATTCTTTGATGGAATGAATAAAGGAGAATAATTGTAATGGAGAGATTGCAGAAAGTAATTGCCCACGCTGGCATCACTTCTCGTCGAAAAGCAGAAGAATTCATCCTTGCAGGACGTGTAAAAGTAAACGGACAAGTTGTAAGAGAATTAGGGATAAAAGTTGGAAAACATGACACTGTGGAAGTGGATGAAGTGCCAATTTATCAAGAAGAATACGGTTATTATTTATTATACAAACCTAAAGGAGTCATTTCTGCTGTAGCAGATGACAAAGGAAGAAAAGTCGTTACGGACCTTCTGCCGATGGTAAAAGAACGAATTTACCCCGTAGGTCGACTGGATTACGATACTTCGGGTATCTTACTGCTGACAAATGATGGAGATTTTGCCCAGCGCCTGACACATCCAAAACATGAAGTGGATAAAGTTTATGTCGCAAAAGTAAAAGGGATTGCGACAAAATCAATGCTTGCACCTTTGGCAAAAGGAATAAAGATCGAAGGACGAAAAACGTCTCCAGCTAAGTTCCAAATTTTATCAGTGGATCCTAAGACAAATCACAGTATCGTGGAATTGACGATCCACGAAGGACGGAATCATCAAGTGAAAAATATGCTTCAAGCAGTTGGGCTCCCTGTGCAAAAGTTAAAACGTGAAAAATACGGTGATTTGACATTACAAGGTCTACGCCCTGGGGATTATCGTGAATTGAACAAAAAAGAAGTCAGCAGCTTATTGAACCATTCAAAATAAACACTTACTTTTTATAAGTGTTAAATGTTGCGTTTTTTGAAGAGATATGTATAATGAATATGTAAACAAAATTTATATAAGGTTCGTCTTCAGGGGCAGGGTGAAATTCCCGACCGGTGGTTATAGTCCACGACCTATTTTGCAAAAAATAGCTGAATCGGTGAAATTCCGATACCGACAGTACAGTCTGGATAAAGAAGATAGGGCTTATTTGACGCACACTTGATCAAATAACTCTAACTCTATTTTCCCTGGAAAATAGAGTTTTTTCATTTGGAGAGAAACGTCAAAAAGTTCGCTGAAGAGGAGTCCTAACAGGAGGATTTCAAATGAAGAACACCCGTGTACAGAAAATGGTTGCAGTAGCGATGTTTGCTGCGATCGCATTAGTTTTACAGTATTTTGCTTTTCCGATCATGCCGGCTTTTAGTTTTTTGAAGATTGATTTTAGTGATATCCCGGTATTGATCAGTATGTTCTTATTCGGTCCAGCGGCCGGAGTAGCAACAGCGTTCTTGCGTTCAGTATTACATCTGCTGACTACAGGTTTTTCTCCAGATAACCTAGTGGGAGACACAGCTAGTTTCTTATCAACAACGATCTTTACCTTTCCGATTTATTACTTCTTTAGTGTAAAGAAACAGCATAAAGGAAGAAATAAATTTTTAGGTGTGATTACAGGAACGATTGCTCTGACTATTTTCATGAGTATCGCGAATTATTTCGTTATTACGCCTCTTTACTTAATGTTTTTAGGACTGAACGCGACACAGATGTTGGGGATGTCTTTAGCAAATTATGTATTGATTGGGATTGTTCCTTTCAACTTAATCAAAGGATTCATCGTGAGTGCTGTCTTTTTAGTGCTACATGCGCAACTTCTTCCATGGTTAAGTCGAAAACAACATCAGTTGGAACAACGTCATACAGCAGTTAAATAAATGTCAAAAAGATCAAGAAATTCTTGATCTTTTTTTTTGGAAAAAAATACAATACATGCAATATTGTAAACGTTTTATTTGTCTGTTTTGAGTATTTTTTTTATTTATGCATAAAAATCAATTGGTTCTTTTGAAATGTGAAATCCTTCTCCTTTTAAAAGACGGAAATGTTTGTTTATATAAAAAAGGAAACGCTACAATAAAAATGAAGAAAGCTTTAAAAACCTAAGAGAAGGGGGAGGAAATAGGAAAAAACGAACTTTTTGAACAAAAGTTTTATAAAATGCGTGTTATTATTTTTGTTCTGGTACTCTTTTTGATAAAATAACATTAGAGCCAAAAATGATGTCTCTAACGGAAAAGAAAGGAAGAAGAAGATGGAACAAACAAAGAAGAAAAAATTTCAAATGCCTTCAGCGTATACGGTCTTATTCATTATTATTGCAGTAATCGCTGTACTTACTTGGTTTATACCAGCTGGGCACTATAGTGTAGACGATGCAGGCAACATTGTCGCTGGATCATATGAACGAGTACAACAAAATCCTCAAGGGCTGTGGGATATTTTCATGGCGCCAATCAATGGGATGCTAGGTGTACCAGCGGGGGAGCTAACTAAAGAAACACCTGCTGCAATCCCAATCTCTTTCTTCATTTTAGTTGTTGGTGGATTTTTAGGTATTATCAACAAAACAGGTGCACTAGATGCCGGAATCGCTTCAGTTGTGAAGAAATTCAAAGGAAAAGAAAAAATGCTTATTCCAGTATTGATGCTGTTATTTGCATTAGGCGGATCTACTTATGGAATGGCAGAAGAAACGATTCCGTTCTATGCTTTACTGATCCCAGTTATGATGGCAGTAGGCTTTGATACAGTGGTAGCAGTAGCCATCGTATTAGTAGGGTCTCAAGTAGGTTGTTTAGCTTCAACGGTCAATCCTTTCGCAACAGGCGTAGCTTCACAAGCTGTTGGGATTTCGATGGGTGAAGGTATTGGTCTTCGATTCTTGATGTTCGTTATTTTGTTAGCTATTTCTATTGTATATGTGTATCGCTATGCATCAAAAATCGAAAAAGATCCAACAAAATCATTAGTATACAATCAACGTAAAGAAGATATGAAACATTTCGATATCGAAGCAATCGGTCGCCAAGAAGTAATCACGAAAAAACAAAAACATGTAAATGTATTGTTCTTCATTACTTTTGGTATCATGATCATCAGTTTGATTCCTTGGACAACCTTGAATGCGAATTTCACAATTTTTGAATCGTTGACAAACTGGTTAACAAATCTTCCAGTACTAGGTACTGTTTTAGGTAAAAGCATGCTTCCACTAGGTGACTGGTACTTCCCAGAAATTACTATGTTGTTCTTAGTCATGTCAATCGTCGTAGCAATCACGTATGGTATGAAAGAATCTGAATTCGTCTCTGAATTTTTAGCTGGTGCTTCTGACTTGATTGGTGTAGCTATCGTAGTAGCTGTTGCTCGTGGTATCCAAGTAGTTATGAACAACGGGTTGATTACAGACACTATCTTACACTGGGGCGAACAAGGATTAAGTTCATTATCTTCAAGTGTATTCATCATCATTACATTTATTTTCTATATTCCTATGTCATTCTTGATTCCTTCAACTTCTGGCTTAGCTGCTGCAACAATGGGAATCATGGGACCTATGGGTGAATTTGCCGGTGTAGGGAAGGATTTAGTTATCACTGCTTATCAATCTGCGTCTGGCTTAGTAAACTTGATTACACCAACATCAGCTATCGTAATGGGTGCTGTAGCGATTGCTCGTTTCGATGTTTCAGTATGGTGGAAATTTACTGGTAAATTAATTGCGATATTATTTGTAGCCATCTGTGTGATCCTAGGTGTAGCAGCAATGTTCTAAACCTAGACAAATACAGGTACAAGGTCTATCATAAGAGTGAAGAAACCGATATACGGCTATCGATAAGCACGTGGATAAGTCGATTGCTCCATTCAGTGAGTGTTTTTTCTTTCATCATTTGTTAAGAACATTCTGCTTGCTGATGGAGCAGGCTTAAAACGTCATTATTAGAGAAGAAGAGGTTGTGTCGGAGGCATTTGACATAACCCTTTTTAACATATTAGGAGGTTAAAATCATGAAACAATTTGTGACAGAACAACATCATGAACAAGCATTAGAATCATTGAGCGAATTGATCCGTATCCCTTCCGTACTAGATGAAGCAGATTCAGGGAAAGGACACCCCTTCGGTAAAAAAGTGATTGAAGCTTTAGACAAAGTATTGGAAATCAGTGAAAAGCTAGGATTTAGAACATTTAAAGATCCAGAAGGCTATTACGGTTATTCAGAGATTGGCTCAGGAGATGAATTATTCGGTATCTTGTGTCATATGGATGTTGTTCCGGCAGGCGACGAAAACAATTGGGAAACGAAACCATTCGATCCAACCGTAAAAGATGGCTGGTTAGTTGGTCGTGGCTCCCAAGATGACAAAGGTCCTTCCATTGCGGCAATGTATGCTGTAAAAGCTTTGATGGACGCTGGCGTGGAATTCAAAACACGTATTCGTTTTATCTTTGGTACTGATGAAGAAAATTTGTGGCGTTGTTTAGAAAAATATAACGAAAAAGAAGAAGGCATTACGCAAGGATTTGCGCCAGACGCTGAATTCCCTTTAATTTATGCGGAAAAAGGCTTATTACAAGCTTACTTGACAGGCCCTGGAACGAACGATTTTTCTGTAAAAGCTGGCGGGGCGCTGAATGTTGTTCCTGATGCAGCTCCTTATTCTGGTGAAAAGATTTCTGAAGTAAAAGAAGCATTGAAAAAACACGGATTCGATTTCGAAGAACAAGGCGAAGGAATCGTCGTTCTTGGTAAAAGTATCCACGCGAAAGATGCAGCACAAGGAGTGAATGCTATTTCTCGTCTGGCAATCGTTCTTTCAGAAGTATTCGATTTTGGCCCAATCAATTTCTTAGGAAAATTAGTTCAAGAAAATGCAACTGGTGAAGCAGTCGTGGGCAAGACAGAAGATGAACAATCTGGTGAGCTAACGATGAACTTTGCAAGTTTGGAAATCACACCAGAACAAACAAAAATCGGTGTAGATATGAGAATTCCTGTGACATTCAAAAAAGAGGATTTAGTAGCTAAATTAACGAAAACAGCAGAAAAATATGAGTTGTCTTATGAAGAGTTTGACTTCCTAGATTCATTATACGTGCCATTGGATAGTGAGTTAGTGAAAAACCTATTGGGGACATATCGCGAGATTACTGGAGACATGACTGAACCATTTGTATCAGGTGGCGCTACCTTTGCCCGTACGATGAACCAGTGTGTGGCATTCGGTGCGATGTTCCCTGATACTCCTGACTTCATGCATCAGGCAAATGAACGATGGGAATTAAGCAGTATGTATAAAGCAATGGAAATTTATGCAGAAGCAGTGTATCGTTTGTGCGCTAAATAAAAAATAATCATATAAAAAGGCGGATATTCAAATGGATATTCCGTCTTTTTTATTTGGTGCTGGAAAGTTTGCATTTTTCTCTTATTTTTTTTAAGGTATAATCATACTTGATTGAGAAGAAGGTATAAACTCAGATAGAAAAGGTGGGAGAAATTGAAAATATTTAGACGAATACTAATTGGCTTAGTCATTATTTTAGGATTACTTGGCGGAGGCGGTTATTACTATATACAGCAAAATACGTACGAACCATCGTCAGAAGCACAAAAGGTGGTAAAAGAAGGAAGAAACAAAGAAGATTATTTGTTTTTTGAAGGAGAGAAAAAGAACCAGGCAAAGTCTCCATTACTTATTTTTTATCCTGGCGCTCTCGTAGACCCAGAAAGTTATAGTATTTGGGCGCAAGATTTAGCAAAAAACGGCTACTCAGTTGCTATTGTCAAAATGCCTCTTGATCTAGCAGTGATAGGTGGAAACAAAGCGGATAAGATCAAAGAAGATTTTCCGGATTCCGATTATGTGATCGGTGGTCACTCTTTAGGCGGTGTCATGGCAAGTCGATATGCGAATAAGAATCATTCAGACAGTCATTTAAAAGGGGTATTCTTCATGGCAAGCTATCCCGATAAAAAAGGAACATTGAAAGAATCAGCTGTCCCAGTTTTATCCATTACAGCAACTAAAGATAAAGTATTGAATCAGAAAGCTTATGAAGAAGCCAAGCAGTACTTACCAGAAAGAACAGAGTATGTATCAATCAACGGCGGGAACCACGGAGGCTTTGGTAGCTATGGTGAGCAAAAAGGAGATGGAGAAGCAGAAATTTCTAACGCAGATCAGCAAACTGTGATTGTCAATACATTGGAAAACTGGCTGAAAAAGTTGAAATAACCGAAATGGGTCCTATAGGGTCTATGAAAAAACAAGTCAAATAAATAGATAATAAATATAACTTTCAAAATAAGTTGGGATTTCACGGAATGGGAGAAACAGATCCCGGCTTATTTTCAAGTTTAGAAAATCTAGTGTTCATTTTTAAAGCTTAGTTTGACTTAAATTTTGTTTTCTAATAAAATCGCCCGAACTGGACATTTTTGATACGCTTTTCTTACATACGCTTCTTCTTCCGGCATGACGAACTGTTGATGAGCCTCTGGTTCTTGGGCAAATAAAACGATTCCTTCTTCATCATAATCGAAAATATCCGGCGCTTCGATTTGGCAAAGACCGCATGCAATACAGCGTTCAGGTACAAGTTTACATAGTAGTGACATTTCTAACCATCCTAACTTAAGGAGAATAATATGATTGTTTTTATTTTATCGCTATTTTCATCAAGAAACAAGCTGCGAGTCAGCTCTCTTTACCAGCTCCTTGTGGGAAAACGAACGACTTCAGTACTTATTTTCGGATTTACTCACGAACTTTTATTTGCTCATAACAGTTTTCCAGAATTGAAACAGGACAAGTTTTCTCAGATTATGCAAAAACTTGCACAGCAAGGCTGGATCGAAATAAATGAAAATGAAGCAAAACTAACGTCTGCAGGAGCAGATAGGTTGTCTGAACTTCACACAGAATATACTGGTTTGCGTTTTGACCGATATGGACGAACTGGGGAAACTAGTTGGCGGCTCATCAAATTTGCTGTTCAAATGATTTCTAATCTGGCATCTGGGAACCAAAATTATCTTCCAGCAGAGACAAGTCCTTTTTATACTTTTCAACTGAAAAAATGGCTTAGTGGAAGCAGATTGTCACGTGGAATTTTGATTGATAGCGCGTATGAAAGTTTAGCGCAACTGTTTTCGGAGATACCAGAAGGAGCAGCCGATTTTTTAGCTAACCAATTCTCTGGAAATGATCGAACAGGCCTTCTGCCATATCAGCTAGCAAAAACCAATGATGAGTCAGCTGTTTATTTACAACAAAGCAGATGTATCCATCTTTTGCTCGCACAAATAGAAGAACGGCCAGATTCGCTATGGTATGTGTTGATTGATCCGTTATTACAGCAAAATTTCAATCAAAGCATGATGATCACCAAGCAGATGTTTATGAATGGTCAGACAATTGACCAGATTATGGCAATCCGTCATTTAAAAAAAGGGACGGTAACAGATCATCTTATTGAGTGGGCCTTGTTTTTTGATGATTTTCCATACGAGCGGATTCTCTCTCAAGAAACGGTCGAACGGTTGGAACCAAATAAGGATTCCGTGCGCGAGTGGCGCTTCAGCGAATGGAATGTAGATGGACAATTAGATTATGGAGAATTTCGTTTGTATCAAATCTATCTATTGAGAAAGGAAGCGATACAGAATGTTAATAAATGAATTAAAAAAATATTTTGGATTCGATTCATTTCGACCCGGCCAAGAAGAAATTATTCAGGCGTTGCTTGATGGAGAAGATACTCTCGCTATTTTGCCTACAGGAACGGGGAAAAGCCTATGCTATCAATTAACAGGGTATTTAATGGATGGGATGGTCCTCATCGTGTCACCGCTACTTTCTCTCATGGAAGATCAAGTAACACAACTGCAAAAACGAGGGGAAAAACGAGTAGCTGCTTTCAATAGCTTGCTTTCACGAGCTGAAAGAGGATATGTTCTCCGTCATCTGTCGCAATATAAATTTTTATTTTTGAGTCCGGAAATGTTGACTAACACTTCTCTATTAGAGCAGCTGAAAAAACAGGATATAGCGCTATATGTAGTGGATGAGGCCCATTGTGTATCACAATGGGGGGTTGATTTTCGGCCAGAATATCAACAGTTAGGAAAAATCCGCGAGCATTTGGGAAACCCAGTCACATTGGCTCTAACGGCGACAGCGACAGATTTGGTAGCGAAAGATATACGTCAGGTGCTATTTGATCGACAGCCAAAAGAGGTTAGACAATCAGTCAATCGACAAAACATCTCGCTTTTTGTTCGGAAGACGCAGCAAAAAGAACAAGAACTTGAACAATTCATGGAAAGAGCACAAGGTGCGGCAATTATTTATTGTGCAACAAAAAAAGAAGTCGAACGCTTGTATCATTTATTCAGGGAGCGCTTTTCAGTTGGATATTATCACGGTGGCCTTGACACAGCTCAAAGAAGACAGCTTCAGCAACAGTTTGTAAAAAATCAGCTGCAGTTTCTCATTGCTACGAACGCATTTGGTATGGGGATCGATAAATCTGATATTCGTTATGTGATCCATTACGATTTGCCAGACAGTCTGGAAAACTATGTACAAGAAATTGGTCGAGCAGGCAGAGATCAAGAAGAAAGTGCAGCAATCCTTTTATATCAAAGTGGAGATGAACGTATTCATTATTTCTTTAATCAACTTTCTAGAGAACAGCGACAAAGTTTTGAGCTTTATTTGGAATATGCAGCAGAGCAAGCGCCATTTGATGAGCTGCAAAAAAAATGGATGGAGTTGATCCAACAGTCTGAAAAACCAGAAAATTGGGTGGAACGGCTCAAACGCCAGGAAAAAGAAAAAGAATTCCGCCTACAGCAGATGCTTCGTTATATCCATGAAGAAGACTGCCGCAGAAAATTCATCTTGGCCTATTTTGGTGAAGAACTTTCCGAAAAGCCGCAGAATTGTTGTGATATTGATGGCGCAAAAGTAGAACTTCTACCAAAGAAAAAGGCTTTTTCTAAGACTGAACCGCTTCATTGGGAATCGATTTTACTAAATTTATTTAAAAAAAACATGGAACATTGATTTTTTAGGACAAGACACTTTTTCCTATGGTATAATACACACGATAGAGTTTAGGAGGTAAAACAGTGAGCAGAAAAGATAGACATCAATCTACAGAAAATAACGAAACACAAGAACCATGGGAACAACCAATCTATGATACAGATGATGAGGTTTCATCAAGAAGTTCTCAGAGACAACAAAAGAAAGGAAATACATTATTTCTTTCGCTATTTTTGATTTTACTAGTCTTATGTATCGCTATTCCAGCAGGTGCTTATTTCTGGATCAGAAACGGATCAAGCAACAATGCAACAGCAGCATCTTCTTCTGAAACTTCGACATCAGTAGTAGAAAGTTCCACAAGTACAACAAAAGAGGAGTCAACTGAGACTTCAACAGTAGAATCTAGTACAATGGCGGAAGAATCTACTGTTTCTCAAGATACAGGGGTAACGTCAGAAAGCAGTATTGCAGCAGAGACAACACCTTCTTCCTCAAGTGACACAACTTATCAAGCAGGGGATTCAAGCAGCAATGCAGCAGAAACAACACCTTCTTCCTCAGCTGTAGCCGGTACGACAACGACTGTTCAAGCAGGCGAAGGTCCAAAACAAGTGGCTGAGCGTGCAGGAATCACCATTGACCAATTGTTTGAATTGAATGGCTTAGATCCAAACAACTTTATGCTTTACCCTGGTCAAGAACTAAGAATTAAATAATAATAGCCGCGCTTTGCGGCTTTTTTTTTGAGAAAAAGGAGTTATATCATGACACAAATCAGTATTGCAATCGACGGACCTGCTTCATCTGGAAAAAGCACCGTTGCCAAAATCTTAGCAAAAGAATTAAATTATATTTATACGGATACCGGTGCCATGTATCGCGCAGTAACTTATCTAGCTATTACGAATAATGTATCTTTTTCAGATGAGGAAGGACTAGTTTCACTGATCAAAAAGTATCCTATCTCTTTTTCACAACAAGAAGATGGGCAGCATGTATTCACAGCATCAAAAGACGTCACACTAGAAATCCGTCAGCCAGATGTCACAAAAGCTGTTTCAGAAGTCTCTGCTCATGGGAAAGTAAGAGAAGAACTAGTTGCTATCCAACGGAAAATAGGCGAACGCGGTGGCGTTGTGATGGACGGAAGAGACATTGGGACAGCTGTATTGCCGAATGCAGAAGTAAAAATCTTTTTAGTAGCAAGCGTAAGTGAGCGTGCAGAAAGACGATTCAAAGAGAACCAAGAAAAGGGTATCCCAACTGATCTTGAAACATTAACAAAAGAGATACAGGCAAGAGACCATTATGATTCAACAAGGGAAGTTTCTCCGCTGCAGCAAGCAGAGGACGCTGTTCGTATTGATACTACCGGCAAATCCATTCCAGAAGTCGTTGCAGCGATAAAAGCCGTCGTTTTGGAAAAGGGATATCTTCTTTTTTAAATGAAGAAAAAAACTGAAAAACAATTGTTTTTTCAAGGAAAACGAACGAAATCGCTTTATTTTTTTTGAATAATCAATTAAACTAAAAACAGTACCGTACTTACGGCAGAATGTTGGTTAGGAGGACAAGTGTTATGACAGAATTTGATCAAAATCAAGAGAACAACCAGTCAATGGAAGACGCAATGAAAAGCGTCCAAGAAGTAAAAGTTGGCGATGTTGTTAAGGGCGAAGTTTTGGTTATCGAAGACAAACAAGTAATTATCGGAATCGAAGGGGCCGGAGTTGAAGGCGTCGTTCCGGCAAAAGAATTATCAACTTTACCAGTAGAAGATATCAACGAAGTAGTGAAAGTCGGCGATGTATTAGACTTAGTTGTTATCAGTACGATCGGCAAAGATAAAGAAAACGGCAGCTATCTTCTTTCAAAACGCCGTTTAGATGCTAAAAAAGTTTGGGAAGACATCGAAAGAGATTTCCAAGACGGTAAGGTAATTGAAGCACCTGTTACAAATGTTGTCAAAGGCGGTTTAGTCGTTGACGTCGGTGTGCGTGGTTTTGTCCCTGCATCAATGGTGGAAGATCATTTTGTTGCGGACTTTTCAGATTATAAAGGCAAAACATTGAGTTTTAAAATCATTGAAATCGAACCATCAGAAAATCGTTTGATCTTATCGCACAAAGCGGTAGTTGAAAATGAAAGAGAAGAAAAGAAAAAAGAAATCCTTTCAACGATTCATGAGGGCGATGTTCTTAGCGGACGTGTCGCACGTCTTACTGATTTCGGGGCATTTGTCGACCTAGGCGGAATTGACGGTCTAGTCCATGTCTCAGAGATTTCTCATAGTCATGTAGCAAAACCAAGTGATGTGTTAGCTGTTAATGATGAAGTAAACGTTAAAGTGTTGTCTATCAACCCTGAGCAAGAACGTGTTTCCTTGTCAATCAAAGATACACAGCCTGGACCTTGGTCAGAAATCGATACAAAAGCCCCAGTTGGAGCAGTATTGGACGGAACTGTTAAACGTCTGACAAGTTTCGGTGCCTTTGTTGAAGTATTCCCTGGAGTAGAAGGGCTAGTCCACATCTCACAAATCTCACATAAACATATCGCCACACCTCACGAAGTACTTCATGAAGGCGACGAAGTGAAAGTGAAAGTATTGGAGATCCATCCAGAAGAACATCGTATTGCATTGAGTATCAAAGCTTTAGAAGAAAAACCAGCTTCAGAAGAAGAACCAAAAAATGTGGAGTCTTATGAATTACCAGAAGAAAATACTGGATTCACTATGGGAGACATTTTAGGGGATGCGTTGAAAGAAGAAGTAGAAGAAAAAGCAACCGATGATTCTGAAAAATAATTGATTTTGTATCTGTGACTGAGATGAAAGCAGCTGCTTTTGTCTCAGTTTTTCTTTTGAAAAGCGGTTAGTATTTCATTAAGGAATAAAAATACTTCGTTTAATTGACAATCTATGCTTGAAAGTTGGCATTGCATTCGTTAAACTAAGTGAGATTGGAAACTTGTGAGGAGGAAATAATATGGCAAATCCAACAATTGCAATCGTTGGCCGCCCGAACGTCGGTAAGTCTACGATTTTTAACCGCATCGCTGGTGAGCGTATCTCGATTGTCGAAGATACTCCTGGAGTAACACGTGATCGTATTTATGCAAAAGGCGAATGGTTAGGTCGAGAATTTAGCGTGATCGACACAGGCGGAATTGATCTTGGCGATGAACCTTTTATGGATCAGATCAAACATCAAGCAGAAATCGCGATTGAAGAAGCAGATGTGATCATCTGTGTCGTCAGCGGACGCGAAGGCGTGACAGACGCAGATGAGATGGTTGCGAAAATTTTATACAGAAGTAATAAACCAGTGATTTTAGCAGTCAATAAAGTAGATAATCCGGAAATGAGAAATGATATCTATGAATTTTATTCTTTAGGACTAGGCGATCCTTATCCTGTTTCAGGAAGCCACGGACTAGGAATTGGCGATATTTTAGATGAAGCAGTGAAGTACTTCTCTGAAGAGACTGAAGAAGAGGATGACGACACGATCAAGTTTAGTTTGATTGGTCGCCCAAATGTTGGTAAATCTTCTTTGATCAACGCGATTTTAGGAGAAGAACGGGTGATTGTTTCGGATATTGAAGGAACGACAAGGGATGCAATCGATACTCACTTTGTTTCTGAAAGTGGACAGAAATTCTTGATGATCGATACAGCCGGCATGCGTAAACGCGGAAAAGTATATGAAAATACTGAGAAATACAGCGTGATGCGTGCGATGCGTGCGATCGACCGTTCTGACATCGTTTTGATGGTACTGAACGCGGAAGAAGGGATTCGAGAACAAGACAAGCGAGTAGCGGGTTATGCTCATGAAGCTGGTCGTGGTGTCATTATCGTTGTGAATAAATGGGATCTTGTGAAGAAAGAAACCAATACGATGCGTGATTTCGAACAAGAGATCCGTGATGAATTCCGATATTTAGATTACGCACCGATCGTCTTTGTTTCTGCAGTGACTAAACAACGGTTGGAACGTCTTCCTGAAATGATCGAACAAGTAAGTATGAACCAGAATCTTCGTATCTCTTCTGCTGTTTTGAATGATATCATTATGGATGCTGTAGCCATCAATCCAACACCGACAGATAAAGGAAAACGGCTGAAGATCTTTTATGCTACACAAGTCGCTGTCAAACCGCCTACATTTGTTGTTTTTGTCAATGAAGAGGAATTGATGCACTTTTCTTATGAGCGTTTCTTAGAAAATCAAATCAGAAAAGCATTTACTTTTGAAGGGACATCCATTCGAATCATCCCTCGTAGAAGAAAATAGGCATTTTACCATATCAACGTTTTTTTTTCAAAAGAAAAAGATAGTTTTGTTTGTTACGTTTCTATGACTAAAAAAAGCATATGAAAATTGGTAAAAACCTTGCTATTAAGCGGTTCATATGATATCGTGATAACAGAATATTGAAGTTAATCAATATTTCTTTTTAAACTTCTGGACCACTCAGAAAGTTTTAACTAAATGATATTTCTATCATATCTCTTGTGGAGGAGGTGAATCTATCCATGGCAAACAAAGCAGAATTAATCGAAAAAGTTGCTTCAGCTACTGATTTAACTAAAAAAGATGCAACTGCAGCAGTAGATGCTGTATTTTCAACTATTCAAGATGCTTTAGCTAACGGCGAAAAAGTTCAATTAATCGGTTTTGGTAACTTTGAAGCTGTCTCTTATACACATCTGACGCTGCCGACGATCGCATAAGTGTAGA
>ERZ1027221.278-NODE-278-length-40815-cov-7.362561_pt1 | contig 40815 bp, 32 predicted proteins | sample MGYA00519267_ERZ1027221 | MGnify/ENA primary metagenome ERZ1027221 (study PRJEB26926, sample SAMN06164533) | human gut metagenome | biome: ENVO:00009003; feature: ENVO:2100002; material: ENVO:00002003 | host: Homo sapiens | place: USA | collected 2012 ...
GCTTTTATGTTTTATAGTTATTATGTCGTCAATTAATTGTTTATTTTATCCAAATCAGCTTCAAAGAAAGCAAAAAAAAAGGAGAATTGAAAAATTCTCCTTTATTCTTATATATAAAGATGCTTATTTTGCATCTTTCGGTGTCATATCTCCTTCTACAAAGAGTCGCATCATTTCTGTTTTGGCATTCGTGCGCAAAGTGATGGACTTTTTGAAGTGTCCCGGATACTTGCCTGTTCCGTTGTAAGTAATCTTAACGGTTCCGGTTTTGCCCGGCAATACGGGTTCCTGGGTATATTCGGGAACTGTACATCCACAGGAAGCTACGGCTTGATGTATAACCAGCGGAGCATCGCCCACATTGGTGAATGTGAATACACAACTTACTACCGGATCATTTTCAGAAAACGTACCGAAGTTATGTGAGGTCTTATCAAACTTAATATCAGCTTTCCCCTGTGCTGAAACGTAACCAATGCTCAGAACGAGCATAAACATATACAATGCAAGTTTTTTCATGTCTATTTCTCTTTTTAAGTTTACAATCGGGACAAAGGTAGTGCATTTTCGGAAAAATTGTGTTTATTATGTGCGAAATAGTATTAAATCGGAATTTTAGACCAACATCCGGGTCTGCACCGTACCCGCTCCGTGTCTGGTCCGTGTCAAGGCCGTATCTGGTCCAAACGTATGGATACGGAGCTAATACGGAGCCAATACGGAGCTGATACGGCTTTGGTACGGTTCGGGTAATAAAGAGGGAGAGAAACAGAACAAAAACTTTTCTTATTCTTTATGTATGTTTTCTTGTCGGCGAATGATAAGTATTGAAAAATAGGGGAAGGTACGCTCATCAATCAGCGGGACGTCATTTAAATATATTTCATTTTCAGTCCCTACGTTTTCAAAATAATGGTAAGCATACTCAGGATGCAGATGGATGCAACGGTGAACTTCGTCGGTGCACTGAGAGAGTTTCATGATGACGATGGTAGTCTTTTCCTGCATATACTTTTCTATTTCTTCAGCGGTTATGATGCCGGGAATGACGGTCAGCCGTTCTTCCTGACTGGCGATGTGAAGTCCTGCGCAAGCACCCGCTGCGATGAAAGCAGGAATACCGGCAATATGCCGCACGGGGATACCGTCAGCTTGCAGCTTATCAAAGATATAATGAACGGAAGAGTAGAGGCCGGCGTCTCCTTCGGCAACGATGCAGACTTTCTTATTCTCTTTATAAAGCTGTGCAGATGCGGTATACACTTTGTCATAAGCGGCAAGTGCCTGTTCCCGGTTCTTGCTCATGGGCAATGCGAAACGGGAGAGAAGTGTATCCGGAATATCCAGTGCGTGCAGTATATCGGCAGCACGTGATAAGGTACGTCCGTTTGCTGTGTGAGTTTCGGGACAGAAGATGCAATCGGCATTTTGCAGGGCTTTCAAGCCTTTCAGGGTGATAAGTTCCGGTTCTCCGGGGCCGAGGGATACGAATATGACGGGGTTGGACATGTTTGTTAGTGATTAACGGTTAGTGTTTGGTGATACATGAATAATGCTTACTGAAAAGCTGTGCAAAGATAACCAAAAACTAATCTTATCCCTTCATAATCCTCCTTATTTCCGCATCCAGTGAAGCTTTCTCCGGAATATGGAGTTTGGGTCTTAACCGATAGCGTATCCTGGTGACGCTGGCGGAAGCTATACCTAATATCCGGGCTATTTCTTCCGTGGTCTGGTTAATCATGATGAGCATACACAACAGTTCTTCATTCTTGGTGATATTGGGGCAGACATCACGCAGACGGATAAGGGCTGTGGGATAAATTTCGGAAAAGACTATACGAAATTCAGCCTCCTCTTTCGGCGTCAACATGGCGGGAGACAGAGTTTCCATCAACTTGTTGAGTTCGCTGCCGGATTGGTTTGAAGTTTGTATATCAGTTAACTGACGCAACAGCTCCTGATTGCGTTCATGGAGTTCGTAGCGTGATTCAATGATTCTTTTCAATTCCTTTTCTTTTTCATCCAGGCGGATGGAGGCGAGTCGGTGCCTGGACCAGAACCAGGTAGCCAGGAGGAGGATGAAGAGAATAAATGCAATTATACCGATGGTATAGGTACGGATTACGCTGTTGCGCAAAGCTATCTCTGCTGTGAGCAGACGGTTCTCCTGTTCTACTTTCTCTGTTTCATATCGTATATGGGATGCTATGGATTCGCGAATGGACTTTTCATGGGTCACGGAGTCGATAATCATGTTGTATCGGGGGAGTAGGGCTTTGGCAGCTTTCATCATGCCGGTGCGGTGATAGCTGTCGAGCAATAGCCGGTTATTATGATTTTCGGTTTCCCTGTCTCCGCGGATTTTAGATAAATCGACGGCTTTTTCGAGCAAGGGGATGGCTTCTGTGTATCTTCCGGCCATATACATAGCTTTTCCGTAACCCATGTAATAGTTGAGTTGCATGTAACCGGGAACTTTGTCTTTTATTTCCTCAAAACCGGTCAGGACATTCGACAGTGAGTCCGGAAATTCGGTTTTTGCATCCAACTTTTCCAGTTGCACACGTATCTGACCGCGCGGATTGGTGGCTCTGACGTAGAAACTGTCGGCAAAGTTGAGTGCTGAAAAGGCGGAATCAATGAGGTCCATTCTTTTATAAATCAGAGCCCTTCTTTCATACAGGCTTGCCGCCATACCCCAGGTCTCGTTATCTTCCCTGAACTGGCGGAGTCCTTCATCGTTGTAATGCAAGGCTTTGTCGAAGAAACCAAGTTCGGTATAATTTCCGCAAAGGTTGATGGCGGCCAGCATCACACCACGTGGGTTCTGTGCTCTGTCACTTTGTTCCATGACTTCCTGGCAGAGCTTTATTCCTTTCTGGAATTCATTTTTCCGGATGTAGATGTTCGCCAGGTTTGCCATGGCCTGCGGATACAATCCGGTATCGTCGTAAGCTCCGTTTCTCATTGCTTCGACGGCTCGCAGCAAAGTGGGTTCGGCCCGTGTTTCAGTGGAGTCGACAGCCATATAGGTGATTCCGGCGGCTATGGTGCAAAAAAGCTCGCTCGAGGGATCATCATTTTCATGGATGCCCATAGCTTGGTCGAGGAGTTGGCAAGCTTCGGTACGACGACCCAGTGTTTGCAGCATTTGTGCATCGCATACCAGCATTTCACGTTGGCAATGCCGGGATAGTATCGGGTGGTTCATCTCTCTGAGTCGGAGGAAATGTTCGTGTCCTTCGGTGATTCTTCGGGAATGATTGTAGGTGAACATCAAGTGTCTGATTGCATAGGACATCAGGCGTCGGGCGTCGTCCGGTGATAGTCCGTCGGGATGTTGGTTGCTTTGGATGGGTAACAGGAAAGCGGAGTCAAGTAAGGCGATAGCACTGTCATATTCTTTTTCCAGGCGGAATTGATTGGCTTTGGCTATGATGGCCACACTGTCCGCATGGAAACGGGAGGCGGCGGGAGCGGTGCTTCCCGGCGGCTTGTTGCAACTTACTATGGCAGATATAAGAACGATAAACAGAAGTATAAAATACTTGTTCATTTTGTTTAGAGTATTGGTACTGGTCTCAAAAATAGGTAAAACGATTGGGTTAAGAAAGCGGGAAGGAGAAAAATCTCTTTTCTCCTTCCCGGTATATGAATGAATTTGTGGTGAGGATCTCCTCCAATCCGTTGTTTTTCCGACTTATTCCGGATCGTAGTCACGATTATTTCCTATCCACCAGTTTGTTCCTTTATCACTACCATTTATGGTTACATTTCCGGTGTTGGAGTTTCCCGTTGAGTTTAATGTATATGTGTCTTTCATATATCCTATCAAACCGCCACCAAAAGTGTAGTTATCCATCATATCAGGTCCGTTTACAATTATATTTCCATGGTTGGTGCTGTTGTTGATTGTCAGGGAATATATATTTGTTGCGCCATTAAAAAAATATCCGACTAATCCACCTACAGGTGTATCAAATGCGTCTGTGTAACTGGAATTAACCGTAATTGTTCCATAATTAGCGCATTCGGTGATTGATATATTATCGTAATTAAGAGACCCAATAATCCCTCCTACTCGAAAATAGGATGTTGTTTTATCCACAAATATATCTGCGTAGTTGTTGCAATTTGACATAGTACCACTTGTATATTGACCAACTAAACCTCCACAATTATATCGGGTACTCCTTATTGTTCCGGAAACTGTGCAATCAGTAACATTACCGGCAAAACTATAAGATAATCCTCCCACATTAGATTTTCCTTGTACATTTCCCGAAAAGTGACAATTACTAAAAGATGCTATTCTGTTTATGCCATTTATTCCTCCTGCATTTGTTTCTCCATTGATATTGCCTGTGGCTGTGCAATTCGAAAAATCAACATAATAATTGCATCCCCCAAGGCTACATGTTGTATTTGCTACAGAATATGCATCAGCAGTGATATGTAAATTCTCAAATTTAATTCTGTCTTCATAAGTTCCGTATATATAACCAAAAAGTCCGAAGTAGGATAAAGCTGTAGTAGAACCGTTTAACTTCCCGCTAATAACATGGTTATCTCCATCAAAGTTACCTGAAAACTTTTTGGAGTCATTATTGGAATCTCCTATCGGCGTCCATTCATCCGCTGTTATGTGTATATCTGTTGTTAGCTTAAAATACTTTCCTTCATAAGTCTCTAACTGATCAACATCATCCACCAATTTCTTTAAATGGAGCGCTGAACTTATTAAATATGGACTTTCTGCATCGCCTGTACCGTCAAATTGTACGGTAGCCAGGTCAGTCGTAGTTTTTGCTGCAATATCATTATCGAATACGCTTGCTACTTTATAGTTGTCGCCTCCTGTGGCAAAATCCAGTTCCGATGCGTAAACTTTTCCTTTGGCATAGACAAGGGGAGAACTGTATTTTACCCTGTAAATATACGCTTTTCCATCATCGCAGGCCACACTGAATTCGAACTGTTTGGAAAGGTCATCTACAGGAATGGCCATCATATAGGCGGTAAATTTATTATTAGCATCCGGGACAATGTTGTCCAGTTCCAGTGTAACCTGTCCGCTACGTTCATCGAGCGAGGTATCTGTTACGCCCTTTTTGATATAAAATCCCGGACTTCCTCCCTGGGCTGCCAAGGTAAGACATGTAGGAGTGATACCACTTCCGGGCAGTGTTACTATAAATTTAAGTACTGCCATCTCGTTTGTGAATTGAATGAGGGTATTTTCGTTGGGTTCCTCATCTAAAGATGCAGTCATATAGTTATATGTCGCCAGATGATCCAGATTATTATTTCCCGTTTGCTTTTGCCCGCTTACATCAAATACATTATGCACCCAGTTCCCGGCTGTTGCTGCTTTGCCGGCAGGGAAGAAAGCATTAAAGGAACCGCCCCCACTAGGGAGATCACCGGTAAAATAGGCTGTTTTACCATCATCGGTAGTAGTAAAGGTCTCCGGTGTGGAGGAGCCATACAATGCAAATGCATCCCCTGACTTCCACTTCACATCAATGATTCCGTCTGTGGCCTCAGGTTCTGTGTCAGAATGTCCTACGCGGGTATTGATTTCCGCCTGAGCGACTTTCAGGGTGATAGTTTTTCCAGCGGACTGGTCATTGACATTAAAATCGTCGTTTGTACAGGATACGCCCAATACAAGCATACATGTGGTAAGGGCTATAGCATACGTTTGTTTCATTTTCATTTCTCTATAGTTAAGAGATCATTAATCATATCTTCCAATTCACTGAACTGTGAGGTAGAGTATCGGTTTGTTGTTCGGGCCCTGCCGCTAGGTAAGGCTCCACCACCTGGTTGATAACCGCTTATATTACTTCCGGTCATTACGCTCTTTTCACTTTCCATCTCTATCACTTCAATCGTCGGTGGTAGATACTTTTCTTTGATTGTCTTGTTATTCATTGTTTTTTAAGCAAAACTAAGGAATATGGTCAGAAAAGTGCTAAAAAAACGACTGTACAATTCTCTGTACAATTTGTGTGGGGTAAAAGTAATTGGTTAACTATCAAAGAGTTATTGGAAGTGCTTTCAACGTCCTTTTTATACTGATTTATGGCGTTTCGTAAAAAGTGGATATACAAGGGCTAATGACTAAGATAACGAATTAATTGTCGCATATATCAAAGTAAAAGAATTCTATCTAAATTATTGCTTTTACTTGCATCCCCTCACGAAATAATGTATTTTTGTACTTCAATGTGCGACAAAGAACACTAACTCTTAATTATATGATGGATTATCAATTAAATACCCCCTTGAACGGGAATTTGGCAATGACTTCTTGTTTTCATGAAAATAAAGCACTGCAACAAGATACTACCTTATACAAATTTATATGGGTACGCAACGGCATCCTGACTGTTGAAATAGACCATATCCCGATGCGGCTGGAACAAGACGAAATTGCCTGTCTTACGCCTTTGCATCATATCGAAATTAAAGCTGTGGAGGGCGAATACCTCACTTTTCTGTTCAATAGTAATTTCTACTGCATCTTCGGCCATGATGACGAAGTATCGTGCAATGGTTTCCTTTTTCATGGTTCTTCCCAGGTGATGCGATTGAAGCTTTCTCAGGGGCAGGCTGCCAATCTGAATGATATTGTCCGTATCTTCCGTCAGGAATCTGCCGTTCGTGATAACCTGCAGGAAGAAATGCTGCGCATCATTCTCAAACGTTTCATCATCACCTGTACCCGCATTGCCCGTGAGAAGTGCGGTGTTACTCCGGAACAGGAGAAAGCTTTCGATATTGTCCGCCGCTTCTATATATTGGTTGACCAGAATTTCCGTGAAAAGAAACAAGTACAGGATTATGCCAACCTTTTATTCCGTTCTCCCAAGACACTTTCCAATCTGTTTTCTTCCTGCGGAGTCCCTTCTCCTTTGCGCATCATTCACGAACGAGTGGAAGCGGAAGCCAAACGTTTACTGCTCTACACTCCCAAAAGTGCCAAGGAAATCAGTGAACTCCTTGGCTTCGAAGATTTGTCCACATTCAGCCGCTTTTTCAAGAAAATGACAGGCGAAAGTGTGTCGGATTTCCGTAAATCGAACACAACGGGAAATATTGCCAACTGATACGGCAGAATTGCCATTTCACCCCCCGACATAAATCCCGATTTTTGCATCAGAAAAACAAAACAATTCATTAATGCAATAATCGTATGAAAACAAAATTACAATCAATGTTCGTGGCGGCCCTGACACTGGCTGCATCTACTCAGAAATTGGGTATCAATCTTATCCGTGTGGCAATTCTGGTTATTTTCGTTTGGATAGGCGGATTGAAGTTCTGGAATTATGAAGCCGAAGGTATCGTGCCTTTTGTGGCAAACAGTCCTTTTATGAGCTTCTTCTATACGCATAGTGCTCCTGAATATAAGGAATACAAGCTGAAAGAAGGTGAATTTGATGCCGTGAAGCATGAGTGGCATAAGGAAAACAATACGTATGGCTTTTCTCATGGGCTGGGCATTCTCATCATGACCATTGGTGTTCTTACTTTTCTCGGCATCTTTTGGCCGAAAGTAGGCTTGGTAGGGGCGGGACTTGCCATTATCATGACTCTCGGAACGCTTTCTTTCCTTGTCACCACACCCGAAGTATGGGTGCCTAATCTGGGCAGTGGAGAGTTCGGTTTCCCTTTATTGACCGGTGCAGGAAGATTAGTTATAAAAGATACAGCCATTTTGGCCGGCGCAATTGTTATATTAGCAGACAGTGCGAAGAGCGTACTGGAACAATTAAAAAAATAAAGATATGAAAAAGTATGATGCCATTATCATTGGTTTCGGCAAAGGTGGGAAGACCCTGGCTGCCGAATTTGCAAAACGTCAGAAGACGGTTGCCATAGTAGAACGTTCAGATCGTATGTATGGAGGCACGTGTATCAATATCGGCTGTATTCCTACAAAGACGTTGGTGCATCTGGCTAAGGAAACTCCGGTAAAGGCTACGTGGGAAGAGAAGAAGGACTATTATCGTCAGGCCATTGGTCGTAAAGAAGAGGTGACTTCCTTCCTGCGGAATAAGAACTATCATAATCTGGCTGATAATCCTAATGTGACGGTGTATACAGGTGTCGGATCGTTTGCCGGTCCTGATGTGGTAGAAGTGCGGACGGAGACAGAAGTAATTGAATTGCACTCTTCTCAGATCTTTATAAATACCGGTGCGGAAACCATCGTACCACCTATTGATGGAATAAAAGAGAATCCTCGCGTATACACCAGCACTTCCATCATGGAACTGGAAGAACTTCCCGAACGGCTGGTGATTGTGGGTGGAGGTTATATCGGCCTGGAATTTGCTTCCATGTATGCCTCTTTCGGTTCGAAGGTGACGGTACTCGAAGGGTATCCCGAACTGATTGGTCGCGAAGACAGGGATATTGCCGCCACCGTACAGACCGTATTGGAAAAGAAAGGCATTGTTTTCCATCTCAACGCGAAAGTACAATCCGTGGACGGTACAACAGTGATTTATGAGGATGCTGTAACTCATGAAATCCATCACCTGGAAGGAGATGCTATCTTATTGGCAACTGGGCGTCGTCCGAATACTTCGGAGTTGAACCTGGAAGTTGCCGGCGTGAAAGTGAATGAACGGGGAGCCATTATTGTAGATGAGTGGCTGCGTACTACCAATCCGGCCATCCGTGCCATTGGCGACGTAAAAGGCGGGTTACAATTCACCTATATCTCATTGGACGATTACCGCATTATCCGTGAGGATTTGTTTGGTGCAGGAGAGCGGCGTACAGACGACCGTGAGCCTGTGAGTTATTCGGTATTTATGGATCCTCCTTTGGCACGTGTAGGACTGAGTGAGATGGAGGCCCGTAAGAAAGGACTGAACGTAAAGGTGAATACACTTCCCGTAGCAGCCATTCCGCGGGCACGTACTTTAGGTGAGACTGACGGATTGTTTAAGGTAGTAGTGGATGCCGATACAAATAAGATTCTGGGCTGTTCCCTGTTCGGACCGGAAACAAGTGAGATCATTAATATCGTATCTATTGTAATGAAAATGGGACAGGAATATACTTTCTTACGTGATTATATATTTACACATCCCAGCATGAGCGAAGCATTGAATGATCTGATGAGTTTTTAATGAGGAAGTTTTTTTAATGAAGAATTCTTCATTCCTTATTCTTCATTAAATTGTGCCTGTATTTGCGTATCTCCCCAAAAATGACGAATATTGTGCTCGAATTCTATACCTTTTTATTGTCATGAAACGAACTACTGCAATAATTGTCTCCCTTTTAAGTATTTTATGTGTGGCTTGTGGCCCGAAAAACAAACAATACTCTACTGATTTACAGGCTACCACAGCCTCCGTATCAGCCGCAGACTCTATTTATCCGGTTTATGCCCAAGGGTTTGAAGTGAAATATCTTCCCAATCATGTCCGATTGGTAGACTTGCGTGATCCTCAAAATGAAAGTAGTAATACTTTCCATTATGCATTGGTGCCCCGGGGAACGAAACCTGAAGGAATTCCTTCTGATTATACGGTGATCGAAATACCTGTGCGCAGTGTCATTTGCATGACTTCTTTACAATTATCCAATTTCATCAAACTGGAAGCCTGTGATAAAGTGGTGGGTATAACCAGTACACGCCACTTGTTCAACAAAGAAATGAATGAGCGCCTGAAGTCGGGTAAGACTGCCAAAATAGGAATTGAAGGTAACTTTGATAATGAAGTGATCATGAGTGTGAATCCGGATGTTATCTTTATCTCTCCTTTCAAGCGTGGCGGATATGATACGATGCGTGAAATAGGAATACCTTTGGTTCCGCACCTGGGATATAAGGAAATGACTCCGCTGGGACAGGCGGAATGGATTAAGTTCATCGGCTTGTTTATTGGACAGGAAGAGGAGGCGAATGAAAAGTTTGCTGCTATAGAAAAGCACTATAATGACCTGAAACAACTGGCTGCCGATGTGAAGAAGCGTCCGGTAGTATTCAGCGGTGAGATACGTGGAGGAAACTGGTATGCAGTAGGCGGCAAAAGCTTCCTGGCCGAACTGTTCCGTGATGCGGGAGCCGATTACTTCTTGAAGGACGATCCCCGTTCCGGTGGTGTTACACTGGATTTTGAAACAGTATACAGCCAGGCGGAGAGTGCCGATTACTGGCGTATTGTGAATAGTTACGACGGTACATTCTCTTATGATGCTTTGAAGTCTCTTGATCCCCGCTATGCCGACTTCCGTGCATTCCGTGACAAAGGTGTTGTTTATTGCAATATGCGCGAGCAACCTTTCTACGAAAGTATGCCGATGGAACCGGAAATAGTACTGGAAGATCTGATCCATGCGTTCCACCCCGATTTATTACCTGATTACCAACCGAAATACTACGCACGTTTGCAATGAAAAGACCGACACTGCTCCTGATGTTGGTGATACTGGCATCTATATTCCTGTTTTTCTTGCTGAACCTGCTGTTAGGCTCTGTCCATATTCCTTTTCGTGCCGTTTGGAACATTTTATGGGGGAATACGGATGAATCCATTATCTGGCAGAATATCATTTGGAAATCCCGTGTGCCGCAGGCATTGACGGCATTGGTGGCGGGAGCGGGGCTATCGGTGAGTGGTTTGCAGATGCAGACGGTTTTCCGGAATCCGCTGGCAGGACCGTCGGTATTGGGTATCAGTTCGGGTGCCAGCCTGGGAGTAGCCTGTGTGGTATTGCTATCGGGAGCGATGGGCGGTGTGGCATTGAGCAAGCTCGGATATATGGGAGAAGTGGCGTTGTCCATTGCAGCTATTATCGGAGCACTGTCCGTGATGGCGCTTATCGTATACGTTTCACAGAAAGTAAAGGGAAATGTGACGTTGTTGATTATCGGTGTGATGATCGGTTATGTGGCAAGTGCTATTATCGGTGTATTGAAATATTTCAGTGTGGAGGAAGATATTCGTGTATACGTCATTTGGGGACTGGGTAGTTTTGCCCGTGTGTCGGGGGATCAGATGATACTGTTTGTCTGTATCATGGCGGTCTTGTTGCCACTCTCGTTTTTGCTGATAAAGACAATGAATCTGTTGCTGCTGGGCGATGGCTATGCTCGGAATCTGGGGTTGAACATCAAGCGGGCACGCCTGTTGGTGATCTCCTGTTCAGGTGTACTGGTAGCGATTGTGACGGCATATTGCGGTCCGATTATGTTTATCGGTCTGGCTGTTCCCCATCTTTGCCGGGCTATATTCCATACATCCGACCATCGGATACTGATGCCTGCCACATTGTTGGTAGGGGCTTCGTTGGCGTTGGTGTGCAACCTTATCGCCCGCATGCCGGGATTTGAAGGAGCTTTACCGGTGAATTCGGTGACTGCTTTGGTAGGTGCTCCGGTAGTGGCATCCGTGCTCTTCAGGAAGCGCAAAGGGGAACTGGAAGAATAATTGAGAATTGAAAATAAAGAGGTCTTGAAACAGGAAACTATACATATTGAGAAACTATCCATTGGCTATCCCGGTAAAGGAGATGTGAAAGTCGTGGCAAGCGATATTTGTGCCGGAATCAATAGCGGGGAGTTGACTTGTCTGTTGGGTGCCAACGGGGTGGGGAAGTCTACATTGTTGCGTACACTTTCCGCATTTCAACCGAAGTTATCCGGTGAAATACGTATACAGGGAAAGGAGATTGGCTCTTATACGGACAAACAGCTTTCAAAAGTGATCAGTGTAGTCCTGACTGAAAAGTGCGACATCCGTAATATGACTTCTGTGGAACTTATCGGTCTGGGACGCAGCCCATATACCGGTTTCTGGGGAACACTCTCCAAAGAAGATAAAGAGGTAGTGGATCATGCTATTAATCTGGTCGGAATATCTCACCTGGCACATCGCATGGTACATACACTGAGTGATGGTGAACGACAAAAAGTGATGATTGCCAAGGCACTGGCTCAGGAAACTCCGGTGATTTTCCTGGACGAACCTACTGCCTTTCTTGATTTCCCGAGTAAAGTGGAAATGATGCAATTGCTCCATCAGTTGAGCCGGCAGACGGATAAGACTATTTTCCTGTCTACACATGACCTGGAACTTGCCTTGCAGATTGCGGATAAAATCTGGTTGATGGATAAGGTGAACGGGGTGACTATCGGAACTCCCGAAGATCTTTCACTGGATGGAACCCTCAGTAGTTTCTTTGCCCGTAAAGGAATTGTGTTTGATCTGGAGACAGGATTATTCCGGGTGAACAATGAGTATACTTCCCAGATACGTATTGTCGGGCATGGACAAAAATACGCTATGGTGCGGAAAGCTTTGCAAAGAAATGGTATTCTGGCAAACCGAAACGTGGAGTCGGACGTTTATATTGAAACGGGAGATTTGAAAGGGGACGGTACTTTTGTACTGCACCCCGTAAACGGCGAAGCGGTGACTGTGCAAACCATTGATGAACTGCTTGCAGAGATTGTGAAAATTCTATGAGACATTCGACAAAAGATAATTATCTCTATCTGACTACCACCCCGGTGCCCCGTCTGATAGTATCATTGGCTGTACCTACGATTATCAGTATGTTGGTTACGTCATTCTATAATATGGCGGATACGTACTTTGTGGGGAAGATCAATACCCAGTCGACGGCGGCTGTAGGTATTGTGTTTTCGGTCATGTCCATAATTCAGGCGGTGGGCTTTTTCTTCGGACACGGTTCGGGGAACTATATTTCGCGGAAACTCGGTGCGCAGGAGACTGGGAATGCAGAGAAGATGGCGGCTACCGGTTTCTTCTGGGCGTTGTTTATGGGTATATTTCTGGCAGTAGTGGGACTTATCTTCCTTAGCCCGTTGTCGCTGGCATTAGGTTCTACACCTACTATCCTGCCTTATACGGAGAAATACCTGGGCATCATATTGCTGGGTGCCCCTTTCATGACTGCTTCGTTAGTACTGAACAATCAGATCCGTTTCCAGGGAAATGCAGCGTATGCGATGGTAGGAATCGTATCGGGTGCGTTGATTAATGTGATACTGGACCCTATTCTGATTTTTGTTTTTGATATGGGGATATCGGGTGCTGCGTTGGCTACGGTCATCAGTCAGATATGTAGTTTCTCCCTGTTGCTATATATGTGCAGAAAGGGTGGCAATATCCGTATCCGTTTCAAGAACTTCACACCTTCACTGGCTTTCATAAAGGAGATTATTGGTGGTGGTACCCCTTCGCTTGCCCGTCAGGGACTGGCGAGTGTAGCTACTATTTTGCTGAATGTGGCTGCCGGGGCTTATGGAGACGCGGCTATTGCAGGCATGTCTATTGTTACCCGTATCGCAATGTTCATTAATGCTTTCCTGATAGGTTTTGGACAAGGTTTCCAGCCGGTATGCGGTTTCAATTACGGTGCTGGATTGTATGCGCGTGTTCTTCAGGGATTCTGGTTTTGTGTAAAGGTGGGATTCATCTTCTTGCTGGTATGTGCGCTGGCAGGCATGGGATTTGCAGAAGAGATTGTTTCTTTGTTCCGTAAGGGAGACCCGGATGTAATTGCAGTAGGGGCTGCCGCTTTGCGTTGGCAGTTCATTACTTTTCCGTTGGGTTCATGGATTGTGATGAGTAATATGATGTTGCAGACGATTCGTAAACCGGTAAAGGCTACCATTATTTCTTCTGCCCGCCAAGGATTGTTCTTTATTCCGCTGATTTTTATCCTGCCTCATTATCTGGGTTTGCAGGGTGTGGAAATGTGTCAGGCTACTGCTGATCTTCTGACTTTCATTCTTGCCATACCGTTGACATGCAGTGTACTGAATGAAATGAAACGAAAGCAGGCGGAGCAGTTGTAAATCAGAACCGGTATCCTACGGTGAAGAACGAAGCGAGATTCTTGGGAGAGAATTTCTCAATGCCGGATGATTGCAATAGATTATCCAGCTGGTCGTTTACTTTGATCATTCCCAATTGAAGCTCTGCTCCGAATATGAATTTGTAATATTCGATGTTGAGGCCGAACATAAGGCCGGCATCAAAGCGTTTGTTTCCCATTTTGTCATCTATCCGGTTACCGAAAGTATCAATGCGGAATCTGTAGCTTCTGTTAGGATTGTATTCACTACTGTAATCATATTCCTCCATCTCACCGGATGTCTTTCCGCCTACACCATAGGCAATATACGGACCGGCACTCAAGGAAGAACTGTAATTCTTTCCAAGGTTGAGGCGGGCGGCCATCATGATGGGGAGCTGGATATACAACTCGTTCATGTTCACTTTGCCTACATATTCCACTTCTTCACGGGCACCTATCGATACGAAGTTCAGTGATGGTTGAAACACCCATGTGCGGTTGAGTTCATAGTTCATGCCGACACCTACTTTGTAGGCGATGCGTGTATCACTTTCTACATTTTCTCCATAGAAGTTGGAGGTACCGACTCCGGCTTTTACTTGGAAGGAGATAGGGGATTGGGCATTTGCTCCCAATGCTATGATTGCAAAGAAAATAGTGAGAATAGTCTGTTTCATTACTTGAACCTTGTAAAGGGGTGATGTTTATTTGATCGCAAAGATATAAATTATATGATTACATACAATTCCTGTTGGGGGAATATTATAAGCTACGAGCTACAAGCTACAAGCTACGAGTGGCTGCGCTATATCCGAAAGGCACTTGTAGCTTGTAGCTTTGTAGCTCGTAGCTTATAATAACTAATAGAATTTCCTGATCAGCCAATCTACCAGACTAAACGGCAGCATAGGCTTGATGCGTGCAAAGAATACTTGCTCCCATGGACCGACCTTTGTGCGGAAAGCAGGGTGGCGGCTATTTACCAGTTTGCAAATCGCTTGACCTAACTTTTCCGGTCGGCAACCATTGTTTTCAGACTGCTCTACATTTCGCATGGCTTTTGCAAAATTCTCCCCATATTGCGCATGGGAGAGGGAAGTCTGGCTCACTTGCCGTTGCGCTGTGAAACCAGTCTGGAAATCTCCCGGTTCGACTACGCAAACTTGTATACCCAGTGGCTTAACTTCTTGATAAAGCGCTTCACTATACCCTTCAATCGCAAACTTTGATGCACTGTAGAAAGCCTGAAAGGGAACGGCAAGGACGCCTGCGATGGAACTGATATTTATGATTCGTCCGTGTCCGGCTTCGCGCATGAAAGGCAGTACTGCTGCACACATACGGACGGCACCCGTGAAATTCGTATTCATCTGGCGCTGTATCTCTTCCTCGGTAGTGAGTTCGATAGCTCCGCTGATACCCATCCCTGCATTGTTGACAAGTACATCGATGCTGCCTTGCTCTTCCAGAATTGTAGATATGGCGTTGAATACCGATGCAGGATCAGTAATATCCAATTGCAACATTTTGAAGCCGGGATTATCGGATAATGCTTTCCGACTGGAGCCATAAACGATATGTCCTTGTGCAGCCAACCGCGTAGCAATGACTCTTCCAAAACCGGAAGAAGCACCGGTGACGAGGATTATTTGAGGGTGTTTCATATTATTTTCCCTTCTTCACTAATGAGCAGAATGGTCAGCTCTCCATCGGGCAGAAGCGGGTCGCAATGCTGGTGGCACAACTCAAGCAAATGGGTGCAAAAGGCCTGCAAATCATCTGCTGGGAGCAATGTCCACAACTCTCGCGCCAGTGTTATCTTTTTAATAATGGCAGGTACTTCATCTCCACAACCCGCATTGAAGGCCAGATCCAGAAGGAAGTCTTTATTCATCGTCACCTGTTTGCTGTGCGTATCCAGATTGCCTTCTGCCAGCTTCACGGCTTTTCCTATCATGATACCCAAAGTCACCGCTTTGATTTCCAAATCTGCGGCAATCTTTATCGTATCTCCAATGAAGTTTCCGTAATGAATAAATGCCTGTGCAGGCAGTTCGGGATAGTATCCCCGGACATACTTTTCACTCTTTGCACCCGAATTAAGGACGATGCGCGGACTTCCTGTTGCCCGCCCTACTTCCATAGATTTGCGGATGGAATCTACAAATGCTTCGGAAGAGAAAGGCTTCACAATGCCCGAAGTTCCGATGATAGAAATACCGCCCTCTATACCCAAACGGGGATTAAAAGTCCGTCGGGCTATCTCTTCGCCACCCGGTACGGAAATAGTGACGGCAAAAGGATTGGGGTGTTTGGAAATTCCAAGTCGTTGAAGGCATGCCTTTACATTGTTTTCAATCATTTTGCGGGGAGTAACGTTGATGGCAGGTCCTCCCACTTCCAGCCCTAAACCGGATAAGGTGACAATGCCTACGCCTTCGCCTCCACAGACAATAACGGTATAATCATCAGCTCCAAGTTCTGCGGGTGTTGGATCGTCAAAACGGAAAGGTAGGGCAACATTGGCCTTGATTTGCATGCCATTGGTTACATCGGGGTCATCACCTGCATCTTTGATGACAGTGGCATCTGCTTCCAGCATCCAGTCATCGTTCACACAGCTGGGATGCGGGTAGCGTTCTTGCTCTTCGACGGGAACATAAATGGTTTCTCCGTTAGGGAGAATAACGGGGAATTCTTCAGGACGGGGCTGGCGTTGAACGTTGAAAATATCCCAGGTTGCAGCTACAGCGGCTGCGGCTGCACAAGTACCCGTAGTCAGACCACTACGCAAAGGATAAAAGTCGGGCAGATGCTTTTCAATCATCCGGCGTAGGCCATGCTCACCGTTCACTATTATAAAACTTCCGGGCATTGGCGGACGACGGATTGCAAAAATGCGGATACCTTCCTGAAGGGCAGCTTCCACTTTTTCATTGAATCCTCCGGAAAGTCCGCTTTCCTTTATCAATATGGCTTCGGGGTGAAGTCGCTGTAACAGGATGCGTTCGTCTTCGCCTGCATGGTAGTAATGCAGATATTTTTCGGGAAAACCTTCACGTTCGGCCAGGCGGCGGGAGCTCTCACGGTTAAGGATACGGAAGTAGCAACAGGCACTTTCCTGCCAGAGAGGCTTTAGCTTGGCAATGCTTTGTACGCCTGTCAGAGCGAGGAGGGTGAAGATATCTTCTTTCCTGATTTGCCGGATGGCATCTTCAAAATCTTCGCACCAGATGATGTGTTCTTCATCACGTGGCGGATAAATACGTTCGAATCGGATGACAAGCAGGTTCAGGGTATGGGCTACTTTCTCTACGGTCTGGTGCAGTTGTATGGCAAAGGGGTGGGTGGCGTCTACCAGTAATTGAATGTTATGTTCCCGGCAACAGCGCTCCAAGTCCAGTTCGTCCATGGCACCTTGCAGGCGGATACCGTGGTGCATAGTTACTTCCTGCTCGTCTCCTTTGGTAGAGTAGTAGAATGGTTTTCCGGCTTCTTCAAGGGTACGGGCAGCGATGCGCCCTTCGGTGGTTCCACCTAATATTAATATCATTACTTTTAGGTTTTAGTTGAACAAAATGTGATATCATTCCCTTCTTATCTGCGGAAGAGATGTTTGAACTCATGGGCGTAGAGTCGGGAAAGGCCTTCGCGGTTGTCGATGGCTTCACCTACGACAATCATGGTGGTGAGCGTCAGGCTGTTCTCTTTCACAATCTTTGCAAGGTCCTTCAACTCTCCGCGATAGATGCGTTCGTCCTTCCAGGTGAGGTGGTAGCAAACGGCAACGGGAGTGGTTTCGGGATATTCCTGTAAGAGCTCTTCCTGCACCTGTTCGGCAATGCCAGCACTGAGGAAGATACACATGGTGCTTTGCGAGCGTGCCAGCAGGTGGAGTTGTTCGCGTTCCGGCATGGGGGTGCGTCCTTCGCCCCGAGTAAGGATGATGCTCTGCACTTTCTCAGGAATGGTAAACTGAGACTTCAGCGCAGCGGCAGCAGCCTGGAAGGAAGAAATGCCCGGGGTGATGTGATAACTCATGTGATGCTGGTCGAAATAGTTCATCTGTTCCTGAATGGCGCCGTAGATACAGGGATCGCCCGTATGCAGGCGAACTATGAATTTGCCTTCATCATAGAATTTCTTCATTAGTGCAAACTGTTCTTCCAAGTCCATAGAAGCCGAACTGCGTATCGTAGCACCCGGTTTGGCACAGAATGTTAGTTCGCGAGGGACGAGACTGCCGGCGTAGAGGATAAGATCTGCCTTCTCCAGCATTTGCCTTCCACGCACGGAGATGAGGTCGGGATCACCCGGACCTGCGCCGACGATTTCGATATGTCCGTGGTAGCGGAGCACCCCCTTTTCGATGGCTATGGCCATGGTGTAGTTTCCGCCTTTTTGTTTGTCCAGCAGCAGCTCACCACCGTTGGCGGAAAGAAAAGCGGCGGCTTCGGAAACGCTGGGTGTACCCATGTGCTTCTCTACTACCGGACTGGGGTTGGGGACGGAGATTTCTTTCAGTTCCTCCGCACTGTAATAGCGTATCTGATAGGCACGTTCCAGTTCTTTAATGACCGGTTCGTAGCGTTTCTCGTTAATGGTGGCGATGTACTTTACGGCACGGGGCATGAAGGTATTGTTAATCATCGTACCAAGGATGTTTTCAACGATGTCATGCACGGGACCTGCCTGATGTGCCAGACCTACGCCGACATGCAATACCCGGGGCACATAAAAGAGCGCAGGGGTGTCATGCGTATTGTGCAGGAAAGGAGTGACGAGTATGACCAGCTGGTAACGGCTGAGGTCTATATCCCGGAATAAGCCGTAATGTATATCCACGTGTGGCGGGCAGGTCTTTTCCAGATATTCCGTTCCCTGATCGCGCACTTCGAGGAAGAGGGCGGTGGGAACTTTCTTCACGAAAAGGCTGATGATGTTATTCATCATACCGTATTCCGTCTCACCGGGAATGGCGGCCCAGTCAAATTTATCACCCAGGGTGTCCAGTGCCCAGAGTCCGGTGCGGTCGCTTTGGGTGGTGATGACAGGTTCGGCGCCGAGAATGTGGGCGATGTTTTCCGTCATTTCGTTGGCCTTTCCGATGTGTCCCGAGAGGACGGAAACGGCATAGCGGCCAGTGCTGTCTACACAGATCACGGCGGGATCTGTATGTTTATCTTTCACATGCGGGGCGATGGTGCGGACGCAGATGCCCATGGCACCTATGAAAATAAAGGCATCGTAGCGATGGAAAGACAGAGCCATAAATTCTTCGTAAAAAGAAACGTATGTGCAGTCGGGTGCAGGAGTCGTGGTGATTATTTCGGAGTCGGGAAACTCGTTACTCAGCGTTCGCGCAATGGGCAGACTGCTTTCGGAAATCAGTATAATAGCTACCTTCATAGGGTGGCTCTCGTTATTTTTATTCATAAGGTTACTTTCATTATTTCTATCGGGTTATAATCATTGAGTGCGATGTACAGGGAGGGTTGCAGAGACATTCCTGCGTTTTCTGCCCCTTTGCGGAACAATTCCCTGCTATTGGGGGATACGGAGTTGAAGACGATGCAACCGCCGGGCTGCAATACTTCTTTCAGGCGTACCAGTATATCTTCTAATTTTCCGCCGTGCCCGCCGATGAAGACAGCATCGGGAGGGGGGAGATCTTCCAGTTCGGTTTGCAGGAAGTCTCCGATTAAGGCTGTGATTCCCGGCGCACCGAAACGGCGGGAGTTGATGCGCATCAGTTCTTCTCCTTCGGGACGTTTCTCGAACGAAACAACCGTAAGATGCGGGAATTGCAGGCGGGCTTCGATGGATACAGAGCCTGTGCAGAAACCTATGTCCCAAAAGACACGGCGGCGATTCAGTTCCAATGCCTGCAAGGTAAGGAGGCGGATCGGAGCTTTGGTAATCATGCGGGCACGTCCGTCCAAGTGGGCGAATTCTTCGTCGGGAAGACCGAAGGGGCGGACGAGGTGATCCCTGAACTCTGGGCGTTTGCGTCGATCTATGCAGGGTGTCTGCATAGACCTGTGCGGGGTGTCTGCATAGACCTGTGCAGGGTGTCTGCATAGGCCTGTGTAGGGTGTCTGCATAGACCTATGCAGGGTGTCTGCATAGAGCAGCAGGTTGTTGGGGTGCTCGAAGGACTCTTCTGAGGCTTCTTCAAGACTCATCCGACGAATGCGCTCGCGTTCGGGATTGCCGAGGTGCTCACCGATGTACATCGTGTAATCGGTGTATCCATATTCCAACATCCGCGCGGCGATAGTGGCAGGGGTATGCTCCCGATCTGTCAGTACACCTATTTTGTGGGCATGTTCTATGAGTGCTTTGTCCAGTTCCTGCCACGGGCGTCCTGTCAGGGAGACGGTACGCATATCGTCGTAAGGCATCACCAGTCTGTGCGCTAATGTTTGCAGGGAATTGAAAGCCGGGTAGAGGCGTATCTTTGCATCGGGCAGTTTTCGTTTTACCGTATTGGCGAAGCCGAAAAACAGGGGATCTCCGGATGCGAATACGACAATAGATGCATCGGAAGCCTTCTTCTCAAAGTCTGCAAAAATGTTTTCGTATTGGGCAAAGACGTTATCCAGTGGAACTGTTATAGAAATCCATTCCGCACCTTCCGGAAGTAACTTCTCTACAATCTCCCGATGCCGCAAGCCGCCGGAGAAAACTTTTCCTTCCCGGATGTGCCGCAACACTTCGGGCGGGAAGAAAGGTTCCCGGTTGTCGTCCATGCCTATGATGATAAAGTTTCGTTTCATAGTTGTTGAATTTATACATCCCGTCCCGGCCTTAACTGTTCCGCATCATTGTAGCACAAGATTGCATTCACCAGCGTTGCAGCCAAATTACTTCCTCCTTTTCGTCCCTCCACTATCAGTTTGGGTATTTCCATGAACGGCTTCACCATGTGCTTGGATTCCTGTACATGTACAAAACCCACAGGAGCGGCAATAATACCGCTTGGTGCAGCCTTTCCTTTACGTACCAGATCACAAAGTTCCATCAAAGCCGTCGGCGCATTACCGAATACGAACAAGGCATCCGGATGTTCCTCCACCGCCAGACGTATACCGGCTTGTGTACGGGTGATCCCTTTTTCCGCTGCCATTGTCGCTACCCGTTCATCGGAAAGATAGCATTTCACTTCTACTCCCAGCCGTTGTAAAGCTCCTTTGCGGATACCACTGGCAGCCATCGTCACATCCGTAACAATTGTTTTCAACCGACCGTCCGCTATTTTCTGATAAAGCTTTTCCACAGCACCTTTGTCCGTATACAGCAGCTTTTCCATTTCAAAATCGGCCGTGGTATGGATGGCGTGCAGCAAAGCCCATTTATGATCCAGAGGAATATTCTTATTCTTTAGTTCCGACTCAATGGTCCGGAAACTTTGTATCATAATGTCCTGACCTATCCCCTTAGTCGGTTGTTCATCCTTATCCGGACGGTTATAATATCCCCGGGGAGTAATGAACTTGCCGTTCCACGCATAAGACTGCGAGTTACCGATCAGGATGACTGTAAACATATCCACTTCTTCGGGATTGAAATCAGCGAGTGTCGTCAGATGCACTTCCTGTTCCTCCCGTCCAGCCTGGCGTACATAACCTACCGGAGTCTCCGGAGCGCGTCCTTCTGCGAGAAACAGCTCTTTCAGTCGATAGAGTTGCCAATACCGCCCTTCGCTTTTCGGATTGTATACAGCCGTTACGAAATCAGCCATGGCTGCCGCACGGATGCGACGCTCGATCCGTTCCCACGGTGTCATCAGATCGGAAAGGGAAATCACACAGAAATCATGTCCCACAGGAGCACCCAGCAGTGAAGCCGCTTTCTGAAAAGCACTGATACCCGGCAAGGCAATAACTTCGACGTTGCTGTTCCGTTCCCGCTTCATCTCGTAAATCAGCGGAGTCATTCCATAAATCCCCGCATCGCCGGAACTGATGACGCAAACCGTTTTTCCCTGTTCCGCCAATTCAAATGCCTGTTCCGCACGAGTGCGTTCCCGCTTCATACCCGTATCTATACATTCTGTTTCAGGGTGGAGATAAGGCTGGATAAACTGGAAATAATATTTATATCCCACTACTACATCCGCTTCTTGAACCGCACTGAGAACTGCGGGCGTGATGTCTTGTTCGCTGCCCGGACCGATGCCGGCAACTATTATCTTAGGCTGTTTCATATCGCTTTTATTTCTATCGTGCAAAGATACGCTCTATTCTTTAAACTTCGGGCATAAAAGGGGCTAAAAAGGGGGACAAAAAAGGGCTACACCCTTTACCCGGGATGGTGTAGCCATCCGAGGCAAAGGGTGTAGCCTTAAGGGGGAAAGGGTGTAGCTATTTCAACAACGCTTCTACGTGCTCCATATAGAGCTTTCGGATAGCGGGCAGCTCGCCCAGTCCTTGCATACGCACATTCACCTGGTAGCTTGCCTTTTCCATTTCCGGTTTCCATACTCCGACGATGTCTTCTTTCGTATGATTACCGCATACCAGCAACAACGGTATCAGTGTTACTTGTTTCGGGCGTGTCTCCTTCAACTGTGCCAGTGTAGCGTCCAGTGTAGGATAACCCTCGATGGTGCTGACGTGGAAGTTTTTCAGTCCGTGGGCTTTCATCATATAGTCCAGCATGGCGTAAGTGGCGGTACTTGGCAATTGATTGCCGTGTCCCACATAGATGACGTCTTCTTTCTTTCCAGGCTGTTCCTGTGTCAGAATTTCGATAACCTTTTCGCAATCTTCCACTGTATAAAGCAATGGATTACCTACCTTTATTTCTTTAAAGAAGGGTTTCACGCTCTCCGCATCGCGGCGGACGGAAGTCATTTCACTTCCTTCAATCAGTGTTGTACTCTGTATCAGTACACGTGAATATCCTTCGCTTCTGAGTTTCAGCAGTGCGTCTACCGGACTGTCTTTATGAACGCCCTGCTTCTCCAGCCTGCGCCGAACAATGGGAGAGATATACGCTTCGCGCACTTCAAACTGCGGGAAAGTTTCTTTTGCCTCACGGGTGATTACGTCGAGCGTCAGTGCACGCGTATCAGGGTCCGAACTTCCGTAATGGGTAATGAGAAGGGCGGTCTTCTCCCCCTGTGCAGAGGAGAAGAGAGCCACACTCAGTAAACAAAGAGTGATGAAAAGATGCTTCATATCAATAATAAGTTGTTATGCGTTAATTCTTTAGTTTTAAAGTCAGACTCACCACCAACATACGTCCCGGCGAGTACAGGGTGAAGTTCTTCGTCAGAGGTCTCATATCCCTCTTGTTGAAGATATTGTCGATACCGATACCGGGTTCCAGGAAGAAACTGCTGAAACAGTCGAAAGAGTGGCGGGTGTTCAAGTTCCAGATACCGTAACCCGGAGCATCTCCGTCGGCATCTCCCGGATAGTAGCATTTGCTTTGCAGACGGCCGTTCAGGTTGAGGTTCATGGTGTAGTCACCCCATGAATGTGCATAGTTTCCGCTGATGGTTGCCGTGTGGCGGATGCTGCGTTGAATGTTTTGCCAGCCTTCTTCACCTTTACCACGGGCATAAGCGTAGGTATAGTTACCATTCAGCGTAAATCCGGCGAACGGATTGCCTGACAAACTTACCTCAAAACCACGGACGGTAGCCTTTTCAAAGTTGATGTATTCTTTCAGGTTCACATTCTTGGTAGATGATAAGTCTGCCAGTTCGGGGAATTCTTCTTTCAGTTGCTGTTGAGCCTCAGCGGACAAATCATTGAATGCGGTTACTTTGGAAGACACCATATCTGTCAGATAATTCAGATATCCCGTAACGGAGGCACTGAAACGGTTGGTGCGGTATTCCATATTGATGGAGTAGTAGTTGCTGTGTTCAGGCTTCAGGTCAGCGTCACCGATGGAGATGGTGTATTTGCTACCCATTTTCTTGAACATGCTGTAATACAATTCGTCTACGCCGGGAGCACGGAAACCAGCTGCATACGTGGCACGTACGTTGAAGTTTCCAATATTGTACATGGCTGCCACTTTCGGGGTGAAACGTCCACCTGCCTGTTCATGATAGTCATAGCGTGCACCGACGATGCCCGTGAAATGATCCCATAGTTTTACTTCATGCTGTCCGTAGCCCGACAAAGTATATACTCCCTTGTCTACATCGGCATCGGGACGAACAAGAATGTCCTTGCGGTAGTCCACTCCGAAGACAGTGGTACTGTTGGTGGTGAAACCGAAGATACCTTTTAGTTCGGCATCATGAAACTTCTGTCTTTTGGTGAATGCGTAGTCACCCGGTTGGTAATCACCGGCTGCCAGCATGTATTTGTAGCGCGAAGTATAATTGTTGCCTACATAATCCAACTGGATGGAGGAACGTTTGTTCAGTCTGTACTTGGCTCCTGTACCCCAGTTGTAGCCTTCGTAATGCGTGTTATAATCATTTCCGCCCGTCATGCCCTCACGTTTTATGGGGCGGTCGGTCATGCGCCAGTAATATCCGCCGTTGGCATAGAACGAGAGTTTTTCCGTAGCATCGTAGGTGAATTGCTGAGAAAAGTTATTCATGCTGTAGCCGATGGAAAGCTGATCAAGGGTTTCAACCAGGTCGTCATTCTTGTCTACAGTCAGGCCACTGTTCTGCCAGCCATCCGAGTGATCGTATTTATAAGCAGTGTAAGAGGCGAGCTTTCCTTTGGCAATGTCCAGGTTGAGGCCTTGTGAAAACTGATTCTTTCTTGTATAACGGCTGTTGGTGGTGAAGGAGATTTCATCTTTCGGCTGGTTGGTGATGATGTTGATAACACCGGCAATCGCATCCGAACCATAGAGCGAAGAAGCTGCGCCGTTTAAAACTTCGATACGCTTCACACGGCTCATGTCTATCTGGCTGATGTCAATATTACCGCTGATATCCCCCGTCACTTTACGTCCGTTAATCAGTATCAGTACGTATTTATTGGAAAGTCCGTTCATCATCAGATACGAACCCATGGCATTCGGGGAGAAGGAGAGAGAGGGAACCATCATGGTCATGGCCTGTTGGAAATCCGTGATTCCGGCACGTTTTATTTCGTTAGCGGTGATGACGGATACCGGCGCCGGAGTATTTTTCAGTCGCTGGTGCGTACCCGTACCGGTTACTACTACAGGATTCAAATCCACAGTTTTATCTACGGAAGTTTCACCTTTATCAGCCTGTGCCCACGCACCGGCAGCGATACTTCCCATTAAGAGAGTCGTTAAGAATCTTTGCTTTATCATAAAATTATCGTTTGTTTGGAAATGCAAAGATATGGGGAAGATGAGGGCAAGAAAATACCCACTGATGGGTATTTCTATTGTTAAAAATCCTTGTTTATAGGTATGGACTCTTTAACTTTTATTCAAAGGGTGACGGATGTCTATCATTATTCTGGAACATAAATAATTTCTCCACTTTCCAGTTGGTAGGCTACACCGACTTTTTTCCCTCGCTTACCGGAAGTTTCCTGTTCCTCGCTGGGAGTGTATCGCTTGATTTCCTGTCCTTCTTTCGTAATGATTTCCATATTCTCTTTTCCGGGATTCTTCACCATAGTGAAGTCTTCTTTGGAAAACATTTCCGTCATGTTGAAGCGGGTGACGAGGGCAACCATCAGTGCGACAGCAAAGACCATGGCTACATCAAAAAGGTTCGCTACCGTACCCATCGGGTCGGAGTCCGTTTGGTTGTGAAGCAGTCTGTTTCGTTTCATATTTTTTTATGCGCTGAGGGTTATTCATTGGTTTTGTTTCGCAGAGTCTTGTCCAGATATTCCAGATCATTTATTTCACGGGCATACCAGCGTTGTTTCACTTGCAGAGTGATGACGCCGACTGCGGCAATCACCATACCGACCACAGTGGTGGCAAAGGCTACCTGCATATTGTAAGCCATTGAGGAAATATCTCCTGTAGCCAGTCCGACAAGGGCGGGCCCCATCGGGATCAGTGTTCCCATCAGTCCCAGCATCGGGCCGAGTTTGATGAAAGTGCGCGAGCGTCCCAGCTCTTTTTCGGCGTCTACTTCGAAGTTGGCAAGCAGGCGTTCGCAGTAGGCGGCGTTATCGCGGTGTTCGGCAAGCTTTTTCAGACAACGGAGCAAAGGTTGTTTCCCGGCTTGGGGCAAGCTCTGCAACTGTTCGTTAATGTTTTCAGGAGTGATGGTTTCCAACATCTCGGAGAGTTGCTTTTGTAGTTTCATCCGTTGGTAGAATTCTCCGAAGAAACCTCCGGCAAGGATAATGGCGCGGAGGAAGAACAGGAGTAATAATACGATGACCGGAACAAGTAGTCCGTTGGATATCCAGAAGAGTGAGTTCGAAATGGTTTCCATAATGATATTTATAATTTTAGTAGTTACTGTTTATTTAGTAGCCGGTAGCTATGATGCTCAGTACGACTATGAATAAGTTTACAATAAAAAGGATTTCGAGGCGCAGGGCTTTGTCTCCCAATAGGATTTGTAGCAATCGGGCACCGACACCGATAAGTAAGAATGTGGTGGTGGCTACTATCCACGAGAGCATATTGAAATCAATGCCCGGAAAAGAGAATAATAATTCAGCCAGTATATAGCATAGTACGCCACCTATCAATAAACCGGGGTAAAGGTGGAGCAGGAAGGTGACGCTTCGTTTGAATGCAGTGTCTCTTGTACGCATTCCGGAGAAGCAGTCGAAGCAAAAGGTTATCAGGATGGCGGCTTCCAGTGTGATGCAAACAGATATATCCAGCATTTTCTCCCGGGAAGCAAAAAAGGCTGCTATTGCTGTCTTAGATTGCTCGGTTACCCAAGGGGTAATGAGTAAAACAAATAGGGCGCAACATAGTGCTGTCAGCCACGTTCCCCAACGGGGATAGAAGCCGACCTTCAGCAGGAAGCTGAGGGTGATGAAGATTGCTAATATAGGGATGACGTAATCCATAGTTATATTTTTGTTATGGGTACGCGGACGACGCGGATGAAGCGGACGAACGCGGATTTTAATTTATTAATATTACAGTGCAGCTTTTTTTATTCCGCGTTCGTCCGCTTCATCCGCGTTGTCCGCGTACCCCTCCTTCTAAATTATCTTTTTCTTCTTTTAATTAATGCAACCAGTCCAATGAACACCACCAGTATCACGCCTCCAATCACTAATCCGTTTGTAGTACGTTTCTGCGCTACCTGTTCCGGTGTCAGCTTCTTTTCTTTCAATACTATATCTTTTCCATTGGCCGAAGCGGCTTCATATATTGCTTTCATATCCTGATTGAATTCCTGTTTCTCTTTCGCATCCAGATTATCCGCAACGAACGACTGTAGTTTGGCATTGTCACATACAAACTCCGTGCAGGCGGCACCCTTCTCACGGGTTATCTGTGCATGCAGTGCAGCTGTTTCTTTCAACTGTTCAGGGCTTGCTTTCCAATAGCCTTTCCGTGCACTTTCCAGCATCACCGCAGTCATAGCCTGATAGGATGCCGGATTCACCCGGAGAAAATAATCTTGTATTCCGAGTTTATTTTCATCCTGAATGTACATCCGGTACAGGTCATTAAAAATCTCCTTATCCATTGCCGACGGACGCATTACATGCCAGCCGAATATATTGCGGAAAATCTCTCCGAACATTTGTGCCGAACCTGCACCGCCTTTCATCCGTTCCTGTATGAATGTCGGATTCAGTATCGTAGCCCGTGTCTCCACAGCAATCGCCTCTTTTGTTTCCTGCATACGGCGGTTGGTACGGTTACGATAATCGGCCATATAAGCATCCGGTTCTTTACCTGTCAGTGTTTTTACAGTAAGAGATAATCCGCCGGTGAATTCATATACGTGGTCCAATGAAATAGGTCCCCACGTATTGCTCTGCCGCGGTTGAATGACTACATCCGTTTCGGAGAGGGCGGAGGCAAACAAATCTTTCTGAACCTCTCCCCAGTTATCCTCATCACCATAAGCGGCACCCATATTATTGAGATACCCTTGGGCGATTTCCTTTTCATCCTCCCATGATCCGCTATGCTCGGTATATCCCATGATCCCTGTACTGTATCCACTATTAACAGGACCGAATACACGCATCACAGACATTTCCCGTGCACGTTTTGGGGAAGTCCCTTTCTCCACCAGTAACTTTTCCTGTAGCACTGTTCCCGATGCCACATAGTTGGGATATACTTCGTCCTTTGCTTCCGATGCCAGACGAACCGCATCCGTCAGTAACTTCAGACGTGATCCGGCTATGTCACGAAGCTGTCCTGAGACTTGTACCACTACATTGATACGTGGGCGCCCCAGTTCTTCGCTGGGCACAAGTTTCAAATCTACTACACGTCCTTGTCCGTCGCGTACAGGCTCCACACCCAGCATCCAGAAGACTTGTGCCAGCGTAGCTCCTTCGGTTGTGATAAATTCACCCGCCCAGAAAGTATAGCTCACTTTCCTCGGATATTCCCCATGTTTGCCGGTGTATTGTTTCAGGGTTGCTTCCGCCAGTCGTTTTCCGTCTTCCCATGCACGTGGATTAGGGGTTGTTTCAGCATTTACGCTATACATGTTCCTTCCTGTGGGCAATACATTAGGGTTCAATACCGGATCTCCACCCGGGGCAGGCAGAACTGTTCCTCCATTCAGACCGCGCACCATTGCGTTGAATTCATTGGCGGTAGAAGCTATTAGTTGTTCGCGATAGCGCAATGCGGGGCGAAGGTCCGGGGCAATGGCAGCCGTATCACGAGGCGGATTCTGTAACATAGCCGTCAGGCGTTTCTTTGCCGTTGGCAGATAATGGTGGGCTATATATGTAAAGTCTTGCAATTGTTCCGTAGTAATCTTGCCTTTATCCCGGTCAGCTTTTGCCGTTTCGTAAGCCAGGGCATCTGTACTGACGGCAAGGGTGGTTTGCAGTAAGTCACGTTCCGAGTAAGGTTCACCCATCGTGTAGTATGCACCCAGCATCTTCTCATTAGCTATTTCTTCGGTAAAGGCATCCAGACGTTCCAGTTCTTCGGCAGTATAGGGCTTGTCCGGTATGGAATCCAGTTCCAAGTCCCGGTGAAGTCCCAGGCGAACAGTCTCTTTCTTGACGCGCATTCCCAGCATACGATGTCCTTCCGTACCTTCATCCAGAAGTTTATGAATATCTTCCAGTAATTGGTTATATCGCTGTCTCATGCCACTTTCCGCATAAGGCGGAGTCAGATGAGTGACGAGTACAGCATGTGTACGCCGTTTGGCAATAATACCTTCTCCTACGTTTCCCGTAGTATAGAAATAGAAATGCGGCAGATTACCTACCAGTGCTTCCGACCAGTCTGCCTGTGATAAACCCACATTCTTTCCCGGGGTATATTCCAGGTTTCCATGTGTACCGAAGTGTATCAGTGCATCCGCTTTAAAACCTTTCTGCATATACAGATAAGGTGCCAGATAACTGTGAGGCGGTGCTACGGGCATACCATGTACCAGTTTGAAATCGTCGTCTCCCAATGCCGGACGAGGTTGTGGAAACAATAACACATTGCCGAATCGCAGGCAGGCAATGGCGATACTGTCTTCCGTGGCTAATAAATTGCCGGGAGCGTTTCCATAACGGTCAGTCACTTCCTTGTACTTTTCAGGCAGAATCACTTCTTTTGCCCAGGTTTCATATTGTCCGGTAGACAGCCATACAGGGTGTGCTGTTTTCAGGAATTGTTCCTGTGCCCCTTTGGCATACGAACCCATGACAGAACCGTCACGGTATATCCTGTTTCCGAATTCTTCTACGGTGGCAGGCAGGTTGCTTACGTCATATCCTTCATTGCGCAAGCGTTTCAGGAAATTATAAAGAGAAGGAATCACCTCCATACCGCTTGCCAGCAAGGCATCTTTACCGGGTGTCTTAAAATAACAGATGGCGACGCGTTTGTCCTTGTTGGATTTATCGCGAAGGGACATATATTTGCTGATATGCTCAACTAAGGCATCCATCCGTTCCGGTTCCGGTGTATGCAGAATATATCCTTCTTCGTTTTCATTCTGCGTGGCGATGCACAGAGGCGCCATGCCGCCATCTATTTCCGGCACAACGACCCGTGCCGTCAGCGTACCGCCACCGACGGGTACGCTCGGGTTCAGCCATTCTTCACGGGGCTGCACCAGTGGGAAAGGCATGAACAGGGGGATGTTCTCCGCATGCAGCCAGTTGATGAGTGAATCGTTACCCAGTCGTCCCATAGGCAGATAGACCAGCCCGTCGGGATGAAGGGTACGTATCAGGTCTTCACGCCCCTTGCCGCTGCCGGTGATGGGGTAGACGTTGAAGCCTGCCTGTGTCAGCCGGGAGATAAGCGTGTCTACATGGGCACGGTTGCCTTCCATCGGGAAGCTGATGCCTGAAATGAAGGCGAGACTTCTCCCTTCCTCGTGATAAAGGCACTTCTCCTTCAAGTACTCAGTCAGTTCTTGCGGCGTCTTGAAATACTGTCCGTATTCCTTATGATAAAACAGATTGTTGGGTAATTCCACGGGCGTCTCGAAAGAGCGGTCGCCCAGGCGTTGAGGAGTGGAGATGTGGCGCAGATAGCGTAAGGCGTTCCGGTAATTCTGCCTGCATGCATTCTGGAAATACTTTTGCAGGATGGCCTGTTGCTCGGGCGTAGTGTTATGGTTGACAATGAAATTGAAGTGCCGCAGTGCGTTGGTGAATACGGGCACGCCTTTGGCGGCCACCCGTTCCAGTTCCGCCACCTGCGTTTCGTCCAGAAATAATCCCCGTCCGTACATCATGATGGCGTCATAACCGGAGAGGTCTTCCACCTCTTCCATCTTGATGCACTTCACTTTTATCCTGCCGCAATCATTGTTCAGCGCAATGTCCGCCGCCTGTGCCGGCAAGGGGTTGACGATGAGGATGCGGGTAGGGGCTAACCAATAGCTGTAGGCTACCAGAAGCAAAATAGCCAGAAGCACGCAGCTTCCGGCTATAATGGAATATAGATTCTTTTTCTTCATAATGCTTATGCATCTTATGTCGGTTTCCTTATTCTACATCTTTTCCGGCAGCATATCCTGCTTTCTTTTCCATAATACCCAGCATGCGATGTTTCAGCATGAAGCGGATATGATCAATGAAGATTTCCTGTATTTCGGGTACTTGACCCAGACCTTCCATGCGTACATTAACTGTATAGCCTTCTTTTTCGAGTGCTTCTTTCCAGTCTTCGGCAATATCATTCTTGGCATGGTCTCCGGCCACAAACATGAAAGGAACGAGAGTTACTTGTTTAGCTTTTCCGGCTTTCAGTTGTGCCAGCATGGTTTCAAAAGTAGGGTATCCCTCAATGGTACCCAAATGGAAATTCGTCATTCCGTTTGCTTTCAGCATATAGTCCATCTGGCTGTAAATAGCTGTGCTGGGCGTATAGGTGCCGTGACCTACAAGTACGAAGTGCTCTTTCGCACCCTTTTTGCCGGATGCCTTTTTAGCTTGTGCTGTAGCGTTGAGACGATTGTTCAGAATTTCAACAACTTTTTCCGCATCTTCTACAGAGTAAAGCAGGGGGGTACCTACACGTATTTCTTTGAACAAAGGTTGCACGCTTTCTATATCCCGGCGAAGCGACTCCATTTCCACACCGTCAATGATATTGGAACTTTGCACAACTACGTGTGTATAGCCTTCACTGCGCAGGCGGAGCATAGCGTCCAATGGTGTCAGTTTCTCGATGCCACGTGCTTTGAGTCGGCGGATAATGATGCGGGAAGTGAATGCTTCATGCACCTCCAGTTCGGGGAAAGCCTCACGAGCTTTTGCATTGATGGCGTCAATGGTAAGCGTACGGGTGTCGTCGTGGGTTGTACCGAAGTGCACCATCAGCAGGGCGGCTTTATCGCCGGGTTTCATACTTGCCAGCATATCGCTGTGCTCATAGTTTCCTCCTCCATGTGCATGGAGGAGGATAGTGAGGCTACAAAAAAAGAATAGGATTAATAATTTTCTCATAAAGCGGAAGTGATGCTCTTAAATATATTATCAATCGTTCTCAACAACACGTATCATGTCGTAGTAGAAGCTGCCGTCTATTTCCGCTCCCTTCTCTACAGTGCCGGTCTTGAGGTCGTAGATGTAGATAACGGCATTGGCATCCTCCTCAGTGTCCACACCGATGTACGCTTTATTGTTGAAGATGACGGAACGCTGTGAGAAACGACCGCCACTGTAAGCCACCTCTTTACCATTGTAACTTAGGCGGGTTTTTGCGCCCGTGCTGAGGTCGAGGATGGCATAGTAGTGTGAGAATGCATCGATTGCCGTAGGTTTCTTGATTCCTGATGCAGCAGCTTTATCACTGATAGGAGCATTGTCATTGCGTGCATAAATCAGCGCTTTGTTATTGCTCAAATACTGAACAGTCATCAGTTTGCCGTCTGCATTGGAATAGCCATTGTAAGAGGCATCAAAGGTTGTTGCACCCGCTTTGATGCGCAGCAGCATGCCTCTCTCTATACCACTTTCTTCTTCGTGGAAACAGGCCAGGTAGAGATTGCCCGCTTCGTCATACATCACGCAATCCTGCATCAGTTCTCCGTAGGCACTTCCCGCCATTTCACCATCGACGGGCGATGTGCTATCCTCTTCCACCTTCATCGTCGAGGGGTTGATGACAGCCACATGGAATCTGGGCTCTTGTTCGCTTGCCACAGTCTGACCGGCTTTTTCTTTCCAGTAATAGAAGTAGTACAGCTTCTTGTCAGACTGGCGATAGGTAAGGATGCCCGAAGAAGTCAGCTTTGTCCAGTCGGTGGGGGCGGGTATCTCCAATTCGCCCTCGGCAAGGATGGTCAAATCCTCTGCGTTCAGTTTCGTATAAAGCACCTTATCCTTGGTGCCGTTGGTGGACATGATGACAAGCGTGTTGTCGTCAATCCAGGCATGTGTGTATGAACGTACCTTATAAGTATTGGTCTTAAAAGGGCGTTCTGCAATCACCTGGATTGCATTATTCTTAATCTGGTATTTCACGAAGCGATCACTGGTCGAAGGAATCTGATAGTAATACTTTCCTTTTGTGATGGACTCCATGGAGTATTCGCCGAGTTCCGAACCTGCTCTTTTAACGGAGATAACACCTTGGTCTGCCGTCAGTGCAGCGGTACTTTTGACAATGGTGGTGTTTTTGCTGCTCATGCCACCATGTTTGTCCACAGTTACAAAAAGGTCGAAGTGATAATCGCCTTCATTGATTCCCGGGTCTGGGGTAGGAGTAGGGTCATCGTCGGAACAAGCTGTAAACGACAGTGCCATCATGACAGCCATAAAGGCAAGGAGTGTAAATTTGAATCTTTTCATTTTGAATAAGTATTAATGATTAGTTAATGAATAATCGGAATTTGGCAAAGAAAGCACGCCCGGGCTTTTGCAACTTGTAGTTGTCGTAGGTCGTCTTGTCGAGGAAGTTGGTGCATTCAAAGGCGATGTTGTAGCGTCCGCGTTTCCATGAGTAGGTGACATCGGCGTTGCAGATTTGTTGGGCGGGAATGCGTGCCTTACTTTCAGTGGCACCATAAGCATCCCACAAAAGATAATACCAATGTACCCACTGGTAGGTGCATCCCAGTCGTAGTTTGCTTTCGGGCAGGGCTATGTTGCGGAATGTATAGAATGCTTCCGCACTGCCAAACAGCCAGGGACGGTTGGGTACATGGTTGTTGTAAGTGGCCGAAGGTTTTCCACCCTCCTTATATTCTTGCTGGTCACGGGCATCCTGATAACTGACGTTGGTGGCAAGTTGCAGTTTACCTTGCCAGTCGTAGCGCACTTCTCCTTCCACGCCTTTTATGTGGACTGCCGGAACATTGGTATATTGCATGCTGCCTTCTTTCTCCGCAACCTTAGCCTGAATGTAATTGTCCACCTTGCGGAAGAATCCGTTTGCTTCATAGTAAAGTGTATGTCCGGCGGCAGGATGCCACGTGCCGAACAGTGCTGCATTGAAGTTGTTACTTTTTTCCGGTTCCAGTGCCACGTTGGCATTGATGGTGACTCCGTTGCCCAACAGTTCGCGTGCAATGGGAAGTCTCACGCTATGTTCGTAGGATACTTTTACGGCGAGAAATTCTGCGATAGTGTACCGAAGCCCGGCACCATAACCCAAATAGTTCTTGGTGGTGCTTCCCCGCACCTCATTAGAGCCCGTCACGCTGCCCTGGTCAGTTTGTCGGATATTCGGGTGGTTGATGTAATCTTTTATAAAAAACACATTTTCCATCTTTCCATTCAGAAGTGACTGATTGTATGAAAAACCCAGGATATGCTTGGTCACAATGTCTTTGGAAGCCTCGAAAGTGTCATCCAAATCATCATAGCGGTCGTTGCCGGTGCGGCTCAGATGGTAGTTCAGATTAAAGTTGTGGTGTTCGTTCAACTGATAGTCCAGATTAGCGCGGGCAATGGTCAACGGACGTTTATAGTGGCGCATGGACGGTCCTTTGCCCGTAATTTCATTGCGCGGGCTCACTATATAGCCGCCATCCCAGTAATATTGCCGGTAGGCAGTATCCACGGTTATTGAATGGTCCCAGGTGTGAGAAAGGGAGGCGTTCAACTGCATATTCTTTAAAACGAAGTCACGTTTCCGGTAACGTGCCGAGATATTCCAGGCATCCGAGTTCTTTTCTGCCATACCATAGACTTTGCCTTGAACGGAGCCGGTTTGCAACTCCTTGTCTGTCTTGGAATAAGAAGCGGAAATAAAAAATGCGTCTGTCCAGGATTTGTTGACAACCCCGGCTTCTACTTGTGCCAGTAAAGAGAAGTAGTCATCGTGGAAACGTTTAGGATTACCATAAATGAAATTGTCGCCACTTTCATCCCGCATTTGCACGTCCTTCATCCTATAGTCATTCTTCGAATAGTTCACTCCGACGGTAGGCTTGATAATCAGTCCTGTTTTGGGCTCCATTATTTGTGCGTTCAGATCTGCCTTGTGTGTATGAAATGAACCGATGCTGTAAGAGACATCCAGATAGTTCTTCTTTTCCTCTTTTGTGATAATATTGATAGCACCACCCAATGCATCCGTTCCCAGGCTTGCAGGAACTACACCTTTATATATCTCAATCCGGTCTATGATATTTACCGGCAGGTTAGCGAGCGAAACGCCACTTCCTTTGGTGTCCAGTGGCATTCCATCCAGGAAGTAGCGGACGGAATTTCCTGACAAACCGTTAATGGATAAATCGAAATCCGAACCGACACCTCCTTCTTCTCTGACCTTGATACCCGTTGTCCGGTTCACCAGGTCATTGAGGTTGTTTAGTGAATTGACGATGGGCTTTATGTCAAGAGCATTGACAGAGAAAGCCCCTTCTTTCACTTTCTGTGTCTGGGTCTTTCCATAAACTTCTACGGAGTTCAGGACAACAGAGCTCTCTTCCAATGTAAAGTTGAGTGTTTTGTTTTGCTGGATGTTAAAGGGTGTCTTTACAGTTTGATAACCTACTAAAGATACGACAAGAGTATGTTTTCCGGGTATGACTTGTAGGGAATACCGGCCGTTGTCATCCGTATAGGTTCCGGATGAGGTGTTTTCTACGGCAATCGTCACCAAAGATAAAGGAGCGCCATGCTGGTCTGTCACCTTTCCCGATAGAGTAATTTTGTTTTGTGCCATTATGCTTATCTGCGAAAGACAAGTCAGCATAAATAATACACATGAAAAAACTTTCATTTCAGTCTTTTTTAAGTATTTATGACTTACTTTCGGGAGGATGTACATGAAGAGAGAGAATTCTTTATGGAGGATAAAGAACTGCCAGACTAAATGTTTTTTCTGCTTTATTTCCCGAAAGCATTAAAACTATATCATTTTTGGCAGGTCTTCTGACTTATCCATCTTTGAATGCCTTCCCATCCGGTTTACGGACAGTGGCTAATTGGGTATATTCAAGATTTGAAACGGATTTTACAGCAGCGGGTCTGTTCAGGATTTACACCTGATTCCCTTTTCACCATCCTCCCCATAGCGACAGGGAGGTATGGAACCAAAAACCGCTGCAAAGATATGAAAAAAGTCTGTCTGAACAAAAAGCATCCTTGAAAATGTTCCCTGTGGCATAGAAAGAGGGGGGAGTAGGGGAGATAAAAGTGCTTAGTATATGAATTCTGTCTTGTCGTTTATATCCGTAATAAATTAAAAAGACTATCTTTGTAGTATAATAAAAACAATGCTTCATGAAAACAGCGGAACGTAAACAACTATTGTTTCAACGCCTATTGGCGGTAAACGATGAGCGCCTATTAGAAGAAATTGAGACTTTATTGGATAGACGTTGTCCGGATGATATTCTTTACTTCTCTCCAGAGTTAAAGGAAAAGGTTGATAATGCATTGGAGCAGATGAAACGGGGAGAAGTGATAACTACTGAAGAAATGAGAAATAAGTTAAGTCAATGGAGCGGAGAGTAGAATGGACAGATGCAGTACTTTTGGACATGAGAGAAACTTTTGAGTTTTATGATTGTCGCAATGGTACATCTAAATATAGTAAATCTCTTTTTCGACAGATAATTGTTTCTATAAATCGAGTTGCTATTAATCCTTTAGTGGGGCATATGACTGAATATCCGCATATTCGTTATGTTGTTGTAGTGCCGAATTATTCAGTTTTTTATCACTTTACAGATGATATAATTACCGTATTGGTATTATGGGATAATCGTCGTAACCCTACCCGATTGACTTATATTTTTCGTGATTCGGACCCAACGTATCTGTGTGAAGATGCCACAATTTATAAATAAAGGATATATCCGTGAAAAAGAACATGATATTTATTCACGGATATATCCCTATATATTGTACAATTTAGGGAAGCAGTAATTAGAACGACCGTCCTTTATATACGCTCGATTCGGATAATGGTATTACTTTGCCATCCAGTGACAATCTGTTTGAGTTGAAATTCGGGTTGATTGTAACGGATGCATTGTTGGTATCGTGGGTTAATCTGATAGAAACTTGTGCGGAAATTCCGACACCCATCACACTGAAACTGCAAGTTACATTTCCCTTTTTATCTGTGGCTGTTTTAACTTCACCCACTCTTCCGTCTACGGTTATACCGCCAATGCCGTTAGGACCTGCATAGGGACCGTTAAAAGCAACCTGAACGGATGCTTTTTCACCGTTTAAAAGAACAAAGTTGGTATTTGATGTAACGAAAGCACTTCGTCCTCTTTTAAACGTAATACGGTCAGCTTCCAGTACGAATTTTCTGTTGTTGATAGCTTGTACAGCATCGGCATATGCCCGTGCTTCTTCTCTTTTTTCTCTGGCTTTTTCTGCGTCACGCTGTGCTTTACGCTCTGCACGGCGGTTTTCACTTTTACTTTCCTGTGCATACATGGCTGTGGATGCACCTATGAAAACTAACATCATTAATGCGATAATCTTTTTCATAATTTCTTCTTTTATTGTTCTATTTTACTCTAATTTATAAGATTAACAATTGGGAAAGGAAAAAGATACAAGCGATATACTTAATAAATTGTAAGCATTGATAATAATTATTCGTTGGCGGAGCTAATTCATATTGGGATAAGAAATACGATACATTCATAACTTTTTTGTTTATAGCCACAAAGGTACTGCAATAAAACCGCATTTGTTCTGCACAATGCTTCATCCGGCTAGTATTGGTGCTATTCGGCTAACATTTGATATAAATGCCGCTTAAATATTGCGTAAACACCGCGTAAATACTGCAATACTACGTAAATGCTGCCTAAAAAGCGCCCTTCGGAAGCGAACTTTTTTTGAACAACTCCGCGTACTGCTTAACGCGTTGATAGCAAGTGATATATCTCTCCGCATGAACAGCGAACCGTACTATCAATGATACACTAATAAATAAATACAAGAAATTAAAAGAAGAATATATAGATATATTCTTCTGTCATTTCGGGCTTTTTTCGGAGTTCCCTTATCTATTTTCTGCCATCACCTCCCGCGCTCCCGTTTGAAGTAAGATAACACACTGTTGTAATTCAGGAAGCGTCGGCCGGGAATGTGGCGCCGGCGTTGCGTACTGACACGCTCCATCACTAGCAGGGCATACTCTATCTGTTTTATATTGTCACGATTATTTTGCATGCTTTGCAGCAAGACATATAATCTTATTTCTTGACGTTCGTAGCGTAGCTTCGTAAGTTCAAGACGTTGTTCCAAATCTCGTTTAGTCATTAATTTCATGTGGTCAATCTTATTTTTATAGATAAATATGTGTAAAAACAGAAGTGAAACAGATGGTCTGTTTACTCCAAACAGACCATCTATTCCACCCAAATACATGGTCTGTTTCACCTGAACAGACCATGCGTTTTTGAATATTCCTTATCGGCCACTCTCCACACCACCGAGAAGACTTTCAGCACCGTGCTTCCATCCTCTTGCAGTATCCTGAATGCCGGTAAGTACGCTCCCGGTTCCAGATCGGGCAAGGTCACAATAACCTTATTGTGCGAGTACTTATAGATATGACAGATTTCCGTTATCCTGTTTCTATCAGCCATAGAGACCAGGCACAGGTGTACCTTATCCAGGGCATAGATATCCAGCCTACTGCCCGAGACTATGATAGGCGCCCATGGGGTGATGGTGCCGTCGTGCCTGCCACTCAAAAGGTCATGTACCCCGGTGATGATGGGGAGCCCCCCGGAAGGGCTTACTAATTTTATACTAGTTATTGTCATTTTATCCTGTTGGATTATTTTCACCACAGAGGACGCAGAGGTTATAATTATGTATGAATGAGAAGCCGGAAAACTCCGTGCCCTCTGTGGTGGAAATTAAGTTAGTTCAGTACCCTGTCAGGGAGCGGGTGCCGGAGCCTCTTTCAGCACCACCTTCACCGTAGTGGCAACCGTGGAAGCCGTTGAGGTGAAAGTGACGGTGGTGCTTGCCGGTAGAGTCTGCGCCGCCCCCAAGGTCAGCGTATAATCTCCTTCGGCAGTGGTCACGTTTTCACTCACCGTCAGCCACGAAGCGCCGGCGGCAACTTCTGCCGTGCTTCCGGTAGTAATGGTTGGCGTTTCCGCACCGTCCGAACGGCTCTCCGAAACCACATGGAGCTTGATAGTCTTTCCGTTGGTATTCTCTATCGTAGCCGTCATCGTCTTGGCATCGAAAGTGCTGGTGCTCCCTTCTTCCTTCACCATCGTCACCTCAGGCCCCTTGGTGGCGAACACCTTGATGTCCTTACGCATCCCGCTTGCCGGATTCGTCAACCGGATGGTGACGGGAAGTAATTTCGAAACGTCCGTCAGCTTTGCATCCACCGTGGTGACAGTGTACTTCGTGCTCTGCGATGTAGCACGCGTGGCAGGGGCGGCAGCCAGTTCGAGCCATTTCTCGGAACCCTCCTGGAACACCAGTTCGTATTTCAGCGTAGCGTTGGAACCCATTACGAACGCGAACGTGCTGGCAGCATCCGGCATCAGCGACACCTGCCCCTTGTCCGTCACGTAAGCTCCCGTGCTACCGGCTTCCAGCACCAGGGACGTGTTGCGGTCGAAGTCATTCTCAGGCGTATAGGGGTCCAGCTCCACGTCTTCTTCCCAGTCCGTTACTTTCAGGTTCACTTCCAGACGTGTAGGGTCCGCCTTAGTAATCTCGATGGTATAGCGGTGGTTGTAGTTCACCTCGATGTAGGTGCCCACGCCGTTCACCATCTGTTTGAAAGGAACCTTGTAGCTCACCGGCTGGGAGTCCGTCAGGTTGATGTCATACATGCCGTTCAGTATCAGGTAGCCCCCGTCGTCCTTCGGACTGGGCCAGGTATAGAAAGCACCTTCGGTCAGGTTGAGTTTCGGGGCATCGGGTGTAGGCTTCTGCTGCCTGTCGGGAAGGACCTTGCGCACGGGATAGGTTATCAGTTCGCCGGCTGCTTCACCTTTCGTCTTCAGGGGGACGATGGGGAAGAAACTGCTGGCGCTGCGCCCGTTGCTCATGGAGATACTCTCGACGGTGAACCGGGATTCTTCGGCAACGTTCACGATGTCGAAGCGTGCCACCATGCGCGAGAGGCGGAAACCTACCTGTGCGCGTGTGGCGGTGCTGAAGTCCGTCAGGTCCAGCGGCGTGGTGTAGGCGCCGGTCATGGGCAGCGGGTTGACGAAGATGTCGTCCTCCGTGGCGCCTGCGGGGTCTATGAGTTGGGTTTGCAGTTTCAGGAAGTCCGTTTCGGTGGGCACGCCGGGAGTCACCGCATTGGCGGGCTGGCCCGGGGCGGTCTGCACCAGGGAGGAGAAGTAGTCGTAAGGTTTCAGGTCGCCGGCAGCGTCCACGCCGTAGAGCTGGGTGCGGTTGGCGATGCAATAGAACTTCACGAACAGGCCTTTGGTCAGCCTGAGCAGGCCGGTGGTGGTGTTAGGCTCAGCGCCGGGGTTGAGGTCGAAGCTGAAGGACTTGATGCCGGCCAGGTGCGTCAGGCTGGCGTCGTCACGGTAGTAGTGCAGTTCCTGGAAGGTGTAAGGACCATCCTCGCTCAGAGAACCGAACACGTAGACGTCGAGGGTCTTGATGTAGTTTTCGTCTTCCGTAGCGATGACCTCTCCCGCACGGGTGGCAGGGGCGGAGGCTTTCAGCCTCAGGTTGTTCTTCAGGGTGAGCAGCACCTCGGTACGGGAATTGTCGCCCTCGGGTTCACCGGGGACTTCGGGGGCCTGGGTGAGCGACTCGCTGGTACAGGAGAAGAACAGGCTGCAGGAGGCGAGCAGAAAGCCGGCGGCGAGCAGCAAGGGTTTATTCTTTATATTCATATCATTCTTTTTTATTAAGTAATAATTCAATATCAGTTTGTGATGTAAATGATAATTTAGCGGCAAAGCCGCTAAATTAAGTTACGAGCTACCAGTAACGAGTTGCTGCGCTGTACTCGTGGGCGAATAATAATTCG
>ERZ1027221.279-NODE-279-length-40719-cov-20.784527_pt1 | contig 40719 bp, 29 predicted proteins | sample MGYA00519267_ERZ1027221 | MGnify/ENA primary metagenome ERZ1027221 (study PRJEB26926, sample SAMN06164533) | human gut metagenome | biome: ENVO:00009003; feature: ENVO:2100002; material: ENVO:00002003 | host: Homo sapiens | place: USA | collected 2012 ...
TCGTTCCCATCGTCAAGGGAGAGCGAAAGCGCAGGAAAAGGGAGGAACAGACGAAGAAGCGATACCGCAAGAAACCGACCGACACCGTGAGGCTGTGCGCAGACGATATTATGACACGGCTGAAATTGAAGTCCTACCAAGATACCTATGCCGAAGCGATGGCGAAATATGGGCTGCAAAGGGGCATAGACGGCTCGAAGGCTCGCCACAAGTCCACGCAGCAGTATTATCGGGATATACAGAAACTCTCCGCCGACCTCAAAGCGGAAGTGGTGGATTTGCAGCAGCAGAAAGAAACGGCACGGGAAGAACTAAGACGGGCGAAAAAAGAAATACAGACCGAGAAGCTGAAAGGGGCTGCGACAACCGCAGCCACCAATATCGCCGAGAGTGTCGGTTCTCTTTTCGGGAGCAACAAGGTCAAGGCATTGGAAAGGGAGAACACCGCCCTGCATAGGGAGGTAGCCGACCACGAGGAAACCATCGAAGCCCTGCAAGATAGAATACAGACCATGCAGACCGACCATAACCGACAACTGTTGGATATGCAGCAGAAGCACGGCAGGGAGATAGCCAACAAGGAAGCGAGGCATAAGGAGGAAATATCGTTTCTGAAAGCGGTAATTGCAAAGGCGGCGGCATGGTTCCCCTATTTCCGTGAAATGCTCCGTATCGAAAACCTTTGCCGCCTTGTGGGATTCGATGAAAGGCAAACCGCAACGCTCGTCAAGGGAAAGCCGTTGGAGTATGCAGGGGAACTTTATTCGGAGGAACACGGACGGAAGTTCACGACCGAAAAGGCAGGGTTTCAAGTCGTGAAAGACCCCACCGACGGGACGAGATTGGTTCTTGCCATTGACCGAAAGCCCATTGCCGAGTGGTTCAAAGAGCAATTCGAGAAGTTAAGGCTGAACATACGCAGACCTATACAACCGCAAAGGAAAGGCAGAGGCATGAAAATATAAAATTCCGATTTTATACAGCGAACAAATAAATCTATTGCAACATAAGTGATTATCACAACTTTTCATTACCTTTGTATTTGGATTGGGGAAACTCCGTCCAAGACATATTAGAAAAGAAAGAAGCGTTATGCTTATCTTGTTGTTGAAAACGTAGGAAATTTTCAAAATGAGCAAGGAGGGCATAGTGGTTCTCACGCTATAGCGTGGGCTGCTATTACTACATCTGCTCATTAGGTTTTTCCTACGACCTTCAACAAAGACGTGGCATTGCAGTTCCACGCTTCGTGGTTTAATAACAAAAGGTCTTAAAGGAGCTGGAAAGACAAACGTAGTACTATGGACATGACATCTCTTTGGGGAAGACTTGCAAAATTGCAGAGTTTCTTTCAGGATGGTTTGAATGTGGATGAAAATTCACATTTGCCAGAAGCGGATTTACGCAAGATAAGTCTTGGCAATCTGTATGTATATCAACAACAAGGTGTATTGAACACATTCGAAACTGGCGTAACTCCCTCTGTTCGTAAAGTTATTTTAGGTGAATACTTTGGTATAACGGATAGGGATAGTGCCATCGAAACTTTGAATTGGTTGTCGCAAGCTCCCTCGCAAACAATGTTTCACTATGCTTATACAGCTTTTCTTCAAGGAGGGAGTAATATAAGCAGGGAGTGGCTTAATGAAAATGAAGAACTGAAAGAACACTCCGATTTCCGAAATGACTGTTTGGAAAAGTTGGAAACGATGGAGGAACAATATCCGGATATTGAACAAGCTGGAATTGTCGCATCCAAAGAAGAAATGGGCAAACTCGGAGTACTTGCGTGGGATGCGGGAAGATTAAACTTTATCAGCAGACTTTGCCTTGAGCAAGAGTACATTGTAAAAGAAGAATGTATGCAGTGTATCAATGCCGCTTATGAGATGACCAAAGAAGTTTATACCAATTGGAAAGACTATGCTTATAGTTATGTTCTTGGTCGTACTTTGTCGATGGGAACTACCAACATGATTGGATTGGCAGAAGATTTACTGACAGATTCCAAAAGTCCTTGGACTTATATAAGATGGTGATACTTTTGACAAAATATTTATTAACCCTACATTTTTTTGAATTATGAAAACGTTTGATTATGCTCCAGCCTCTCCTATCAAGGATAACATTACAATGTTGGCTGTATCAGTCGGTATGGTTGTTGTACCGCTTGTTTATCCATTCGGTATAAGAATTGGCAGTACCCGAATACTTGGACCTACGGGTACTGCCATTGTTTTTATAATCGGAGGACTCGTTCTGTTGGCAATGACATTGAACAAGATTCGTCTTGCCCGTGCTTTGGCGGCGAACGGAGGAAAAATCGTTGTCGATGCAGATAGTGTAACCTATCCTATAATAAAGAAAGGGGCGAAAACCGACAAAACATTTAAAATATCGGATATAAAACATCTTAAATATGACGATGAAGAAGGAGAATTGGAAATCATCTTGACGGATGATACACAAATAACATTGCATGCAGGATTCTTTGAATCTTTAGAACGATACGAGGAATTTTTCGCTTTGTTGAAGAAGTGAAAAGGTTGCCTGACAAGTTCGATTTAACTTTCACCCTTGCCAAAGTTCATTCTGACAAGGGTGATTTTCAATTTCGGGGGCTTATCAGACAGCTCCAAGAATACCCACATAAATAAATTAAAGAAAATGGGAATAAAGAATATAATTCCATACACCTTTTTACTATTGTGTGGCACGGCTTCCGCACAACAAATAATAGAATGGGACGATTTACAGACTATAACGGATAACGCACGGCGCACGATCTATTATGAAAAGGGCAGTAAACAGCCGTTGCAGGGAGAATATCGCATTATACGAGGGCTTGACGAGGAACACGTGAAACTTTCCGACGGCATAATAAACGGCGATTATCTCCGCTATCGTGATGGGGTACTGCGTGAATCGGGCATATATGCCAAAGGTAAGCGTAACGGCACATTCACGGAGTATTACCAAGACGGCGTTACTCCCCGAAAGGAAACACCCATGCAGCAAGGCAAGATAAACGGAACTGTAAAGACATATTTTCGTAACGGCAAAATAGAAACCGAAAAGGAGTATAGGCAGAGTGTGGAGAGCGGATGGGAATGCCGTTTTGACAGCAAGACGGGTGAGCAGATTTTTAAATCTCATTATATAGATGGAAAAAAAGAGGGTGAGGAATGGGAAATCTTAGAGGATGGGCGCACGCTTCGCAGCAGGACTACACGACACTACCGTAACGGAAAACTTGACGGCTCTTATCGTGTGGAATCGACACGGGACGGCAAACCCTATATAACCATCGAGGGACAATACACCGACGGCGAGAAATCGGGACGTTGGAAACAGTACAACGCCACCGATGACACAACCCATGAATGGGATGAATGATTTTCTTTTTTCGCAAGTTGACAAAATAAAATTGTCGCCGACAGTTCATACTTTCGGAAAAAGATGTTATATTTGCAAATGAAAGAGTTATTTGACAGCATAGCAACGCAAAACGCTGAAATTCGCACAGTTGCTAAATCGTTACCTTTATTTCTCAAATAATTCGCTAAAAGTTTATTTCCCAATCGGTTAAGTCAAACCGTTGAAAATCTAAAATATAAAAAGCTAATATTATGAGCATCAAATTCCGACTCACTGCCATGCAATTCCTGCAATTCTTCGTTTGGGGAGCATGGCTGATTTCATTAGGTGGTTACATGGGCGGTACGTTACATTTTGAAGGCGGACAAATCGGAGCAATCTTTGCAACCATGGGTATAGCCTCACTGATAATGCCCGGACTGACCGGTATCATCGCCGACAAATGGATAAACGCCGAACGCCTTTATGGCATACTCCACCTCATCGGTGCCGGTGCTCTGATTTATGCTTCAACTGCCACCACATACAACCACATGTACTGGGCCATGCTGCTCAACATGCTTGTTTACATGCCTACACTATCTCTGGCCAACACCGTATCCTACAATGCATTGGAAAAATATAAGATGGATTTGATAAAAGACTTCCCTCCCATCCGTGTATGGGGAACGGTAGGCTTTATCTGTGCCATGTGGGCTGTGGACCTTACCGGGTTCAAGGCAAGTTCGGCACAGCTCTATGTGGCAGCCATCTCGGCAGCCATGCTGGGGCTTTACGCCTTCACCCTGCCTGCCTGCCCCCCCATGCGCAGCGAAGGAAAAACGATGCTCTCCGCTTTCGGACTGGACGCACTGGTGCTGTTCAAGCGCAAGAAGATGGCTATCTTCTTCCTATTCTCCATGTTGCTGGGAGCCGCCCTTCAAATAACAAACACCTATGGTGACCTTTTCCTGGGTTCGTTTGCTTCCATACCGGAATATGCAGATTCGTTCGGTGTGAAACACTCCGTCATCCTGCTCTCCATCTCGCAAATGAGTGAGACGTTGTTTATCCTTGCCATCCCCTTCTTCCTAAAACATTTCGGAATCAAGCGTGTTATGTTAATTAGTATGTTTGCATGGGTATTCCGTTTCGGGCTCTTCGCCCTCGGAGACCCGGGAAGCGGACTCTGGATGCTCATTCTCTCAATGATTGTCTACGGTATGGCATTTGACTTTTTCAATGTATCGGGCTCGCTGTTTACAGAAATGGAGGCACATCCCAGTATCCGCGCCAGCGCACAAGGCTTGTTCTTTATGATGACGAACGGTGTGGGAGCCATCATCGGAGGCTATGCCAGCGGAGCCGTGGTAGATGCCTTCTCGGTATATGCCGAAGGTGGAGGACTGGTAAGCCGCGACTGGACACCGGTATGGTTTATCTTTGCAGGATATGCCTTAGTCATTGGTCTGTTATTTGGAATAGTATTCCGCTATAAACATAATCCGGAGAAAATAGAGAAAAACTGATTGAGAATCAGGTTGATTTAATAGGTATGAATAAGAAAAAGATAGAACTACAAGTACTAAACATTTCCAACAGCCAGGCGCAAGCGGGTGCCTATGCCTTGGTACTGGGTGAAGTGGGTGGCGAACGCCAGCTTCCGATTATTATAGGTGCCACCGAAGCACAAGCTATGGTCATCGAGATGAAAGGTATTGTACCGCCCCGTCCGCTGACCCATAACCTATTTGCTTCCGTCCTTGAAGTGCTGGGTGTAAAACTGATGCGTATTCTTATCTATAAAGTAGACAACGGAGTATTTTACTCTTACCTTTATATGAAAGCCGAAGAAACCATTCTCCGGATTGACGCGCGTACCAGCGACGCAGTTGCCCTGGCATTGCGCATGAATGCCCCTATCTTTGTCTACGAAGACATCCTCGAAGCAGAATGTCTGAAAACCGTCGAAGGTTCCATCGACCCGATGGAAGGCAGCGAACCGGACAAAGACGAACTGCTGCAGGAAGACACGATAGGCATACTGAAAACGGCCCTGCAAAAAGCAGTCGATGAAGAGGACTATGAACGTGCCGCACAGCTAAGAGACCAGATTAACCAACTCAAGAACAATTTGTAATATGCACGTATTCTATACCCCCGACATACAAGCCCACGCAGAGCTGCCCGAAGAGGAAGCCGCACACGCCGTACGCGTCTTGCGCTTGCAGGCTGGAGACGAGGTCATGTTGACAGACGGAAAAGGCTGCTTTTATCGTGCCGAAATCAGTACGGCTACAAACAAGCGCTGTCTGGTGAATATCCTGGAAACCCTTCCGCAAGCCCCCTTGTGGAAAGGTCATCTGCACATTGCCATGGCGCCTACCAAGAATATGGACCGCACAGAGTGGTTTGCCGAGAAAGCGACGGAAATTGGGTTTGACGAACTGACATTCCTGAACTGCCGTTTCTCGGAACGGAAAGTCATCAAGACGGAGCGCATCTCCAAAATTCTGGTTTCCGCCATCAAGCAGTCGCTCAAGGCACGCCTGCCCCAACTGAATGAAATGACAGACTTCAACAAGTTCATCACACAGCCTTTTCCGGGTCAGAAATTCATCGCCCAGTGTTATGAAGGCGAAAAACCGCTTTTGAAGGATATGGTACATCCCGGAGAGGATGCCCTCGTACTAATCGGTCCTGAAGGAGACTTCAGCGAAGAGGAAGTCCGGAAGGCGACGGAAAACGGTTTTATCCCCATCAGCTTGGGAAAATCAAGGTTGCGTACAGAGACGGCGGCACTGGTTGCCTGCCACATCCTCAATTTACAGAATCAATGATACTCACTAAAACAAAAACTATATGAAAAAGAACCTATTCTTCCACTTCTCAGTACTGGCAATGCTCATCGTGCTGATAAGCGCTTGTTCGTCCAAAAAGCCAGAATACACCAACGTTATTCCTTCCGATGCCTCGCAAGTCATCGCTGTCAATTTAAAATCATTGGCAGACAAGGCCGGTACCAAAGATAAAGAGACTAAAGAAGCACTGCAAAAGCTGACAGATGCCTTGAAAAGCGATATGAATGCAGCTACTTTCCAACAATTGGAGGCTGTACTGAAAGACCCTGCCAAATCGGGAGTGGACGTCAATGCGCCGATTTATGTCTTCAACGCTCCCTCGTTCCCCTACACCACCATGGTAGCCAAGGTTCAAAGTGAGGATGATTTGCTGAAGCTTCTGGAAGTTACGGAGAAAGAACAGATAATCAGCCATGTGGCAGAAGCGGACGGTTACAGTTTTGCACAAATCAACAAGCGGGCATTGCTCGCTTTCACTCCTACCACGCTTATGGTGGTGAACTACACCGGCACATCACAACTGGAAAAAGTCAAAGAAGGAATTCCCGCCTTGCTGAAACAGACCGGAGAAAACAGCATCAACAGCAACACCGCTTTCAAGAAAATGCAAAAGCAGGATGGAGACATCAATATGCTCATCTCTCCTTCCAGCCTGCTGAGTGCATATGCCAATCCGCTGAATTACGGAATATCCCACAATATCGACCTGAAAGACTTGAAGATGCTGGGAAGTCTCTCCTTCGAAAAAGGGAAAATAGAACTGAAAGTAGAGAGCTATACCGAGAACACAGAATTGAAAGCACTTTTCGAAAAGCAAATCAAAAGTACTTGTCCCATCGAAAACACGTTCTTGAAGTATTTCCCAAAATCTACCCTGGCGCTATTCAGCATAGGTATCAATGGAGAAGAGTTCTACAATGTGCTGCAAGAGAATGAGCAGTTCCGCAACGATTTCTCCATTACCAAAGCCGCTGAAGTAAAAGACTTGTTCAGTGCTTTCCACAACGACCTGACCATAGGCCTTATCAATGTAACCATGAACAGCAATCCTTCTTTCCTGGCCTATGCCAGCGTAAAGAACGACGCTCCCTTGAAAGCCCTTTATGAGAAAAAGTCCGAACTGGGACTGAAACGCGGCGAAGACATCGTGAAATTGAATGAGAATGAATATGTCTATAAATCACGCGCTATCAACATATTCTTCGGCATACGAGACAAACAGATGTACGCCACCAATGACGAACTGCTGTATAAGAATGCATGCAAGACCGCTGACCCGTCTGCCAAAGAGACGGACTTCGCTTCCAGTCTGAAAGGCAAGCGCACAGCCTTTGTCATCAATGCGGAAGCCGTACTTGACCTGCCCGTTGTAAAAATGCTAGCTGGATTTGGCGGACAAGAGTATAGCACCTATTACTCGCTGCTCGGCAATATCTCGTATCTGGAAGCTGTCGGCAACGAGGACAAGGCAACCGTCACCCTGCAGCTGAAGAACAAGAATGTTAATGCACTGAAACAGATTGTGGACTTTATCAAGCAGTTTGCAGGAATGTAATTTAAGGATTAAGGATTAGAGATTAAGGATTAATACCACTCATGAATAGGATTCACCTACGGCAAACACTACCTCAAGTGTTTGCCGACCGTGATGCCATTACCTCAGACGTATGGCATCGGGACATTACGTTCCACAAAGGGAAACGTTATCTCATAGAAGCCGCTTCGGGCACCGGAAAATCATCGCTTTGCAGCTATGTTTACGGTTACCGCAACGATTATCAGGGAATCATCAACTTTGATGAGCGCAATATCCGTTCACTCTCCGTCAATGACTGGATAGATATACGCAAACACTCCCTCAGCATTCTTTTTCAGGAGTTGCGTATCTTTCCCGAACTTACCGCCATCGAGAACATACAACTGAAGAACCGGCTTACCAACTTCAAAAAAAGGAAAGAAGTCCTTACCCTATTCGAGGCAATCGGCATTGCCGACAAGGTAAACGAAAAAGCCGGGAAGCTATCTTTCGGCCAGCAACAAAGAGTCGCTTTTATCCGCAGCCTCTGCCAGCCTTTCGACTTCATCTTCCTGGACGAACCCGTCAGCCATCTGGATGACGAGAACGGAACAATCATGGGCAGGCTGCTGACAGAAGAAGCCAGCCGCCAAGGAGCGGGAATCATAGTGACTTCCATCGGCAAACATCTGGAATTGGATTATGATGAAATTTATCAATTATAAATGTGGCTAATATGAACCGACTTGTTTGGAAACTTCTCCGCCAGCACATCAGTGTCGGACAGTTGGCAGGCTTTTTCCTCGCCAATCTCTTCGGCATGATGATTGTATTGCTGAGCGTACAATTCTATCGTGATGTCCTTCCCGTTTTTACGGAAGGGGACAGTTTCATGAAGAAGGATTATATCATTGCTACCAAGAAAATCAGTACTTTGGGCAGCTTTGCCGGGAAAAGCAATACCTTCTCCAAAGATGAGATAAAGGACCTGAAAGCCCAACCTTTTACTAAGGGGGTAGGCGCGTTCACTCCTTCCCTGTTCAAGGTTTCTGCCGGACTCGGTATGCAGGAAGCCGGTATCCGCTTGTCAACGGAGATGTTTTTCGAGTCTGTACCCGACGAATATGTGGATGTCAGTCTGGAGAAATGGCATTTTGACGAAGATGCCCGGGTAATCCCCATCATCATTCCGCGCAATTATCTGAACCTCTATAACTTTGGCTTTGCACAAAGCCGGAGTCTGCCGAAACTCTCCGAAGGTTTGATGAGTCTGGTACAGATGGATATCATGATGCGGGGCAACGGACGTGTGGAACAATATAAAGGCAACATTGTAGGATTCTCCAACCGGCTGAATACCATTCTCGTCCCCCAATCCTTCATGGACTGGGCCAACAAGAATTTTGCACCGGAAAAAGAAGCTGAACCGTCCCGACTTATTGTGGAAGTGAAGAATCCTACCGACACAGCCATCACCGACTATTTCCAGCAAAAGAATTACGAAACCGAAGGCAACAATCTGGATGCCGGAAAGACAACTTATTTCCTGCGCCTCATTACAGCTATTGTCATGGGAGTAGGACTGTTCATCAGCATTCTGTCATTCTACATCCTGATGCTGAGCATCTTCCTGCTTCTCCAAAAGAATACGGTAAAACTGGAAAACCTGCTGCTGATAGGATATAGCCCGACGCGGGTAGCCACGCCTTATTATATACTGACAGTAGGGCTGAATGTACTGGTACTGCTCCTCGCCATCGGCTGCGTGGCATGGGTACGCAGTTACTATATAGAAGTAGTCCAAAACCTCTTCCCGCAACTGGAGAGCGGTTCACTGCTTCCATGCATATTGACCGGTTGCCTATTATTTTTTGCTGTATCACTGCTGAATATTTTGGCAATAGGCAAAAAAATTATCAGTATCTGGAAAGGGGGAAAATAAAGATGGGAAAAATCCATCCAACAGATATAAAGTTCATGGTAGTGTTGGTATTATGTCTCAGCATGGCATTTCCCATCTCTGCCAATGACTTTCTATTCACTTCCATTGACACCTCGCACGGTCTGAGTGATAACCAGATACGCTATATCCTCCAACTTCCGGACGGAAGAATGGTATTTACCACCACCCAGAACGTCAATCTGTATGATGGAGCCAACTTCACCTCTCTGCAGCCTACCCCCGAATATATATATCCGCTGAAACAATACAAGGGCTTCTACCATGTCTATCTGAGCGGTGATTCCCTCTTGTGGATAAAGGATTACCAACGGCTGATGTGCATCAATCTCCATAACGAGCGATACATTGCCAACCTGGACTCCGTCTTTCAACAGAAAGGTATGCAGCATCCCATAGAGGATTTGTTTGCGGACGAACGGGGGCTCGTCTGGGTAATCAGCCATGGCGAGCTGTTACAGCCGGAACTTTCCTTCCGATTGAAACTGTCTGAAGGCCGAGGAACAATACAAGACCTGACTGCAGACGAAGAATCTCTGTATCTGTTCCATGACACGGGAGAAATCGTGTGCTATGATGTAAAAAACGGAAAACAACAGTATGACATTGCCGCATATCCCCGGACGGAACAAGAGAAGTTCCAAAACACCTCCCTCATACTCAGAGGAAAAAACGGATTCTATCAACTGCGCAACGGCTCTAAAGGAGGATTTTTCCATTTCGACCTCCATAAGCGAGCATGGGAGAAGCTGATGGAAACAGAGTATACCCTCAATACACTGATGATCTCCGCAGATGAGAAAGCATACATCAGCTGCATCCGTGGCTTTTGGATTATTGACCCCGAAAAGAGGACACGCCACTACATGCCCACCTTGAGGACCCGAAAGGGCAACGTCCTTGCTACAGAAATCAGTACGATTTTCCAGGACCGGCAAGGAGCTTTATGGTTCGGAACATTCAACAGAGGATTGCTGTACTACCATCCGGCCTTATATAAGCACATCCACATAGACAAGAAGGATTTCCCCCTATCACTTGAAAGAAATACAGCCGTAGCAAACATATAGTCTTGTCAATCGCCATCATTGCGGCAAGCATCCGCCTCTACATACACCGCACCCGGAAGGAGATGGAACGGAAACACAAAGAAGAAATCCTTTTGCTCCGCATCCGCAACTTGATAGAGCAGTGCAACCGTTATGAAGCGGAACAAAAGAAATCACCGGAAGGACAAAACATAACTTGTGTACATAGCCATACCGAACCTCCCCAAACAGAAAACAAGCAAGACGCATCCGAATCTGTTTTCCTGACAAAAGCTATCGAACTGGTGGAAAAAAACCTGCATGTACCCGGCTACTCCGTAGAGCAGCTAAGCCGCGACTTGTGTATGGAACGCACCGGACTTTACCGGAAACTGGTAGCCATGCTCGACCAGTCCCCCAGCCTCTTCATCCGCAACATCCGCTTGCAACGTGCGGCACAACTCATCCTGGAAGGCAGCCTCAGCATTACGGAAATCGCAGAGCGTACCGGCTTCAGCAGTTCCAGCTATCTCAGCAAATGTTTCCAGGAAATATACGGCTGCCGTCCCTCGGAATATGCGGAGAAAATGCAGAAATCAACCTGAGTATTGTTCCGTTTCAACAAGATTGTTGCCACCTAAAGGGGATTCAAGGTTACTTTTGCAGCATAATTTTAAAAGAACCATGAAAATGAATTTTATGAAAAGAGCCGGCTTCGTGCTGACTTGTGCAACCATGCTTGCAAACTTGTGTGCCGCCCAGAACACAGAGCGCACACCTCAAGGAATGAAATGCACCACACAAGGAATGGACATCCGTGTGGAATTCTATTCGCCTTCCATTGTGCGGGTTTACAAAACTCCCGAAGGCAAACCCTACAACAAAGAAAGTCTGGTAGTGGTCAAATCACCCGAAACGGTCAAAGTGGACTTTTCGGAGGAAGCAGGACAAACCGTGCTGAAATCTTCTATATTGAAAGTTCTTGTCAATCCGGCAACCGGAGGCATCAGTTTCCATACCATCGCCGGCAACGAGCTGCTGAAAGACAAGGACTACGGCACCTCTTTTGCCGATAAGAATGATGCCGGCACTCCCTCCTATCAAGTAAGGGGCTCTTTCCTATTGGATAAAGACGAACCCATCTACGGAGTAGGACAAGTGATGGACGGCAAATTCAACCGCCGCAACTCCATGCACCACATGCAGAACGAGAACATGTTCACCTATTCTCCTTATTTCATGTCGCCCGTGAAAGGCTATGCCGTATATTGGGACAACTACTCCATTTCAGAATTCATGGATACTCCGCAGGAACTCGCTTTCCAGAGCCTGGGACACTGTGCGGACTATTATTTCATGTATGGCGGAAACGCCGACGGCATCATCGCCCAGGTGCGCGACTTGACGGGACACTCCCCCATGCTTCCGTTGTGGACCTATGGTTTCTTCCAAAGCAAGGAGCGCTATCATACGCAGGAAGAAAGCCTGAATGTCTTGAAGAAGTATCGCGAGCTGCAAATTCCCATTGACTGTATGATTCAAGACTGGCGCTACTGGCCCGAATATCAGAAGACGGACAGTGCGTGGAACTCACACAGCTTTGACCCTGAGCGCTTTCCCAATCCCAAGAAGTGGGCCGACGAAATACACAAACTGAATGCCAAGCTGATGATTGTGGCATGGCCCGGCTTTGGTACCCACACAGAGCAGCGCAAGGAGCTGAATGCCAAAGGCATGATTATCAATTTTGATACCTGGCCTCCACAAAGTGGCGCACGCCCCTACGACGTCTACAATCCCGAAGCAAGGGACATTTATTGGAAATATCTGAATAAAGGCATTTTCAGTTACATCGGCAACGACGGCTGGTGGCTCGATTCTACAGAGCCCGACCATATCAACCGACAAGAATCGGACTATGACCTCCCCACTCACTTGGGATCTTACCGGAGTGTAAAAAATGCCTACTCACTGATGCACAACAACGGAATAGCCTCGCATCAAAAGGCTTTGAGCAAAGACAAACGCGTTGTCATCCTGACCCGTTCCGGATTTATCGGACAACAACGTTACGGTTGCAACACCTGGAGTAGTGACGTGACCTCCACTTGGGACATGCTGGAGAAACAGATTCCTGCCGCACTGAACTACACCTTAATGGGCATTCCGAACTGGAACAGTGACATAGGCGGCTTCTTTGCCGGACGCTGGAACCAAGAAGGGGGAGCCAAGAACCCCAAATACCAAGAACTGTATGTACGCTGGATGCAGTTCGGCACTTTCTGCCCGATGATGCGTTCGCACGGTACGGAGTTGCCCCGTGAAATCTGGAACTTCGGCAAGCGTGGCGAGTGGTGTTTCGATGCCCAGGAGAAGATGATTAATCTGCGCTATCGCCTTCTGCCCTACATTTACAGCACTTCCTGGGATGTGTCCCACAATGACGGTACATTCATGCGTCCTTTAGTAATGGATTTTGCAGCAGATTCTAAAACACATGAAGTTGGCGGCGAATTTCTTTTCGGACGCTCCCTACTGGTAGCACCGGTCACCCGGCCGGAAGTGACGGAATGGTCGGTTTACCTTCCTCAAGGCGCAGACTGGTGGGACTTCTGGAGTAACGAAAAACAGCAGGGCGGACAGACCTTGAACCGCTGTGTATCGAAAGAGATTCTGCCCGTCTATGTAAAAGCCGGCAGTATCCTGCCGTTCGGTCCCAAAGTACAGTATTCCGCCGAAAAGAATTGGGACAATCTGGAGATACGCATCTATCCGGGTGCCGACGGCACATTCACCCTCTACGAGGACGAAAATGACAACTACAACTACGAAAAGGGAGCTTATTCCACCATCCGCTTCCATTGGGACGACAAGGCTCGTCGCCTGACAATAGAAGAGCGGGAAGGCAGTTTTCCGGGTATGCTGAAAAGCCGCAAGTTCAAGGTTGTTCTGGTCGGTCAGAACTCCGGTACGGGAGACCGGCCGATGAAAGGCGGAAAGACAATAAGCTATGCAGGAAAGAAAAAAAGTATAAAGCTGTAACAGTAAAAAGGAGGAACGTGTCAAAACTACCTTACTATTTTTTAGGCGCGGATTACGCAGATTTCAAGAATTCAATTTGCATAGTCCGCGTTATTCCACGTAATCCGCGCCTAATATTACAGCATAATGAAGTGGTCATATACTTTATTAAAAAGGAAACAGCAACGGCAACACAAATACCATCACCACTCCCATAATAATCTGCAACGGGAGCCCCACTTTTATATAATCCATGAATGTATATTGTCCTGCCGGCATCACCAGTGCATTGGGCGGTGTAGAGAATGGAGAAGCGAAACACATGCTTGCCGCAACCGTCACGGCAAACAAGAACGGAACGGGACTTACTCCAATCTGAACCGCACTTTGAAGAGCAATAGGGGCCATCAGCACTGCCGTCACCGTATTGCTGATGAACATGGTCATCAATGAAGTGGTGAAATAGATACCTGCCATCAACACAATAGGACCATAACTGCCCAATCCGCTCACAAGACTGTTGGATATATATTCCGAGGCACCGGTTTTTTCGAGTGCAAGAGACATGGGGAGCATGGCTGCAAAGAGCACAATCGTTTCCCAGTTTATCGTTTTATAGGCGGCTTCCACATTCCTGAAACATCCCGTCAGCACCATCAGCAAGCCGGCAATCATCACCGCTGTCACCGGGGCCACGGGAATAAAGTCGAAGACCATCATGGCAACCATCAGCACCATGATAGCGGCAGCTATGGGCGCTTTATAATCCAGCGTCACTTTGGCGGCTTCTGCCAAAGGCTGCCCCAATACCACCCAATCGGAATCTTCCCTGCTTATCCGTGCGATGTCCTGCCACGCACCCTGCACCAGCAAAACATCGCCACTATGCATACGCTCACGTCCCAATTCACGTAATATATATTCCTTCTTACGACGGATGCCCAATACATTTACATTAAATTTATCACGGAACCCTGCTTCCTTCACCGTCCGGTTCACAATATTGGAAGAGGGCATCAACACGATTTCGGCGATTCCGATGTCATAAAAGTCAAGGGACTTGTCGGCTTTGGAGGCTTCTTCAGTGGTATGCCCGTCGAGCATTTCCATTAAAAAGTCTTCAGCAAAACGATTTACGTTCGACACCTCTCCCGTAATGTAAAGCACGTCGCCCACCCAAATGGTCGTATCGGGCGATGCCAATTTCTGGGTAATGGTTTTCAGGAATCTATGTTGGGAAGAGTCTACACGCCGTACTTCAATGATATTCAGACCATACTTGCGGCGTACATCCAGGTCTATGATGGTTTTTCCTATCAGACGGGAGTCATTGACAGCCCTCAAACGGAACAGATTGCTGGAAAGTCCGTACTCCTGTACCAGTTGGTCCAATGATTTGCCCGACAATGTTCCGTCATTCTTTTTACCTTTCTTGGAGAGAAACCATTTGGTCAGAGGCATTAAAACCAAAGTTCCCACTATCACGCACACAATGCCCACCGGCAAAAAGGAGAAGAAAGACAGCGGTTCAAAGCCCGCTCCCGTCAATGTATTCTGAATGACCAAGTTAGGAGGCGTACCGATAAGTGTCATCATACCGCCCATGCTGCTGGCAAAAGCCAAAGGCATCAATAGACGGCTAGGATTCATTCCGGCACTCAGTGCCAAGCTCACCACGATAGGCAGCATCAAAGCCACCGTTCCCGTATTGCTCACAAAAGCACCAATGGCAGAGGTAACCAGCATCACCAGCAAGAAGAGTTTCAGTTCGCTCTTGCCCGCCAGCTTTAAAATGCGCGAACTTATCATTTTAGCCAGCCCGGTCTGAAAAATGGCGCCGCCCACAACGAACAAGCCCACCATCATAATCACCACCGAGTTGGAGAAGCCGGAAAGGGCCTCTTCAGGAGTAAGAATCTGAAATATCAATAAACCAATCAGCGCACAAAGCGCCACAATGTCCGAACGGACTTTGCCTGCTACAAAAAAGGCAGCGGAGAGAACAAGGATAATAAGGGTAATCAGCATAAATATGTATATTAAGAATGCACAAATATACTTATTTACGCATGATCACACAACCCCTTACTACCTCAAATTACTGATTCAGAACTCGAATTTTTCCAACTTCATGGCAGCCAGCCCCTGGATTTTGGGCACCAGGGCCACAAAATGGTCTGCTTTTTCATGGGCAGACAATGACTCTGCATCTTTCCATGTTTCACAAATCATAAGAACATCGCTGCGAGTGGCGCTCTCAAACACATCATAAGCAATGCATCCATTGTCCTTCAAGGAATATGCAACCAGTTCTTTGGCAGATTCCAATACTGCGGCACGGTTCTCCGCACTTACCTGAATAAAAACATTTAATCTAATCATACTTGTATAAATTTTAAGTGCATCGCAAATTTAAGCAGAATAAATATCTCCACCAACAAAAGTAAATTGTTATTAATTCCTTTCCCGCCGGATGAACCAATCTTTGGCAAGTATGTTGTCTCATCAGAATTGATTCTAACTTTAACTATTAAAAACTGACTTGATTATGAAATGTAAAGATTCTAATTTCTGGATTGGACTGGGAATAGGTTCGGTTGCCGGTGCATTGGCCTACCACTTCTCCCGTACGGAGAAAGCTAAAAAGCTGGAAGATGCCATATGCCGTGCCATCCACAAAGCAAGTGGCGAAGCCAAGGAGTTCATCAACACTGCTGAAGAAGAAGCATTGCACGTTGGCACCAAAGTAGCAGACAAGATGGCCCATGAGGCCCATGAGGCCGCAGAGAAAGCTGACAATCTGAAAAACAAGGTTCACAATTTTGCCGATGCTAAGAAATAAAACAAGCACTTGGAAACTTCTGAAGGGGTGTGTCAAAATTCACCACAGATTACACGGATTAACACAGAATGAGCTTAATCTACTGATAATCAAAGATGCTTATCTGTGCAAATCTGTGTAATCTGTGGTGAATACCAGTTTCGACACACCCTCTTTGCATATCGACCCATCAGTTCTGCAGACTGCGCCGATTCAAAATATCATTCATATGCTCCAATGCCCATCCTACCAAAGATTCAATATGCGGCATCAGGCTACATCCGATTTCTGTAAGGTTATACTCCACACGGGGAGGAACTTCCGCATAGACTTTCCTAACAATCAGCCCGTCCGTCTCCAATGAGCGCAATGTAACCGTCAGCATCCGCTGGGAAATATCCCCTATGGTTTTCTGTATATCGCAAAAACGCATCGTTCCATTCGCTTTCAGTGTGACCAGCACAAGCATTGTCCATTTGTCTCCCAACCTGCTCAGTACATCCCGTACCGGACAAGCATCCATACGATGAAAATTTTCCATTCCTTTATTTTACCAATCAGTTCAACCTCAGCAATGGCGACTCTATGCTTAGTGTCCGGCATTGCACCACAAAAGTAATAAACTTACTCAAAATAACTATCGTTTCATACGATAATTAAAACATTCTTTATACTCGTAAATGCATCTGCCTCATCCGGATTATTTGTATTTTTGCAACATCGTTTCCTATTCATATGTAACTGCAAGACTCTTATGAACGTAAAAATAGAAGAAAGCTGGAGAAAACGCCTACAAGAGGAGTTTGACAAACCTTATTTTGAGAAGCTGGTAGCATTTGTAAAAAGTGAGTATGGACATGCCAACGTGCTACCTCCCGGCCATCAAATTTTCCACGTCTTCAACTCTTGCCCGTTCGAGAAAGTGAAAGTCGTCATACTCGGACAAGACCCTTATCCTAATCCCGGTCAGTATTATGGAGTCTGCTTTTCCGTACCGAAAGGAATAGCCATTCCCGGTTCTCTGGCAAACATATTCAAGGAAATACATCAGGACTTGGGAAAGCCCATTCCGACTTCCGGAAATCTGGACCGTTGGGTAGCGCAAGGCGTGTTTCCTATGAATTCCGTCCTCACAGTACGTGCCCACGAAACCGGCTCGCACCGGAACATGGGATGGGAAACCTTCACAGACGCTGTTATCAAGAAACTGAGTGATGAACGGGAGAATCTTGTATTCATGCTTTGGGGAGCGTACGCCAAAGAGAAAGCCGCTTTAATCAATAGCAGCAGACACTTGATTCTGACTACCGTCCATCCGTCCCCACGTTCTGCCGAATACGGATTCTTCGGTTGCAGGCACTTCAGTAAAGCCAACGATTTCTTACGGAGCAGAGGGATACAAGAAATAGACTGGTAACACGCTACAATACTCCGCTAACTCCGCTTCCAAACAAAGCAAAGTCCCCCAGGCACGGGTCGTCCGGAAAGGCCTCTGCCAGAGCTTCAGTAATCCGGCGGGCATTCTTCAAAGAAAATGTTTCTGTCCCGGTGAGTCCCAAAGCATAGGCCACACGGCAGACATGCGTGTCCAAAGGCACAATCAGGTCCCTGCAATCAAATCTCTCCCAAATACCAAAATCCACTTCCGGACCTTTCCTTATCATCCAGCGCAGAAACATGTTCAGTTTCTTCTGGGGGCTCTTTGCCGAGACTTCCAAAAATGCGCATAACCTTTCCATCGGATTACCTGCATACGTACATAAGGCATCCTCCAGACTGTCAAAAGCAGAATAAGCAGCATGCAAACGTCTGAAATAGGAATGAAAGTCGGCATAAGAAAGCATCCGGTAAAAACTGCTTCTGTCCGCAGCAGGAAAGTCGTTCTTCCATCGGCAGGACAACACGTATTGATGAGGCGATGCCCCCATCACCCTATGCAACTCATCAGCCTTTTTCAATATCTGTTTACGGTTGCCGAAACTCATGATGGCAGTCAGCAACCCACTGATTTCAATATCCTGCTTCCGTTCATAGCGATGTGGAAACTGTACGGGGTCGTTCTGAATGAAGCCGGCGCAATGATAGGCCGCCGCCCACTCCCAAAGTTGTCTTTTAATCTCCTCGGTCATCTGCAAGCATTTGTTCTTTTCATCTGAAATGCAAAGATATTGCAAATTGAGTGCAGAACTTTCATGCTTGCACGAAAAAGTTGTGCCGAAATACAGCTTATCTTATTTTAAAGATTTTGCATTTATAGCAACATCGGACAAGTAACCTATTTCTTTTCCTCCTATTTTTGCAACATGAAAAAGCCCAATAGAGCCATGCAGCAGAAAAAGACAACCCAGGAAGAATACCAAAAGTGTGTGAACGCAGTAGTAGATTATATAAATCTGCACCTCGGAGAAGAAATTGACCTGAAATCTTTGGCCAGGATTTCCCATTTCTCTCCCTTCTACTTCCACCGCATCATGAAAGCTTTCCTGGGTGAACCCGTCGGTACGTTCATTGTCCGGACGCGTACCGAAGCCGCTGCCCGGTTGCTTCGTTACTCGGACATGCCGATAGCGGACATAGCCTACCGTATAGGCTACTCTTCGCCTTCGTCACTGTCGAAAGTATTCAAGCAGTTCTACGGCATTTCACCATTAGAATACCGTAACAATAAAAACTTTGTAATTATGAAACCAGCCATTATTCGTCCGGAACTGGAACTGAAACACGAAATCAAAGAAGTTCCTGCCCGCAATGTGATTTACATCCGCCTCTTTGGCGACTATAAACTGAACGACTATTGCAGCGCATGGATGCGCCTTTGCCAGTTCATCCAGGAAGAAAAACTGCCTATGGGAGAAGTGATGCCCTACTGTATCTATCACGATGACCCCAAAGTGACGCCCGCTGAAAAGCTGCGTACCGATGTATGTATGGTCCTACCCTCATCTGCAACGGCCAAAGGAGACATAGGATTTAAACAGCTCGCGGCAGGCCGCTATGCCATATTCCTATACAAAGGTCCATACGAACATCTGCAGGCCGTATACGATACCATCTACGGGAAATATATCCCCGAAATGGAATGTAGCTTACGGGATGAGTCCAGTGCGGAACGTTACCTGAACAACCCCGCAGATACGGCGCCGGAGGAACTGTTGACAGAAATCTATATTCCGGTAGAGTAGGCAAGCTGTTCTGCCGGCGCTACCAGGCCTTCTCTCTGGAAGAGTTTAGGAACCGGACAGCAAACATATATTCGTTCCATCATGGGGTAAAAATCATTCCACCGCGGAGTAAAAATCGTTCCACCATGGTGGAACGATTTTTACTCCATGACGGAACGATTAAATATTAGGCAAGCCGGTCGGAACCAGATACGAATTACCATATATAGGAATGCAAGCCGACGCGATTTCCCTCACTATCGGTAGATACCATAAAGATTCAAATTGTCCTTATTTCGCTTTTTTATAATCCGCGATGAAACCCTCCATCATCCACTTGGCCAAAGCCTGGCGGTTCGAACTGATTACAAAACGGCGCTGGTCAAAAGTGTTCTGGATATTTCCCAGTTCCACGAATACGGAAGCGGGAGAAGTGTTGGCCAACACATAGAGATTGCGTGCGCTGACAGTTCCGGTAAACCCACGGTTGGGCTGGTGCTTGTCATATTTCGATTCGAAAGTTTTCTTCATGGTCTTAGCCAGACGCTTGCTGTCGGGCTTGTTTTTGGAGTGGTAAAAGAATACATCGGTCTGATGGCTCTTGCTACGGCTGTCCACATGAAGAAAAACGGCACGGCAGTATTTATAGTTCTTACGGTCCTTCTTGTAAAGCTCATTGATTTTGGCACAACGTTGCTGGAGGCGCGCTACTTGGTTCAAGGGTATGGAAGCTCCCATGCACGTCTCACGTTTGCTGTTGGAAAGGTATTTGCCATCACGGATTCCGTCTTTGGCATCCTGGATAATGATACGGACTTCCGCCCCCTCCTGCATCAGGTTACGGGCAAGACGCAAAGCTACATCATAGGCATACTCGTCTTCATGCAGTTCTATTTTGCCGATTCTGCCGATAGCTCCGGGGTCGGGGCCTCCATGTCCGCTCACTACATAAAAACAAGCGCCCTGCAAACGGTTGGATGTCACTTTTACATCGGCAAGCGCTTTCCCGAACAAAGGTTCATTGATTGCCCTTTTTCTATTACCGGCCGGTTTGGAGGCAGAACTGTCTGTCGCACCTTCTTTTCCGCCATCCACGGAGTTTCCTCCATTCCGCAATGGTGGCAGTACATACTTCACTCCCAGTCGTAATTCTTCTTTCCCTTTAAGGCGTTTCTTGTTCAGCTCCAAAAACTCCTTATAATAGGCTCTCCCCGGGCGCTTGTTACGTTCCAGGAAAACAGAGATTCCTTCTCCACGTCTCGGACTATCCCGCTCTTCCTGAGCCGAAGCATTAAAAGCAAACAAAGTACAAAAGAAGATGGTCAGTAAACAAAATATGCGTTTCATATTCCAATTATTCATCATTTATTCGGTTCGCTACAAATTTCCAGCCGCTAATTTATAGCATTTTACCATACTTAAGCACAAAATTATAATTTTTTCCCTACTTTTGCGACAACTTACGCGATAATAGATAAGAAACTTTTAAAACAGATAACATTATGGCAAAGCAATTCAAGCCGGAGACGCTGTGCGTACAAGCCGGATGGACTCCTAAAAAGGGCGAGCCCCGTGTACTCCCCATCTATCAAAGTACAACTTTCAAATATGATACCAGCGAACAGATGGCACGCTTGTTCGACCTTGAAGACAGCGGCTATTTCTATACCCGCCTGCAGAACCCTACGAACGATGCAGTAGCCGCCAAGATTGCCGCCCTCGAAGGTGGTGTGGCCGCTATGCTGACATCCAGCGGACAAGCAGCCAACTTCTATGCCATTTTCAATATCTGCCAGGCAGGAGACCATTTTGTTTGCTCCTCTACCATCTATGGCGGAACATTCAACCTCTTCGGAGTAACTTTGAAGAAATTGGGCATCGACGTCACTTTCGTCAACCCAGATGCCAGCGAGAAAGAAATTTCCGCTGCTTTCCGCCCCAATACCAAGGCCCTATTCGGCGAAACCATCTCCAACCCTACGCTCGAAGTGCTCGATATAGAGAAGTTTGCACGCATTGCCCACAGCCACGGCGTGCCCTTGATTGTGGACAACACCTTCCCTACCCCTATCAACTGCCGCCCGTTTGAGTGGGGTGCCGACATCGTAGTACACTCTACTACCAAATACATGGACGGACATGCCACCAGTGTAGGTGGAGCCATTGTAGACAGCGGTAACTTCGATTGGGATGCACACGCCGACAAATTCCCCGGACTGTGCACACCGGACGAGTCTTACCACGGACTGACTTATACGAAAGCCTTCGGCAAAATGGCTTACATCACCAAGGCTACAGCCCAACTGATGCGCGACCTGGGCAGCATCCAGTCTCCACAAAACGCATTCCTACTGAACCTGGGTCTGGAAACACTGCACCTGCGTATGCCCCAACATTGCAAGAATGCACAAGCGGTAGCCGAGTATCTTGCCCAGAACGATAAAGTGGCTTGGGTGAATTATTGTGGTCTGCCGGGCGACAAATACTACGAGCAGGCACAGAAGTACATGCCGAACGGCTCTTGCGGCGTTGTCACCTTCGGCTTGAAGGGCGGACGGGAAGAGTCTATCAAGTTTATGGATTCACTGAAACTGGCGGCCATCGTGACTCATGTGGCCGATGCACGTACTTGCGTGCTGCACCCAGCCAGCCATACACACCGCCAGTTGACAGACGAGCAGCTGATGGAGGCAGGTGTACGCCCCGACCTGATTCGCTTCTCGGTAGGTATAGAGAATGCAGAGGATATTATTGCCGACATCGAACAAGCGCTGAACGCCTAAAGGAATAAACAAAAGGGAGTGCATTTTCGGACAATGCACTCCCTTTTCATTTCAATATTCTCTATTACTCAACATTCAATATAATCGTCAAACTTTCCTTGCCTTGGTAGAAGGTCTTTGCTTTCACTACCAGGGAACCACACTTCACCGGTTCTTTCCATAAGGTTGACTGGGCAGTAGGTTCCGAACCATCAGTTGTGTAACGTACTTCAGCACCATCAATGGCCACATTAGCATACAGATTTCCATCTTTTACCAATAATCCCGGCTGAGGCAAGCGGAAGTTAATCCCATTCTTTGCCCAATAAGGCATTTCACTCTTGCTGATTTTCTCATAATAAAGTGCCAAAGCCTGATTGAAAGCCTGCTGCTCCCGCACGCCGGACAGGTTTTCCCATACCGGATGAGCATTCCAGCCACGTTCTGCCAGCCCTAAGATTTTCGGGAAGAGAAGATATTCCACGCCATCAAAACTACGGATAGTTTCGGCAAACAATTGCCCTTGTACACCCATAATATGCTTCTTGCCTATCTCTGTCAAAGCAGTCTTCCCCTTTTCCGCATTATTCAAATCAATGGGATTGCCTGCCATATCCACACGCAGCGAACGATAAATGCTGAAAGGAAGCATAGAGAAAGAGACAGACTCATCCACATAACCTCCCCAATCGAGTCCACGCTCGTCCGGATGACCATTGTAAGCCATATCCATATAGAAATTGCCCACGTTGCAAAGGATGACCGGGTAACCGTTATTGGCTGTCTGATAAACCACTTCATCAGAGCCCGGTACAGTATTCCAGCAATACACACCGGCAGCCTGGCCCCTCAACTGTTGATGAGCCTCTTCGGTATGCCCCAAAGCAACTTCCTGCCAACCACTGAATTTCAGTCCGTTCTTCTGCATCACATCCGCCATTTGCGTAATGAAATACTCCGACAAATCATGAGCTTTCGTCATGCCTTTTTCCTTCATCAGTTCCTGGCATTTCGGGGAGCCCATCCACACACCGCGAGGCACTTCGTCACCACCCAAATGCACTGTGTACAGTGAAAGACCAGCTTCCTGATACATCGCATTAAGTTCCTGAATCACCTTCTCCATAAAACGGTAGGTAGAAGGCAAGGCGACATTCATCACATTGTCCGTATAATATTGTACAGAAACATAACGTGAAGTATCTTCCGGTTCACTCAACATATATTCTGTAGCTTTCCCCGGATCAGTTTCAAAATATTTGTTATAGCGTGCCTTCATGGAGACAATGGCAGCGCGGGCATGCCCCGGAGATTCTATTTCCGGAACAATGCGGACATGTCTTTCGGCAGCATACTTCAGCAAATCAATAAATTCCTCGCGGCTATAATATCCATTGCCTACAGTCTTTGCATCAGGGTCATAGCCACCGTCATAACATGGGTAGAGGCACTGGCTTTCGTCAGTGGTATGCCCGCGACGGCTACCCACAGCAGTCAGTTCCTCCAAACCAGGAATCTCCAAACGCCAGGCTTCATCATCACAAAAATGGAAATGCAGGACATTCAATTTATAAGATGCAAAAATATCCACCAGTTTCTTCAAGTTCTCCGGAGCGGTGAAATTACGGGCAATATCTATCATTTGTCCACGATATGCCAAGTCCGGATAATCCCGAATGGAGACTGCCTCCAGCAAATAAGGTGTCTGCTTGTCCTTCAACATTGACAAAAGTGTCCGTGTACCATTAAAGATGCCATGAGGAGTGGCAGCACTGATTTTTATCAGGTTGTCATCTATATTGATAGTATAATATTCATCATTTACAGCCTCCTTCCTATCAAGCAGTTCTTCCAGCACAATCTTCACGGAAGCATTTCCGACAACTTCCAAACCATACAAACCTGTCAGTTTCTCTTTCAGCAACTTGGCTTCACCGGCAAAGTTCTCCGGAAATGCCAAAGCTACCTTACCTTCCAATACGACATTATCGCCTTCAATGGCTACCGCTTTCTTTACAGACGGAAGAATGTCTGACTGCACCAAAGCAGGAGCACCAGCCAAACGAAGATTGGATTCATAAATCTTAGTCGCATCCGGATAGCCGCTCATTGACTCGGGAGAAGGAAGCGGCAGCGCCTTCAAAGCCACGGGCAACGGACTGCCCTCTTTACCATCCACAGTCTCCACCCAATAAGTTCCTTCCGGTACATGGGAGTTCCGGTCCAGCTTGTAAGTGCAAAGGAAAGTGATCCGCATGGAATCACCGGGAGCCAGCGGAGCAAATTCGTCTGTCGGATACATTTTGAAAAAATTACCGTTCACTACCTCTACCTTCACTTCAGAGGCTCCTTCCTGCTTCACCCCTCGGGGAAGCTGTGAATAGTAAATCGTCCAGTTCTTTTTTAGAGGTTTTTGAGAGATATTCTTGAGAATAAAGGTATTCTCATAATATCCGGGTTCGATGTCACTTGCACCCATTTCCCAGGTCAGAGCAACCGGTGCCTTAGGTTCATTACTCGTTTTACATCCAGCAAATAGTGCCATTACACAAAATAATAATCCTGCCAGAGGAAGTTTCAAAATTCTCATGCAACTCATGTGTTAAGTTAATAAATGGGGGTAATCTCTAAAATCTGATGCCAAAAATAAGCATTTTAAGCTAATTAACTGATAAAAGTAATAGATTTTATTGACAGCGAGCTACAATTTAGAACTTTTATACCTACATTTGCAGCCAAATTATAACCAATTTAACTATTCTACCATGGCTAAAATAACCAAAGAAGCAGCCTTGCTCTACCATTCGCAAGGCAAACCGGGTAAGATTGAAGTAGTACCCACCAAGCCTTACAGTACACAAACCGATCTTTCTCTCGCCTACTCTCCGGGCGTTGCAGAACCGTGCCTCGAAATTGAGAAAAACCCGCAAGATGCATATAAATATACAGCAAAAGGCAATCTGGTAGCTGTCATCTCCAACGGAACCGCCGTGCTCGGCCTGGGCGATATTGGCGCCCTCAGCGGCAAACCCGTCATGGAGGGTAAAGGTCTGTTGTTCAAAATTTATGCCGGTATCGACGTATTCGACATCGAAGTAAATGAAAAAGACCCCGACAAGTTCATCGAAGCTGTCAAGGCTATTGCCCCAACATTCGGAGGTATCAACTTGGAAGACATCAAAGCACCCGAATGTTTCGAAATAGAACGCCGCCTGAAAGAGGAATTGGACATCCCCGTGATGCACGACGACCAGCACGGCACCGCCATCATCTCCAGCGCAGGATTGCTGAACGCCCTGGAAGTGGCAGGCAAGAAGATAGAGGAAGTGAAAATCGTCGTAAACGGTGCCGGGGCTTCCGCCACCTCATGTACCAAACTGTATGAAGCGCTCGGTGCACGCCGTGAGAATATCCTGATGCTGGACAGTAAGGGAGTCATCACCAGCGACCGCGAGAATCTGACCGAGCAGAAACGTTACTTTGCCACCGACCGTCGCGATGTACATACTCTGGCAGAAGCCATCAAAGGCGCCGATGTATTCCTTGGACTGTCAAAAGGTAATGTGTTGACCCAGGACATGGTTCGCAGCATGGCAGACCATCCCATCGTGTTTGCCCTTGCCAACCCTACTCCGGAAATCTCTTACGAAGACGCCATGGCAGCACGTCCGGACGTACTGATGTCCACCGGTCGTTCCGACTATCCTAACCAGATTAATAATGTAATCGGTTTCCCCTACATCTTCCGCGGTGCCCTCGACACGCAGGCAAAAGCCATCAACGAAACAATGAAAATTGCTGCCGTACACGCCATTGCCAACCTTGCCAAGCAGCCCGTGCCTGATGTGGTGAACGAGGCATACCACGTAAACAACTTCACTTTTGGTCCCGAATACTTCATCCCGAAACCGGTTGACCCGCGCCTCATCACCGAAGTGTCCTGCGCTGTGGCCAAAGCTGCCATGGAAAGCGGTGTAGCCCGCAAAGACATCGAAGATTGGGATGCCTACCGCCTGCAACTGCGTGAGCTGATGGGTTACGAGAGCAAACTGACCCGCCAGCTCTACGACACCGCCCGCCGCAACCCGCAACGTGTGGTATTTGCCGAAGGCATCCACCCCAATATGCTGAAAGCTGCTGTGGAAGCCAAGGCTGAAGGTATCTGCCATCCTATAATATTGGGCAACGACGAAGCCATCGAGAAGCTGGCAAAAGAACTAGACCTTAGCCTTGAAGGTATTGAGATAGTAAATCTGCGCCATCCGGGTGAAGCGCCGCGCCGTGAACGCTATGCCCGCATTCTATCTGAAAAACGTGCCCGCGAAGGCGTCACTTACGAAGAAGCCAACGACAAAATGTTCGAACGTAACTACTTTGGTATGATGATGGTGGAGACGGGTGAAGCAGACGCTTTCATCACAGGCCTTTACACCAAATACAGCAATACCATCAAGGTCGCCAAGGAAGTCATCGGCATCCGTCCAGAATACAAACATTTCGGCACCATGCATATTCTGAACTCCAAGAAAGGCACATACTTCCTGGCAGATACGCTGATTAACCGTCATCCCAATGCCGAAACGCTGATTGACATTGCCAAGCTGTCGGAATATACCGTCCGCTTCTTCAATCATACACCGGTAATGGGCATGTTGAGTTACTCCAACTTCGGTGCGGATAAGGAAGGAAGTCCGGTAAGTGTACACGAAGCAGTGGATTATATGCAACAAAACTATCCTGACCTTGCCATTGACGGAGAAATGCAGGTGAATTTCGCCATGAACCGCGAAATGCGTGATGCCAAGTACCCGTTTACACGCCTGAAAGGAAAAGACGTAAACACACTGATTTTCCCGAACTTGAGTTCTGCAAACTCTGCTTACAAACTGTTGCAGGCCATGGATACAGATGCCGAACTGATTGGTCCTATCCAAATGGGATTGAACAAGCCTATCCACTTTACCGATTTTGAGAGCTCTGTGCGCGATATCGTTAACATCACTGCAGTAGCAGTTATCGATGCTATCGTAGACAAAAAGAAGGCAGTCAAATGAGACGACCGTTATCAAAATTCCAAATAGTTTGCATTGTGCTGCTTTGGGCAGCACTTTGCTACATTGTTTTGATATCTATCGAACGAATTGACGGTCCAATCATTCTAACGCTTGCCATTTCGGCGGCTTTAGTATTTATTCCCGTCATAAAGTCTCTAAAAAGAGGATAAATAATATCTTTTTATTCCATTTTGCGGTATAAAACAATAAAATTGTTGTTTTATACCGCATTTTCTTTATAAAATGTTTGCTCGTTTCATTTTTATGTGTACTTTTGCAACCGCAATGAGAGGAAAAGGAAACAAACCGAAAATCGAATTGTTTTAGGTAACATATAGTAGCAACCAATAAAAGAAATAGATTATGAATGCAGCTAAGGTATTAGAAGACCTGAAAAGACGGTTCCCCAACGAACCGGAGTATCATCAAGCAGTAGAAGAAGTTCTTTCTACGATTGAAGAAGAGTATAACAAGCATCCGGAGTTTGACAAAGCCAATCTGATTGAACGTCTTTGCATCCCCGATCGCGTTTACCAATTCCGTGTTACTTGGGTAGACGATAAAGGTAACGTACAAACCAACATGGGCTATCGTGTGCAGCACAACAACGCTATCGGCCCTTATAAAGGCGGTGTTCGTTTCCACGCTTCTGTAAACCTGAGCATCCTGAAATTCCTTGCTTTCGAGCAGACATTTAAAAACTCATTGACAACTCTGCCCATGGGTGGCGGTAAAGGCGGTTCGGACTTCTCTCCGCGCGGCAAGTCGAATGCTGAGGTTATGCGTTTCGTTCAGGCTTTCATGCTGGAGTTGTGGCGTCATATCGGTCCTGAAACAGACGTACCTGCCGGTGATATCGGTGTAGGTGGTCGCGAAGTAGGTTTCATGTTCGGTATGTATAAGAAGCTGGCTCATGAATTTACGGGTACTTTCACCGGTAAGGGCCGTGAGTTCGGCGGTTCGCTGATTCGTCCGGAAGCTACCGGCTACGGTAACATCTACTTCTTGATGGAAATGTTGAAGACTAAGGGTACTGACCTGAAAGGCAAAACTTGTCTGATTTCCGGTTCCGGTAACGTAGCTCAATATACGGCCGAGAAAGTATTGGAATTGGGTGGTAAGGTATTGACCATGTCTGATTCTGACGGTTATGTATACGATCCGGACGGCATTGACCGCGAAAAGTTGGATTACATCATGGAACTGAAAAACCTCTATCGTGGACGTATCCGCGAATATGCTGAACAATATCCGGGTGTGAAATATGTGGAAGGAGCCAAGCCTTGGGGCGAAAAGGCTGATATCGCTTTGCCTTCTGCCACTCAGAATGAATTGAATGGCGACCATGCCCATCAGTTGATAGCTAATGGGGTAATGGCAGTATCCGAAGGCGCCAACATGCCCTCTACACCGGAAGCCATCAAAGTATTTCAGGATGCAAAGATTCTGTATGCTCCGGGTAAGGCAGCCAATGCTGGCGGTGTATCAGTATCTGGTCTCGAAATGACTCAGAACTCCATCAAGTTGAGCTGGAGTGCAGAGGAAGTGGACGAGAAACTGAAGAGCATTATGAAGAACATTCACGAAGCTTGCGTGCAATATGGTACAGAAGCCGACGGTTATGTAAATTACGTGAAGGGTGCCAATGTGGCCGGATTTATGAAGGTGGCGAAGGCTATGATGGCACAAGGGATTCTGTAAGAATAAAAGCCATAGTTGTTATGAAGAAAGGCGAAGGGAGTTGCACCTCTTCGCCTTTCTTCATAATAGCAACCTATTCAGTAGGGACATATTAAGAATTTCCTTGTCTTTCCCTCATTTTTTATTCGGTTTCGGACTCATCCATAATTCTAACAACCCTCCATTAGCAAACACATCGTGAGAAAACCAGAATACATCATGATTTTTCACATAATTAAAACTTCAGTACCCCCTTAATCGGATAGTGATCAGAAATAAAAGTTTTTCCTGCATATTTTTCTCGAATTGTAACGTATTCCGTACACATTTTAAACCCTTTATAATAAATATAATCTATAATGGAGCTACGGGTCCCCCATCCATTGAAAGTACCAAAAGAATCCGTTTTTTTAGCAGAAGTTCTAGCATCTATCATTTTTTCATTCAGTTTTTGTATGGAAGAATCTGTATGCTCCATATTAAAATCTCCGGTCAAAATTAATGGAAAATTATCAGGATTAATCTTCTGTATCTTTTCTAAGATGAGATTCAGACCTTCCTTCCGTGCCACTCTTCCGACATGGTCCAAATGAGTATTAACGTAATAAAATTTCTCCATTGTCTTTTTATCCTTCAAAAGTGCCCATGTAGCAGTACGGGTACATGCAGCATCCCATCCTATAGAAGGAATTTCAGGAGTTGAAGAAAGCCAAAAATTACCCCACTCCAACAATTCTATTTTTTTCTTATTATACATTATTGAAGCATGCTCTCCGTCGTGCTTACCATCAATGCGTCCAACACCTACAGCCTCATAGTTCGTGCAATTCTCAAGAATAAACGCCAGCTGAAAATCCAAAGCTTCCTGAACTCCCAAAATATCGGGTTTATGCTTTTTAATCATTTTTATAGTAGCTGGCTTTCTGAATTCCCATGCATTAACACCGTCCTCTGCCGTACCATACCGCATATTATAAGAAATAACAGTAAGTTGTGAACTATTTTTCCCCCTTTTTGCAGAAACGAACTGAGGTAACATAAGGGTAATTACCATAAAAATAAAAAAGGACTGTTTCATATTAATATCTATAAAAGAGATGAGAGTGTAAAAAACCAGACCAAACAATGTGCTTATCAAGGTTCCAATACACTCTCATCCAGATTATTACTAATTACGTGCTATAGTTGTGATTTCTTTAATTGTTGTATAGTTATAACGATTGGTACCGCTAAAGCTTTTTGTAGTACGAGCACCTACACGCAAAAAGAATTTACGCGAATAATCAGGGAATTGTCCTTTTGTCTTAATAGTAATTTCTTTACCTAAAACATCGGTTAAAGCTGCCCCTAACAACTGAGTAGAAAAACGCGGACTGAAGCTGAAATCTCCGACATAACTCGTTTCGCTCACAAATAGCCAAGCTTCGGTAAGCGGTTGTTGGTAATCCGGATTATTTGTACCACGAGTAATTATAACCTTCACCTCCACAGTACCATCTGCATTGACCTGAGGTTCGCCTACCCATTTCACGCGCAACAGCGGCTCAATCTCATAAGTTTTCTCTACAGTACCTTTTATATCAATAATCTCTTCATCCAATGGTACAAAAGCACCTTCAGGAATAATACCATAATTGCCTGCAAATATTTTGGTATTCTGGAAAGTACCATCCTGCATACAATTAAAATCATAAGGTTCCGGAGTATCACTCCAGCTATACTCCATCATACGGATACGAATGCCGGTATTACCAATAGCTGTTTGGAAAGGTTCTTTGGTTTCCTTATCAATAAAAGCACCACGGAAAGTTTCTTCAGGTTCTCCATAATTATCCACATCGCAAGAGGTAAAATTTACCAATAAGCATAAGGACAACAAAATATATGTTAACTTTTTCATAATTGAATGTTTCGTTTCTTATAATTAATAACCTGGATTTTGTTTACAGTTCGGATTCTTGGTGATTTCACCAGTCGGAATCTGCTGATAATAATTACGTGTATCATAAGTATAAGTATATCCATATTCCTGCTCCTTGATATCCATGAAATACTTCATGGCATCTGCTGCAAAGAATGGCTGCAGAGTGCGATATCTGCGTGTAGACTGCTCATCATCAATAATACGCCAACGCTTCAAATCCCAATAAGTTTTATTTTCGAAAGCAAGCTCTTTACGACGCTCTATACGCACTACATCAATTGAAGTTTCTGCAGAAGAAGCAAGCAACGTAGCACCTGCACGTTCACGAATAAGATTCACACAGCGGAAAGCCTCCTCTACATAATTCTTACCGGCATCATCGGTAACACTACCCGCAGCTGCAAGTTCCATAGCCGCCTCGGCACGATTGAGCAATACTTCTGCATAACGGATATCAATCCAATCTGTAACAGACTGATTCCAAGTTGTATTCTTCTGTTCAGGATTCAGATACTTACGAATAAGGAAACCGGAAACCGTACAGCCTATCTCCTGATTCTTCACTGTACCACTTTTCCCTGCACGCTTCATCATTGTACCATCCTTTAACTGAATTGCATTAGCATCCGTATTTTGCGATTCGCGACTGGCCAATTTCAGCAAACTCGTCGCATCGTTAGCATAAGCACTATAATCATCATAAAAGCCATAGGTATCTTCTGAAGGAAGAAGAGGAGAAATTTTATCACCTTCTCCAACCCAAATACCACGACGGATTTCAATGGATTCACCCTTGAACTCGTCACCCGGCAGCAATACAGTAGCACGCAAACGAGGTTCTGCATTCTTGAAAGGTTCCATTGTTGTTTCATACAATTTATAATAACCTTCCGTGTTCATGTTGGCAAAATGCCCATCGGCATCTTTCTCAAAACCTTCAAACATTTCTACAAAATCCAATGTAGGACAAATTTCTGTGTTGCTACCACCGGTAGAGGTTTGCGTAGGCTGTGCAAAACAATCATATGAATGTACACAGTCCGGGTAATCAAAATATTTCACGAAAATATTCTCTTCCGTATCTTTCAAGAAAATATTCACGAAATTAGTATATTGTGCATCTTTATTATTAGTTGCCCAGTCCCCTTTGTAAAGAGCATAACCTCCTTCATCAACAATCTTCGATGCTTCATAAGCCTGTTTAAAATAATCGGCAGCACGATTTGCTGGAATTCCGCAAATACGCGCATCATTATAAACTTCATTCACATCATTATATTTGGCAATACTTCCAGCATAAAGCATAGTACGCGATTTAAAAGCTGCAGCTGCATATTTATTGGCACGTCCTTTTTGGTTCTTTGCAGACAAATGCGCAATAGCGTAGTCCAAATCACTGGAAATAAAATCCCAGACAGCCTCTTCCGAATCACGGAACAATTGTGTTTCAGGAATGCTTACTGTAGCCGGATAATCAATTACTGTGTTAACAATAGGTACACCACCATAACGCTTTACTAATGCAAAATAAGTATAAGCACGAATGAAATACGCTTCGCCCAACAAACTTTCAATTTCAGCAGCAGAATGTGAATCAGCATATTTGGGAAGTGTTTCTATAAAATAGTTCGTTTCACGTATTAAGGCATACGCAGCATCCCAATAGTTTGCTGTTTCAACTTCTGCCCCCTTCGTGTCACGGCTAATAGCTTCACCAGTCAAACAAGAAGGTTGCGCAAAATTAGAACCTCCCGAAAAGAACATGTTTACATGCGAATAGCGGAAGTCTTCTACAGGCAACGTACTATACAAACGGGCCATATAGCTTGTAACCCCCGCCGTACTTCCAAAAATATCATTATCACCAACAATATTCATTGGTGGGATGTCCAGATCTACACAAGAAGTCAATGACCCCATGCATAATGCAAATGCGAAGATATATTTTTTAATTTTCATGTTGATATTCATTTAAAATTTAAGATTTGCTCCAATAGTAACTGTTTTATTTAAAGGATAGTTATATCCATAATTTCCTGACGGGAATTCAGGATCACAATATTTCAATCCGGTAATGGTAAACAAGTTATAACCGCTTAAATAAACACGCAGCCCTTGTACACCAATTTTAGTCAACCATGGTTTAGGAAGATTATATCCCACTTCAATCGTTTTTAAACGCAGATAAGCAGCATTTTGCATATTGAATTCTGAATTCCGGTTCGGCAATGAACCAGTGTAAGCATAATGACCGCTAATCCATTTAGTGGCCGGATCATAAGGATCTGCATGACCATCAGCAGGACGCCAACGATCCATAAATTGATCCAAAGCATTTGTATTGGCCCACAATGGATTGTAAAGCAACTCATCATAAGAGATATGGCGTTTGGCAGCTCCTTGCAACAACAGACTTACATCAAAACCTTTCCAGCTTGCATTAAACGTCAAACCAAAATTTATCAAAGGACGGTCTCCTGTATTCGTCAAAGGATGTTCGTCCAATTCATTAATCCAACCATCACCGTTCCAATCCTCATAGTTATAATCACCGAGTACAGAACCACGTCCTATATAAATAGAATTGTAATAAATTTGATCCCATGAAGTAAAACGTTCGCCGGCCCCATATCCCCACCAAAGATCTGTAAAACGATCGTTTGAATTTTGTTTCCAATTCAAATAAGAATTACCTTTCCGCGCACCTTCCACATGTTTATTTTCTGAACGGGCATACGCAAAATTTCCTTTTATCTCATAACTGAACTCATTGATGGTATTACGGTGACTTATTTCTATTTCATATCCACGGGTCATATCTCCATTCAGATTCTCTTGTGGCAATGCGGCTCCCACTACTCCCGGAAGACTCGCTGCCCGAGTGGTCAGTAGTCCATCACGATCACGTCGGAAATAATCAACAGTCAATCCCAATAAGCCATCCCATGCTTCCAAATCAAAACCTATATCAAAAGTTTTAGCTTCAATCCATGAGATGCTTTGATTAGCCAATCCCTTTGTTGCAGAAGCATTGACAAATGAGCCATCAAAAATGGCACCGCCCGGCATCGCATATGCTGCCCCACCTACCGGATACGTATAACCATTAAGGAACTGATACGCTAAAGCACCATCGTCTCCCATCTTACCCCAAGAAGCACGTATTTTAAGGTTATTAATGAAATTCAAAAAAGATTCTTTCCAGAACTTTTCTTCAGAGACACGCCATCCCCCTGACACTGAAGGAAACATAGCCCAACGTGAATTTGCAGGGAATTTTGAAGAACCTTCATAACGGAAAGCAAATTCAATAAGATATCTGGACTTATAATCGTAAGCTACACGCCCTACCAATGCTTGATTGGCATTATCAAACAAGGCAGAAGCAGCAGTACTCTGTCCAAATTGCTGGTTATCAGCATTTCCGGCAAATACTTGATCTATAGGAATAGAAAGTTCCTTTTTACCATTAAAGTTATCCCCCTTATAAGTCGATTCCTCAAACAGCAGCATCGCATCAATATTATGCCCATTAAACTCACGAGAGTAATTAGCTTGTACTTGCCATAAAGTATTATCTTTTGAATAGAATGTACGACCTACTTTAGGAGGATCATTACGTGTCCATACCTGATCATCTCGATATGATTTCCAAGTATTTTCAAACTCCTTATTGTCATTCATTATATAATCGTAACTATACAACCCCTTTAGTTTCAATCCTTCTACCCAAGGTACATCATAACTCAATGAAAAACTTGACTGAAACCATTTGCTCTTATAAGTTTTATATCCTACAGCATCCTTATCCATCATCGCCACCGGATTCATCAAAGTAGAGTTTGAAGGCTGGGTAAAACCGCCATTCTCCTGATAAATGGGATCCATCGGCTGCATCAACCAAAGACCACGAATAATATCATAAGCACCATAATGCGGCGTATTACGCTCATCCATCAAACCTGAAAGATTAACATCCAATTTCAGATTCTTAGTAATATTGGCAGAAAGATTACTACGCATTGTCCATTTATCGTAATTCATATCATCTGTCTGCAAGAAACTTTGTTGCGCTTGATAGCCAACACTCGCATAATAATTTACACGTTCCGTCCCACCTGAAATATTGATGGAATGTTGTGTCTGAGGCGCAGAACCACGTAATACTGCTGATTTCCAATCTGTAGTCTGCGCAGCAGCTATTTCTTCATCAGAATAAGAAGCTCCTCCACCATCTACATTATGACGTCCCTTTTCATTAGCCAATGTCATCCATTCTTGTGAAGTAACCAAGTCTGGGAAATTGGAAGGCATTTGCCAAGTAAAGCTACCCGAATAATTAATTTCCGGTTTCCCTTGCGCACCTTTTTTGGTGGTAATAAGAATCACGCCATTGGCAGCACGCACACCATAGATAGAAGCAGAGGCATCCTTCAAAACAGAAATACTCTCAACATCTTCCGGATCAACGCGTGCCATATTATCGCGAGGAATACCATCAATTATCACCAATGGATTCCCCAGTCCACGAATATCCATCGATGTATTGAAAGCTCCCGGCTCACTTGAATTTTGAACCACACGTAAACCGGCAATCTTACCAGTCAGCATATTCTGTAAACTTTCATTTTTTGTAGAAACAATGTCCTTCGTGTTTACGGCAGATACAGCACCGGTCAATGTCTGTTTCTTTTTCACTCCATAGCCTACCACTACCAGTTCATCAATCAAAACATTGTCACTTTGAAGGATGACATTATAAACCTTCTGTTCTGCCTTGATGGCAATCGTCTGTGACTTATATCCGATAAAACTTACTTTAATCGACGAATTTGGCGTCACCTCTAAAGAAAAGTTTCCATCAACGTCCGTCACACATCCATTTTTTGTCTTGGTATCAATGACAGTGGCGCCAATCACCAGCTCACCGGTGTTGTCCTTTACTGTACCCGATACCTTAAAAGAGTTCCCTTGTGCATACAACGTCACTGTCATGAACGACACCATTGCACACAACCAAACCTTTAAAAGATTCTGTACCACTAACTTTTTCATACTTATTAAATTTAAAATTGCAATTTGATGATTATTCTATTATTACTTTCAACATGATATATTCATAAGGCTTCATCCAAAACATCTCGTCATTAAAAGATCTTAAGGCCTTCTGACGATAATCACATACACTTACTTCACGCGGCCTTATACTACCCCAAACAAATGATGAACAAACACTCTGCTTACCCATATTGTGCAGGCAGACAATATACCCCTTTCCATCGTCAGCAGGTTTGATACTGGATAATGCAATACGATGGCGTCCTTTCAACCGAAACAACTGCTCTATATTCTGAGAAGAACGACTGGCTACAGCCACCAATTCCATCTCGCGTTCAGCTCCTCGCTGTTTCAATTTCAGGTCAAGCGGATTACAAGGCTGCAAAGAATAGCGAAACTTCGCTGTGCCTCCTTGTGATGCTTTATAATTAGTCCTCCATGTATTCGTCATTACCCATGAATAGACAATCGGCGATATCTTGGCAGACTGCCACCAGCCATATCCATGACGGGGATTCAGGCGATAATCAAGCCCTGAGGGCGAACCCAGTTCAACAAAAGGCGCATCAACGGTGGTCAGGCAGACTGCATGCTCCAAATCTCCCACAGCCAATCCGTTTTGCAATGAATAATAATGTTTGTTTACTCCCTCCAGTTGCTCACGCTCAGGATGAATTTCACTCATGGCAAGATCCATTGTAATTTCAGGTTGCTGAATATTGAACGGAAAAACAAAACGCACATTTTCAAAATCTAAAATATCCTGCTTATCCAACGTATTACAAATATCTACCCTATCTATCCCTTTGTAAACTGTCACATCACGCCATAAAGTATTACATCCTGGAGCTTTAGACTCTATACGCAGTGTAGCAGCAACCGCTCCATCATCCAACACTCTTATATTTAATATCTGTTCGATTCCCTGTGGGTCAGAAGCATATCTTCCAGTATATAAATAATCATTCAAACCGCTATTCGAAGCATATTCATAAGAGTCACCAACTCTTTTGAAAGAACTAATTGTACCTTTCACCTCATCAATTTCAACGCGTACAATTCCATTATTTAATATTTTATTCTCTGCAATCATGGAAACGAAACGTCTTGAACTCTTTTTCTTCGAGACGATTTGATATACCTCAGAAGAAAGTGCTGGTATATTTTCAGCTACAAAAGCCCAACGGCCATCATACAGACGCTGTGTCTCTACTTTTTCACCAGTCCTGGTTATCAATTCTTTTTCATTCAAATTGACCATTGAATCCAAAAACACTACATCCGTACGATTCCAAAGATTTGTATTCAGCACATGTACAAAATCCCCACCTTTGTCGACATGCAATGGGCTTAAAGCCTGTTTATATAATATTTGAGACTGATTACTTGCATTATCAGCATAAGCTTTTTTCCCTTCCCACAAATCTTTTGTAAATTTAGAATGTGGGTCAGTTCCACTAGCAGAAGCCCCCCAAGTGTGCTCAGAAAACAGTATCACATTTTTCCATGCTTCTTTAAAAGCTTTATCTGGGAAAGCGTCTGTTTTATGAAGCATGCTCCAAATAGTTTCAGTCTGTGCCAAGCGTGCAGCAGTAGTACGATTCATTGCTGTCTCACAAGCAGTAGAAGCCGCTCCGTCTTCCCAAGTGGGAGTCATGTCACCAGCAAAGACGGGTAATTCAGCGCCATATTGTTCTTCGAATTTCATAAAGAACTCACGGGCAGTTGATATACGGAATTGAGGAGACTCATAACGTTCATTCCACTCACGGATTACATCAGACATTGATTGATCGGGAGGGCCGTTATCACCATGAACTGTATAACGTAAATAACAAGTTTGATATGGAAACTCCTCAGTTTCTAATTCTGTTAAATAGTCCCAGATTGGCTCAAGTCCACAAACTCCGATACGGTTAGCCAACCAGCCATGAAACCATGAGTAACCGCGCCCTGCCTGCCATACAAGTACTTTATCAGTACCTGATTGAGATTGCCAATAAAAAGGTCTATCACCCCATCTGACATGTAAAGCAGCAGCACGATCATTTCCTATCCTCCCATAAAAAGGTACATAATTCGGTCCGGGTGAATAATATTTCACTCCATTCTTAGCCATTGCAGTGACCAATCCCCAAGCTTGCCCAGGCACATCACTCATCATTGCAGTATTCAGCTCCACTCCCACTTCATCACTAATCCAATGTGCATCATCAAAAATATGCATCAATTCTTCTTGTCGGCTAATCCCAGTCAAAATACTTCCCAAAGACATATCAACATTAATAATACCATCGCGAATGGCCTGCTTCAAACGTTCAGCCTTTTCAGTTGCTGCATATTTTTTCAAATATGCAGCAACTGCCCATGTAGCCTCCGTATTCCAACAGTAACGTGAACCTTCCGGATATTCTTTAGTACGCTCAGCTAAATCGAGTGCGCGTTCCAAATTACGCCATTGAAGTTTCATCACATCATCCTGGCGATGTGTATATCCGATATCCAAATGAGAATGCGGAAAAAAGCAAACAGTCCACTTTCTTGCTCCCGGCACTTCATATTTACGTTTCACACAACCTTGACGGCTATTCACCTTTATCTCCAAAGAAGAGGTCTCTTCCATATATCCAGCAGGGAAATATCCTTTGTACTCATCCACCCCAGTCTTTGAAGCCTCTATTTCAGCATTCCATATTTTATCACCTAATTGACACGTTAAGGTAGCCCCAGCATACAATGGAGTATTAAAACGTAATAAGAATTCTCGTTTAGGACCTTCAGCACTCTTTAGATAACCTTGCCCAGCCACAAAAGAAATATCATCAAGCTTTCCCAATGATTGTACTGAAACCACTGTTTTTTTATAAAAACGAATTTCGCTCAGACCATAGTAATCCACATTCTGGTGCATATCAGCAGCTTCCTGCATCACAACCGGATTCTTACGGTCATAATGATTACCTTCTCCATCCAACGCAGCCGTAAAGCATATATAACGTGCTCTTATACCTTTAGTATCCAAAGAAAAATCCACGGATCCAGGATTACGTCCTACCGATTCAGGAATTAAATAATATTCCAAATCACCATTCTTTAGTAATTGCCATTTATTCCCATCCTCTGAGTACTCTATATATACCTTATTGAGTCCACGCCGAGTATGCTCATTCTGATTATAGTTCCATATCTGAATCAAATCTACTTCAGGACATTTTCTACTTTTACCAAAATCACACAAAAACCAGACAACTCCTTCATGAGTAGACTTATTGTAACGAACTGGCTTTTTAGAAACTTCAGACAACCACATGCCATGTCCCAGGTTATTAGCCACATGATAGCACCCCTGCATTCCATCTCCATTAACTACGGAACAAACAGTTCCTTTATTCAATTCGCTGCTGGCAGATACTTTAATTAAGCTCTCATCCAACTGTTTATACACAACAATACGTTGTGCATATCCGGTAATGAACATCATTAATAACAAAATAACGGTAATGATTTTTTTCATTCCACAAAATATTAGTTTTTAATAAAACTGCTAAACATATAAAGTAGTCTCAACAAAAACAAACCTCATTATATGTATGAACATATAGATGCAGCAAATATATATAATAAATTCAAAAAGCAAAAGTAAAACAAAGTTTTTTTTATAAATAATGCGATAGCGTGAGAAGCAAAGAGGTAATGTGATAATTTGGAGGTGTTTTGATGATTCGTCAGACAGGTTTAGCACAGGCAATTGACATAGCAGAGAATCGTGCAAAGTACGATGAATGTGCAAAGAAATTGCTGAGCTACAAGGCAATCATAGCGTGGATTTTAAAATCCTGTACAAAAGAATTTTCACAATACGGAGTGCAGTATATCTGTGATAACTGCTTAAAAGAAGAAGCTGAGGTATCAACCCATGCAGTACATCAGGAGGAATTAGATAAGGATAACAAATTAGATGGAGACGAAAGAGTGGAAGGCATGAATACGGAATCCAACTCGATTCAGGAACATACAATATATTATGATATTCGTCTTCCGGCCTTTCTGCCAAAGAGTAACGAAATAGTTCGTTTGATCCTTAACCTCGAAATACAGTTAGATGATACGCCAGGATACCCAATTGTAAAGAGAGGATTTTATTACTGTGGAAGAATGGTTTCCGAACAATATGGAACTGTATTTACAAATGAACATTATGAGAAGCTAGAAAAAGTCTACAGCATATGGATTTGTCCAGATCCGGCGAAAAAACGAAAGAATGGAATTTTTAAATATCACACGGTAGAGGATATAATTTACGGAGAATCCTATACAAAAGAAAAAAATTATGATTTGATGGAGGTAGTAGTTCTCAATCTGGGAGATGCAGATAAGAGTAGTGATTTAGAGATACTAGATTTACTGAATGTATTGTTCTCTGCGACGACAACACCAGAAGAGAAAAAGCAGAGACTAAATGATGAATTTGAGATCTGTCTCTTATACACATCTCCGAGCCCACGAGACAGGCAGA
>ERZ1027221.282-NODE-282-length-40666-cov-15.565118_pt1 | contig 40666 bp, 35 predicted proteins | sample MGYA00519267_ERZ1027221 | MGnify/ENA primary metagenome ERZ1027221 (study PRJEB26926, sample SAMN06164533) | human gut metagenome | biome: ENVO:00009003; feature: ENVO:2100002; material: ENVO:00002003 | host: Homo sapiens | place: USA | collected 2012 ...
AAGAGACTACGCGCATCTATCTCGCATCGCTTGACACAAGCGTGGTGGACAAGGCGAACAGCCTTATCCTGAAAGATTTTTGACCGGATATTTATGATGAAATGTGTTGAGCGAAAAGACGAATCTCTTGATAAGAGTTATAGTTGATATTGCAAAGGTACGCATAATATTTCAAATACCGTGTTCAATCCTCATTTATAATGATATATGAAAGGCATTTTGTGAGAATTTGTTTTGCAAATCCGTCAGATTTTGCCAGTATAGCACTGATTATTAAAGCTCGTTCCTTTGAAATATAACTCTTATCAAGAGATGAATTTCAAGGAAATACTACATAAATTTCGTACCGAATCATTCACGGAAAGGGAGAAAGGTGCAAAGTTCGAGCGACTGATGCGCTCATGGTTATTAACAGACCCACGCTACAATGAACTTGAATCGGTCTGGCTATGGGAAGATTTTCCGGGGCGAAACGATTTTGGAGGTAATGACACAGGTATCGACCTTGTGGCCAAAACTGAATTGGGTGACTATTGGGCTATCCAGTGTAAATGCTATGCTGAGAATACAATCATAGATAAACCTGCTGTAGATTCATTTCTCGCCACTTCCAGCCGCACGTTCACAAACGAGGTAACATTCCAAACAGTCCGTTTTTCAAATCGTATTTGGATTTCAACCACAAACCATTGGGGAACTAATGCAGAAGAGGCTATCCGAAACCAGGAACCGCCTGTTACGCGCATCGGTATGGCAGACCTTGATTCATCTCCTGTGGACTGGCAAAAGCTGATGGACGGTCTAACCGGCAATTCTGCACTGGTGGAGGGCAAGAAGCCTCGTGAACACCAATTGAATGCCATATCAAAAGCACATATTCATTATATGTCAGATGGCAACGATAGGGGCAAGCTCATTATGGCTTGCGGTACAGGTAAAACCTACACTTCGCTGCTCATTGCGGAACAGTTATTTGGCAACAACGGCTTGGTTCTGTTCATGGTTCCGTCCATCGCCTTGTTGGGGCAGTCGCTCAACGCATGGTCGGCAGATGCGAAGAAGCCCATTAAGGCTGTCTGCATCTGTTCCGATTCCAAAGCCTCACGCAAGACTACCAAGGAATCTGACGATACAGACGATAGCGTGGTTGACCTTGCCGTACCAGCATCCACCAATCCACAATCCATTGCATCCCAATTAAAGAAATATCGGGATCATGACGGCTTAGTAGTCGTGTTTTCTACCTACCAATCCATAGATGCCATTTCTGCAGCTCAACAGGAGATTTTATCCGAGACAAACGGAGAATACGGCGTGTTTGACTTCATCATCTGTGACGAGGCACACCGCACTACCGGCGTAAAAATAGCCGATAAGGATGAGAGCAACTTTATCAAGATACATTCCAATGAGAATGTACAAGGTCGGAAACGCCTTTATATGACTGCCACACCGCGTTTGTATGGGGAATCTGCCAAGATAAAGGCATCGGAAAAGGATTGCATTCTCTGCTCGATGGATGACAAAGCCATTTATGGAGAGGAATTTTATCGCGTGAATTTCTCATACGCCGTTCAAAATGGCTTATTGACGGATTACAAGGTGCTTGTCCTTACCGTTAGCGAAGATGATGTGCCTGCCAACATAAAACAAGACATCACCAATTCCACAACCGAACTGAATTTTGACGACACATCCAAGCTCATTGGGGTAATAAACGGATTGTCAAAAATGATACAGGGCGACGACCATCGCACATGGGATGCCGACCCACGCATGATGCGCCGTGCCGTGGCGTTCTGTTCAGCCATAGGCAACGAAACAAAAGCCGGAACTTCAAAATATGTAGCTTCGGTGCTTCCAAGAATATCCGGGAAATACGAAGAAAATCTTGATTCAGAAAGCCTTTCGCATACCGTTTCAGTAACGACACGGCATATAGATGGTTCTATGAACTCGCAGGAGCGTAATGGAATCCTGCAATGGCTGGCGGAAGAATCTGACAATGAACGTGAATGTCGTGTTGTAACCAACGTGCGTTGTCTGTCCGAGGGTGTGGATGTGCCGTCTCTCGATGCCGTATTGTTTCTTTCTGCCCGTAATTCGCAGGTGGATGTGGTGCAGTCGGTTGGCCGTGTGATGCGTACATTTCACAAAGGGCAATCCGATGAAAAAAAGTATGGATATATCATCATCCCTATTGTAGTGCCATCCGATATTTCGGCGGAGGAAGCTCTTGACAACAACAAGACATTCGATGTGGTGTGGGCTATCTTGAACGCGCTCCGTTCACACGATGACCGTTTCAACGCAATGGTAAACAAAATAGCTCTCAACAAGCAGAAGCCAAACAAGCAGACAGGTACACCGTCTGTTACCATAGGCAGACCGGGATTGGGCGCAAATGATGGAGAAACGGAAGCACAACAAATTGAGAATGCAGAAATTGCCAGACAGTTGGAACTTCGTTTCGGGGAGATACAGGATGGTATGTATGCCAAACTGGTAGAAAAATGCGGTGATCGTCTTTACTGGGAAAATTGGGCAAAAGAGGTCGGTCTTATTGCGCACAAATTTATTGAGCGTATTTCCAAACTTATTCAATCAGGCGTACACAAAAAGGCTTTTAATGAATACCTGAAGGGATTGCAACGAGACCTGAATCCATCGGTGGATGCCGCCCAAGCCATTGAAATGCAGGCACAGCACATCATCACCCGACCTGTATTTGACGCTCTGTTTTCAGATTACCAGTTTGTCAATAATAACACCGTGAGCCGTTCCATGCAGCGCATGATAGATCTCTTGCAAGAGCAGGCTTTTGAAAAAGATACCGAGGTGCTGGAGAAGTTCTACCAATCGGTAAGGACAAATGTGGGCGGTATTGATAATTTGGAGGGTAAGCAGACAATCATAAAGAACCTCTATGAAAAATTTTTCAAAGGCGCATTTCCGCTTACAGTGGAGAAATTGGGAATTGTTTATACACCGGTGGAATGTGTGGATTTCATCATCCGTTCAGTGGACGACATTCTTAAAGCAGAGTTCAAGACATCTCTAACCGAACAGAATGTACATATCCTTGACCCATTTACCGGAACCGGTACCTTCATTACTCGTTTGTTGCAATCCGGTCTTATCCGTCCTGAGGATATGGAGCGCAAGTATCAGAATGAAATCCATTGCAATGAGATTGTACTGCTGGCCTATTATATTGCCGATGTGAACATAGAATCTGTATTCCATGACATTACCCACAGGAAAACTTATTTACCGTATAGCGGTATCTGTCTGACTGATACGTTCCAATTGGCAGAGAAGAAACATAACGAACTTTTCACGGAGTTCTTTCAAGACAATTCCAAACGGGTAAAGAAGCAGATGGCTACCCACGTAAGGGTAATTGTCGGAAATCCACCGTATTCCATTGGGCAAAAGTCCGCTAATGACAATGCTCAGAATTTGTCTTATCCATATCTTGATAAACGTGTGTCGGAAACATATGCTGTGAAGAGTTCGGCTACTTTGAACAAATCTCTTTACGACAGCTATGTAAAGGCGTTTCGTTGGGCTTCCGACCGCATTCCGCAGAATGAAGGGGGCATTGTTGCATTCATAAGTAATGGTGCATGGATTGACGGAGCTGGGCAAGACGGCATGCGTAGATGCTTTGAAGATGAATTTACTTCCATTTATGTGCTGAATTTACGTGGCAATCAGCGCACATCTGGCGAACTATCACGTAAAGAAGGAGGAAAAATCTTTGGAAGCGGTTCTCGTACCCCCATTACAATAACTTTCCTTGTCAAAAATCCGGCAAAGAAAGGTCAGAAGGCAGTTATCCATTATCACGATATAGGTGATTACCTTACTCGTGAGCAGAAACTCAAAATGGTAAAAGACTTCCGTTCCATTTCTTCGCAGAAATTGGAATGGCAGATTATCACATCTAATGATAAGGCCGATTGGATAAACCAACGCGATGGGGTGTTTGATAATTTGATTCCATTAGCTCCTGAAAAGAAATTTGCTATGAACGCTCAATGTGTATTTAGTACTTATGCCATTGGTGTGGCAACCAATCGGGATGCTTGGGTGTCTGGATTTTCAAAAGATAAGGTTACAAGCAATATGCGTTCTATGATTGATTTTTACAATCATGAAATAGAACACACAAGTGGTTATTCTGAAGATAAGACAAAAATAAGTTGGACACGAGCGTTAAAAAATGATTTTGCCAAAGGGTTACAATATACTTACAATGAAAATATTTTTGTACAGGAAATTTATCGGCCATTTACAAAGCTGCACTTGTATTATCATCGCCCATTCATAGAATGCCCAGGTATATGGCAATGTTTATATCCTGCTCCTGAATATCGTAATCTTGTTATTGCAGTAAGTGGAGTTGGACAGCAAAAGCCATTTGCATCATTGATTACAGATAGTATTTCCGATTTACAGGTTGTTGATAAAGCACAGTATTTCCCTCTTTATTGGTATGAAGAAAATAAGAATCCGCAAGCTACACTTTTTAATGATGCGGAAACAGACAAATATATTCGCCGGGACGGAATAACCGACTGGATTCTGAAAGAAGTTCGTAGCCGTTTCGGAGGTTCAAAAGCCATTACCAAAGAACACATATTCTACTATGTGTATGGGCTGCTTCATTCCAAGCAATACCGTGAACGATTTGTCGATGACTTGAAGAAATCTTTGCCTCGCATCCCCATTGTAGATAATGTGCAAGACTTTATGTCCTTTTATAAAGCTGGCAAAGAACTTGCCGACCTACATTTGAATTACGAACAAGGCATTAACGAACAGGCTGTTGGACAAGATAGAGATTATCTGTTTTTCGCTGTAATGCCTATGTTAGCACATCGTGCTTGTGGCGTTGATGTAAATGGCGATATGGATATTTGGCAAAACGACTGGACGGATGAAACCTACCAATGCTTTGCCGTTGATAAAATTAGGTTTGCCAAAGTCCGTGACGAAAACGGAAAGCTCGTTACCGATAAGACCCGCATCATCTATAATGACCATATTACCATTGAGAACATTCCGCTCAAAGCATACGAATATGTCGTTAATGGTAAATCCGCTATCGAGTGGATAATGGAACGCTATGCCGTCACAATCGACAAAGCGTCCCAAATCAAAAATGATCCAAACGACTGGTCACGAGAACACGAACAACCCCGTTATATCCTCGACCTGCTTCTGTCGGTGGTTATGCTCTCTTGTCAAACAGCAGATATAGTAAGCACTTTGCCAATATTAAGACTGTAATTTTATCGTTTTGTAAGCTTAGGGGTTCTTGAATCTGGTTTCTTTGTTGGAGTATTGATTTTCACAATAAGGGGCATTGGAAAATCAACTCCAACAATTAAAGCTTCACCTTCTCCCAAAATAGGAAGGAAAGAAAGAATATTTCTATTTGCTGCAGATGCGGCACTTTCAACTGCTTTTTTATCTTGCTCATTAATTAACCTATGAACCAGAAATGTTCCCATTTGACTTAATGTCCAATGGTATATCACGAGGCATTTGGGTAGCAATACATAAGAACAAACCGTATTTACGGGCTTCTTTTGATAGGCATATCTTCTCCCCTTTCTATCTATGTTCTGAAATGAGATATAATTATGTGGAAGCTCACGAAATCTGTCGTACCTTTACTTTTAAATATCTTCATCAATTTTTGCATTAATAGCCTCTAGATATGCATTAATATCTATTGCGGGTACAGTACCAATGGACTTCAAATAGCTCACAAGCTGAAGGAAAAATGTGAAGAGAGACACATTCTTATTGCTAAACTCAATCTCGTTTACTTCGCGACTCTCATACACTTTTTCTATATACTTACGATTATCCTTGATTGGGTCTATATATTCAGGTACAGTCTCTTTATAATCAATATAAAAACTACCAGCATCACAGAAGCATCCCAAATCCAAAGTTTGTAAGCCCTTCAGTTTTTCTAACTGCTTTATTACCGTATCATTCCCACGGTACGAACTCGTTGTAGTTAAAATACCACCTATTATCTTAGTCAATGCTCTGGCAGGCGTAGTTTTTCCTGAGGAGACCATACTAATACTTGTTCTTTTCAGTTTACGCACGCTCTCAACTTTCTTGGCTGCATATTCTATATGTCCTTCCACATCCTGTTTTACCTCAAACACGGCATACACGCTTTCTGCCGGTATATACATAAAACCATCCTGCTTGAATATGAAGGGTGTGTAAATCGCGTCATAAATGACTACGTCCATCTGTTCGCTAACATTGCCCGTCGAATCTATCACAATAGCCTTATCCACCTTATACCTGTCAGGAAGGTATGTGCGTAGAAACTCTATCCAATGTTGCTCCGTAGCATCACCTTTGCTGCCGGGATGTTCAATAAATTCCCTGTTTACATTCAGGCTAGCCAACATTTGGTTCTGCAAGCCATGAAATAAATCCTTTAAATCTATCATTTTATTGTATTCCAACAATTGATTATTCATATAACAATAAAACTTATGAGCACTAAGTCCATTACTTCTAACACTGACTATCAGTAGTAACGGATTCTCAATGACCACTTCCTTCTCAATATCTATCATAGCCGCCAAATCTGTACTGCTATATTGTGTGGAACCATTTGGATGACTATGCCATTCGCCCACATATTGCAACCCCTCCTTGGCTAATTGTTCCCATACATTTTCCAAACCCTTGGTAATGCGCATAAACTTTGTCCTGCCAGTCAATTTTTCCACAGGCACCACAACTTTTTCTATATACACTGTATGTTTATCTTTAGAATATCGTCCAGCGAGCATCCCTCCGTTCTCATTGGGGTATTCGCCCTCAGCCTGCAACTTTATTTGGTTGAATACTAAGGTTGGTATCTCTATATACAAATCATTACTTGACAAATAATACTTCATAACTTGTTTATCTTTAAATTCAAGTCGTCTTCTGTTATATAAAAATCACTTAATGGTTCCTGCTTGCTCAACATTTTGATAATATGTTTCACGGCGACTTGCACTTTGCATTCTATGTCATTATACGAAGCCTTAAAGGTTGGATTCCAACAGCCCGTAGGATTGTACATGTCGGTTTCCACATCGTGTTTAAATAAGCCATAAACCAACAAAACAGTCTCTGTTACATTAGGAGAAAAGGCACATATCAAATCTTGTGCGTGATTGGTTATTGAGAGATTAACCAATTGGGCTTTCGTCCCAATAGAATCCATTACCCGCATCAGTTGATTATCCGTTGTACAATCAAATATCACATCAAACTCGTCAAAGAATTCTGCAAGAGCACTTTTGTCCTCATGCCCTGCCGCATATGTTTTTATCACTAAGTCAGCAATAGATTTCAAACTGGTACATTCAACATGAGGCGAAATCTGCGTCAGTAAACTCGTTATATCCAAGGTTTTCTCAATTATACCTGTATAAAAAGGATATGCAGACCGGCAAACATTACCAGGTTCCTTATTGTCTATGTCATATAGAGTCAGGTTTTTCGCACCACATCTTGTTAGAGTTTCTGCCAAAATACTTCCTATAGCCCCGACACCCATAATCAGCATTTTCTTATTAGCCAGTTCTTTGGGCATAGCTCCACGCCCAAAGAAATACTTATAGGAAATATCCACAGTTTCTGCCCATTGGATTTGCCCTTGTCTAAAATCAGTTAGCCAAAGCCTATTCTTACCAGTGCCCACCCGCACAGGTTCTATCGGCAGATCATCCATGAAGAGAATCATTGCCTGCCAGTGAACGCCACCTTCGGGAATTCTATATCCACAAAACAACGGGAAGAAATCATACTTGTCTCTATGCGATACCACAAAACTATGGATATAGTTTTTCTGACTCTGCGAGAATAGTCCCCTGATAGAATTGTAATTCTCAACAATAAACTTGTTGTATACCGATGGAATGTTGTTCAGCAGACAATATACTCCCTTAAACGACCTTAATTCTTGGTAGGACTTACTAATCCTACAGAACATTTCCGTCTTCTTTACCTGTACGCACGACACAAACTTTTGTACCACATAGTTGATAACTGGCGTGTCTTTTTTACGACCTGTTGGTAATGGCGTATAGTGTACTATTCCGTAATCTCCTTCAGTAAAATCCTCTTGAGTCTCTGCGAAACAGAAAGTATAATACTGCCCGCGAATCGTATGATGATTCACTACCAAATGCTCGTAGTGAGCATCCTTTTCTCCCCTTACATAGTATTCCTCAACCCATTCCTTCAACTGTTTCAAGTCGTTTACAAACTGACTCTCTGCATTATCATATTCCGCAGGGTGCATGCAAAGATTGCCGCCCTGCATAATGTGTGGATAATCCAGCAGATTTTTATTTTGAAAATGGATAGGTTCCATGCCCATAGTTTTGAACGGATAAGTAGGACTAATCTCTACATACCATTCCAAGTCAGCATGTTCTTGATCTGTAACCACGGCAATACGACCTTTTAAGGAGCCTGCTTCATCAATGATAAAATCTTCAATAAGACTAACGCCGTGAATGAGACCTATCAATTCCTTTATTTTATCTACAGTCATCATATTTTACTATCCGAACCGTTTTGTACTTGTAGGATAAGCAGCACCTGTATCTTTCTCTTTATATCCGCAATATTTTTCGTTTACCTTAAAGTAGTAGGGCAAATATAAATCAGGATTACTGTCTATGTTGTTGAGCATGCTTTCCATATCAGATTTAAACGATTGTCTATCGTAGTCCTGCATAGTCCCCACGACATCGTTGTTCGTGTTACCTGGGTCAAAAAGGTGGAAACTACTTTCCGCGATGTGGTCACGTAGATACTCCATCGTGTATTTTAATCTTGGCCAAAGACCCATGTCACCATTATAACCATCTAAGGCTCTAATTACGGCCAGTTCAATAACGAAAGACTTATATTTCTTATCTTTTTGCTTTTTCCATATTTTAAGCAGACGAATAATTTGACGTTCACTCGACTTACCTTCGATATGCGAAATCTGCTTCTGGATATTCGTTTTCTGGCTCGATCCTTTTTTGAATCCCCAATGGTCTTCATTAAAGCACAAGTTCAGGTTATACGAATCAGAATAGTCGTTATTATTTAATTCTCTACCAGGTACAACATCAAGCTCAACCGGTTTCTCATCCCCCTCTTCAATAGGAAAACTAACACCAATGGAAACCTTTTGCTTACGAATGGTCACACCAGTATTCTTGTATTCATCTGCAAGAAAATCGTGCACACTGTCAAACATCTCTTGTAATGTTCCAAAAGCATTATACTTGAACGGTTCCACCAAATCAAGGTCGAATTTCACATTAGTGGCAGTATGCTTAGCAAAACTGCCAGAACCAAACGAAGAATACTTGTCGCAACCATAATGGTCGTGCATTTTGGCCTTAATCTCCTCTCTACGCTTTTTTACTTTATTCACGAAATCCTGCACGTGGCACATTTTGTGTGTATCTAACACTTCTCCTAAATGTTTGTTTTTGTCGAAACTCATATTTTCTATCAATGTATATTTTATAAATTAATTAATAACTCTATCACCTTATGTACCTCCGAATATGCCTTCAAATCCTCCGGCGATTCCTTGCAGAGTTGGCATAACTTTTCTGAGTTTGATATAGCTCGTTCCAAATCACCATTCTCTGTCAGGTATTTATAGAGGTTGGTGCGTATGAAATATCGTTTTGTCTTTTCATATCCCGGCATATATTTCTGCAATTCGGGAAGCAATTGTTCGTAACTTTCGTATTGCCGACAAACTACATTTGGTAAGAAGTGGAGTAAGAACCAAAATTCCGTACAAGGATTCGTCTCTACAAACATAATCTTTCCGGCATATTTCTTCTTGCTATACTCTTTCTTTGCTCGTTGGTACAGTTGCATTTCGGAAGGATATTGATACAGCCTGTCCATATCAAACAGGCATACAATATAATCATATTGCTTGTTCAAGTAAGATTCCACCAGTTTCAGTATATGATTGATGTCGCTGTGCTGCGGAAAATCCGGAGCGACCTTAAAGGGATAGCGACACGCAATCCTCAGAGAATCGAAATAAAACCATTCTGTTTCTCCCTCGCCTATGATGGCGATACTTTTTGTTACTATCCGCCCCATATCATTAGTCGTTTAGGTTGATATACTGGCTACCCAAAAACGGCAACTTTACCAATTTTCCCTGCTTGTAAGCATTGTATGGGGAAAGATTCTTATGCAGTCCCAAAGAAGATAGGCGTACTATTTTAGTTTCGCCAAGTTCGTCTTTGTCGGTGAACCATATCGTATCACGGCGAATGAAATCCTCGTTGAGAAGATTGATGTCGTGTGTGGTCAGAAGCATTTGGGATGTTCCGTTACTGTTTGCCAGAAAGACTTTCAGGAAATAAGCCAACAGCTCATAATGAATACTTGTCTCCACTTCATCAATGGGCACAAACCGATTGGTCTTTAACAAGAAATTCAGTATCACCGCCATTCCCAAGAACCTCATGGTGCCATTGGACTCGTATTCTTCCGACAAATCATATACTTTATCGCCTGCCTTATGCTTGAAGGTCAGTTCTGTATTTGTAATTTTCCCCTTTCGAAGCATTTCAGCCTTTGCATCTTTATCAATAGGAGCATTCTGAATCAGTTGTTCCAATTCAGGTGTAATCAGCTCTTCCTCTTCATGTAATACCACATCTTCTATATTGAAATCGGACGCTTTCAGGAAATTTAAAATGAATTTCTTCAAATCTCCTGCTTCGTCTTTATCCAATCGTGATTTGACATATCCCGAAAGCAACATACCGGGAGCCAGTACATCTTTTACCTGCTTGGCAAAATAATCGTACACATCATTCAGCCTTGTCCGTTCCACGTTACTTTTGCCAAATGCGGCAAGCACACTGCAATTGTTGATAGTGTTGCCGGAAATCACATCCTGACTCTTCTTTGTCATTTTCAGATTTACGCCAAAGTCGATAGTTGAGGAATCTGTCGCAGCATCATAACTTCGGTTATACAGCTTGGTCGGGCGAATGGAATCATAAACAATCAATGTCTCGGAATAGATATGCTTTGCATCCAATTCAAAACTGAGGATGTACTTCGACTGGTTGATATAGAACACCATTGACATCTTTGTCTTCTCGTTCCTTGAGGTGTCATCCAACATGAAAGGGACAACTCCGGTTTTCTCAGTCCTGTCTTTAGGCATTCTCAAAACCAGCATCTTGAAAAATTCAATGGCATTTAATATATTCGTTTTACCGGAAGCGTTGGCACCATAGATGATGCCCACTTTCAGCAATCTTACACCGTCCTTAACTTCATACGAGTATTCATCAGACATAAAAGTATCTGCCGATGGTTCAAAACTGATTTTCTGAACCGACTTAATGGAGAAAAAATTCTCAATGCTGAACTCTGCTATCATAATCGTTGATTTTATCTATTGTATGGTGCAAAGATACAAATAAAATCTCATACAACAAATTATAAATACGATTATTGTAGAAAAACTACGCAATACAAATATAAAATCAGAGAATATCTATTTGTTGGGGCTGTAAATTAGCCGTCTGATTATCTCCGGAAGGTGTTGACTGATTTGAGGACGGTAAACGAATGTGGATTATGCAGCCAAAGAAGTTAATTGTCCAATGCCATTTGCGCCATCTCTTGATTCTATTTACGATGGCTAAATAGTGGCGCTAAAATGGTACTAAATCGCAAAGCCATTCTTTTATACACTTTATAAAATATAGTAAATCAGTTTATTATAGAATTATATATCTTGTCGCCCACCAGCCACGCCTTGCCTTCGCGCACGCGGGCCTCGTATTCGAGATCGTCCCGCTGCTTCTGGTAGGCGGCGATGTCCGTCGTCTGCCCTTCGAGGATGGCGTGCGTGCCCTGCACCACGGGCGAAAGCACGGCGTTCACCGTCCCCAGCACGACGGTCGGAAACATAATGATACACAGCCCGATGGCGAAGGGGCGCAGCAGCGGGAACACGTCGATAGGCTCGGCCGAGGCCAGCGCCTTCCATACCCGATAGGCCACGTAAAAAAGCGCTCCCAGACCGGCCACGCCTTTGGCGATGCCGACCATATCCCCGCACAGGGGCAGCATCTCCTGATAGAGATTGCGCAGCACTTGGTGCAGGTTGTCGAAATTTGTTGCGAGCGGTGTCATGGCTACCAATATCTTTCGGAGGGTTTGCCGTAGAGCGCCTGCACGCGGGCGGCATCGCCTTTGGACTGGCTGCGCAGGAACGAAACGGAGATCGCCTTGTCGGTATAATAGCGCGTGAGGTTACGGTAGCGCAGCATCCGGGTATAGATCTGATCCACTACGTCCATGCGCTCCTTGTCCGAGAGCGAGAGGCCATTGCCGGAGGTCACGATGTTCTTCAGCTCCGTGACCAGCGCCCCGCCTTCCTCCAGCAGCCGGGCGTAACCGGCCGAGATGGCCGCCAGCTCGCCGGGGGTGAAGTTGCGGTCTGTGACCATACGGTTGAATCCCGACATGTAAATATCCGTGATCTCGCTGACCATCTCGATCGTGAGCTTCACCTTGCGGGCGTCCTTGATGATGTTGTGCACCGATTTCAGGGCGTCGTAATACGCCTTGCTTTGGTTATAAATCTTTACGCTCTCTTGCAGGGACTTAATCATGTTGGATGCCGTCGTGGAACTCTGCACGGCACTCTTGATGTTCTGTACGAGGTTGGACGGGTCGATGACCGTCCACTGCGCCGCGGCCCGCTGGGTGAAGCAGGCCGGAACGAGGCACATGAGCCATATCCATCGTTTCATTTTCTTTCGTTGTTTTATGGGTTTTACATTCGCGGGATTTTATTCCTCCGCGCGGTAGTAGTCGCCGTATCCCGCGAGGGTCAGTACGTCGCGTTCGTGGTCGTAGGAAAGACCGATGCGGCCCCACAGGTCGAAGTAACAGAGGCCCCACATCTGCCGCAGCGGACGCCGCAGCACGGTCTTCGCATCGTAGGCGAAGGCCACGTGGTAGCCGCCGGCCCGGCGTGCTTCGTTGTGGTATATCCGTACCTCCGGCGACCCTTCGCGGCTGCACCAGCGGCCCGCGATCTCCGACATCCTGAAGTAGAGGTGCGAGGCCGGTATGGGGTATTCGTTATTTCTCCTGCACATGGCCGCCTCCCTATCTTTCGTTTTCCCGCTGGCGGGTGTAATCCTCTCCCGGCGATACCATCAGCGTATCGGTCTGCGTGTCGAGCGCCAGAATCGTAATCCGGTCGCCGGAGCCGTAATAGAGAATATCCCCGTCGAGCCAGACCAGCACATAACGCTCGCCGGTCGGACGGCCGTTGCGTTTAAGGTATCTGAGGACGAAGTGCTCCCCCGCGCGGACGATCTCGATGTCGCAGCGGTTCGGCGCGGACATCCACCTGCCGCACAGGCGGCCCATCTCCCGCTCCCTGCGTCGGAGTTCCTCTTCGCGCCAGCCGGACGTTACGGCGGGTTCCTCGAAAGGAGCCGGTGCGGGGTCGGATGCCTCGTGTCCGCAGGCGGAAAGTCCGCAGGCCGGAGGGTCGCAGAGTTCGCGTATCTCGCCGAAGATCGTCTCTGGCATCGGTTCCCGATGATCGGGGGACAGGAGCGTTTCGGTCAGTATCTCGCCGATACCCGCGTGGTGACGGGCCAGACGGCGGAGTTGTTCGCAACTTATGATTTTCGACATGATGTTTTCGGTGTTTGCGGGGCGTCGGCCCCGGTTGATGACTATTTTTCGGCGAGCTGTTTGATCGCCAGCTCTATGTCGCCGCCCAGAGATTCGGCCCGGCGCTGCACCTCGATCTTCTCGCTCTCCTCGGTCGTGTAGGCGAGGTACTCCTGTTTACTGACCTCGGTGGCATAGACGGCGCTCTGCACGCCGCCCAGCCCGATCCAGACCTCCTTGTACTTGCGGCCCGGATGATTCGACATATTGATCGAAAGTATCTGCGCCTTCTCCTTGTCCGTAAGACCCAACAGGGTTTGGATGGCGTCGAAGCGGTTCATGAATTTGCGCTGATCCAATAAAATCTTGCAATCGCTGTTGTTGATGATCGCCTCCTTCACGATGGGCGACGAGATGATGTCCTGCACCTCCTGCGTGACCGTCACCACCTCGCCGAAGTGCTTGCGGACGGTCTTGTACAAATATTGGACGTATGAAGCCATATTGTTGGATGCCAGCGCCTTCCATGCCTCCTCGATAATCAGCATCTTGCGGATGCCTTTGAGTCGCCGCATCTTGTTGATGAAGACCTCCATCAGCACGATCGTCACGATCGGGAACAGCTCCTTGTTGTCCTTGATGGCGTCGATCTCGAAGACGATGAAACGTTTGGAGAGCAGGTCGATCTCGCTGGGCGAGTTCAGCAGGAAGTCGTAGCGCCCGCCCCGGTAGTAGGGCCGCAGCGTGGTCAGCAGGTTGCGGATGTCGAACTCCTCGCGCCGCACCTCGATCTCGCGGCTTTCGAGCTCTTCGCGGAACTCCCCCTTGAGGTACTGGTAGAAGGTGTCGAACGAGGGGCGTATCGAACGGTCGGCCCTGATGCGGCCGATGTAGCCTGATACGGCGTTGCCGATCTCCGTCAGCTCGGTTTTCGACACTTTCTCGTCGGCGCTCTTCCACAGGGTCAAAAGCAGCGTGGCTATGCTGTCCAGCTTTTCCGTCTCGAACACGTAGTCGTCCGTGTAGAAAGGGTTGAAGCTGATCGGATGCTCTTCGGTGTAGGTGAAGTAAATCCCGTCGCCGCCCTTGGTCTTGTTGTGTATCAGCTCGCACAAACCTTGATACGAATTGCCCGTATCCACGAGTACGATATGCGTTCCCTGTTCGTAGTATTGGCGCACGAGGTGGTTCATAAAGAACGATTTGCCCGACCCCGAAGGCCCCAGTACGAATTTGTTGCGGTTGGTGATCCAGCCCCGGCGCATCGGCTCGTCCGAGATGTCCAGATGCAGCGGCTTGCCGCTTATGCGGTCGCACATCTTGATCCCGAAGGGGCTGCTCGACGAGCGGTAGTTCGTCTCGCCCGTAAAGAAGCACAGGGCCGGCTCGATAAAGGTGTAGAACGACTCCTCGGCGGGGAAATCCCCTGCGTTGCCCGGCATGGCCGCCCAGTAGAGCGTCGCGGCGTCCACGGTGTTGTGGCGGGGGCGGCACTCCATCTTGGCGAGCTGGCTGCCCGCGTCGTTGCGGATGCGGCGCAGCTCCTCCGCGTCGTCGCTCCACGCCATGACGTCGAAGTGCGCCCGGATCGAGGTCAGCCCGAACGAGTGCGCCTCGTTCAGATATCGGTCGATCCACTCCTTGTTGATCTGGTTCGAGCGCGAGTAGCGTGCGAGCGAGTGCATGTTGCGGGCGCTCTTCTCGAAGCGGCGCAGGTTCTCGGCGCTGTCGTCCAGAAAGAGCCACTGGTTGTAGATATGGTCGCACGCGAGCAGCAGGCCCACCGGTGCCGCGAACGAGAGCAGGCAGTCCGAACGGTCTGTCGAGAGACGTTCGTAGCGGCTCTCCGTACTCACGCGCCCCGGCAGGTCGTCCGTGTCGGAGAGCGTGTGCAGGCAGACGTGCTTGTTGCCCACGCGGAACCCTTCGGCTTTCAGTTCCATATCCTGCAACACGGTCGTATCGTCGAGCGAGAGGGAGAAGTATTTCTCGATCAGCCCCGGACTGTCGGGTGTGCCGGTGATCTCCTCGTCCGTCAGGCGTGTGAGGGTCACCAGTCCCGAATCGTTGATAATGCGCTCGAACTGATCCACCGATTCGAGGAACGCGCGGGCCGTGTCCGGATTTACCTCTTTGGGAATGATGTTGCCCCGGCAGAGGGTCGAGAAGTCGGACTGCATGCGGGCCCGCTCCTTGGTCGTCTTGGTCAGGTAGAGGAAACATGCGTGGTTCAGAAAAGGGCGCTCGTTGAAGTGGCGCTCGTAGCTGCGCGAAAGGAAGCTCGCCTGCTCGCCGCCGATTTGGCTGCTCCTTCTTCCTTCTTGCCGGACGGAGCCGGATGCGCCTGCTTCTGCTTCGTTCGTCACCTCCGGACGGTATCGCTCGCGGATGAACCAATCCTGCTTCAGCACAACGCTGTACTCGGGCAGCACCTTCACGGCCTTGCACCAGGCCGCGTGCATCGCCTCGTACTCGGCACCCGTCACGGTGAAGAGTTCGGGCAGCTCGACGCGGAAGGCAGCCGTGATGTCGGCGTCCTTGCTGATAATACAGCCGCCCTCGACCGCCAGCAGCGGGAACTTACTCTCTATGGTGGAGGCTTTCATCACGTTACGCATGACGCACCTCCTTCCTGCGGTTTAGGAAGCGGCATGCGCCTTTGCGGTTTATCAGGTAGCGGGGACGGCGGCGTGCGGCGGCGAGTTTCATCAGTCCGTGCTCGCCGTACTTGGCGTTCATACGGAAGGTGTAGAACACCAGCGCCGAGGCGGCCCCTGCGCCGAAGCCGATGCACGCCCACTGATCGACGCCTGCCGTGTAGAAGATGACCAGCAGCACGAATACGGCGAGCAGTCCTCCTGCGAAGAGGAAGAGGTACTGCGCCTTGAGCCCTTTGAACTCCACGCTGCGCCCGATGCCCTTATTGATCGTGTACTTCATGGCGGACACGCTTACAGGAAGAATGAACGCAGCACCGTGGCGCTTACGATCAGGAAGATGCACGCCCCGAACCAGCTCGCGGCGGTCTTGCTGGTGTCCGGGTCGCCCGACGAAAATTTGTTATAGACCTTGATTCCGCCGATCAGCCCGACCACGGCTCCGATGGCGTAGATGAGCTTCGTGCCCGGATCGAAATAGGAGGTGACCATGTTGGTCGCGTCGTTGATGCCGGCAAGGCCGTTGCCTTGGGCCAGAGCCGAGGAAACGGCAGACACGACGAGGGCTGCCGACAGCAGAACTTTCTTGTTTCTCATAGACTTCGGATAGCTTTTTTGTTTTGTGGCGCAGGGGGCGGATAAGCCCCTGCGCCGGGGTTCGACATGGATGTTTCAGTGGCTCGGAGGACAGGGCGTACCTATCCGTAATCTCTCTCTTTCATATTGTCTTGGTGTCGGTTCATGCGAAATCGCGGACATCGAACCCTTCGGGAACCGGCGCCTGCGGGGATGGGCCTCCCGCATCCTCCGTGGCGATCCTCCGTTGGAATGCCGTGAGGTAGGCGTCGATCAGACGACTCACTTTGTCGTTCCCGTCGGGAGCGGCCGAAACGATGGCCTCGAACATATCGGTCTGTTTCAGCCCCAGCAGGGTGCGTCCTGTCTCCTGCTGCTGCTCGTCTGTAAGGGGATTGTCGTGTGCTACGGTGCGGTAGGCTTCGCTGATCTGCTCGAAACGTACACCCTTGGCTAACGAACGGCCCGCAGGGGGCTGCGTATCGTCGTGTTCCTCCTCGTCCATCTCCCTCTCTATCTCCGCTTCGAAGTCCGGGAAAGGTTCTTCTTCGTAGAGCGGGGCCTCGTAGGGTTCCGGATCGTTGTTCTCGCCTGCGGGCGGGACGCCGAACACTTCGTCCAATTTCTCCGGCGGAATCTGCCGGGGGTGTTCATGCACACTTGCTCCGGCAAATATACCGGCTTTTTCGGCCTCTTTTACGTTTTCCGAACCTGTGGCAGCGGTTGGCGTCGCTTGGCTTCGATGTGGCATCGTAAAGCGGCTTTTGCCGATGATCGCGGGCCGCGCCTCCGCTTTCGAGGGCGACGCCTGCTTCGTGCCCGCTGTCCGCTGCCCGCGCAGGAACCAGCGGGCGACCCATAGCGCGTAGCCTGCGGCGAAGAGCGCGAGGGCGACCGGTACGGCGGTTCTCAGCGCGTCCATTGCTTTCGGCCTCGTGAGGGTTTGCGACTGCGGCAGTAGCGGTCGATGCTCTCTGTGTAGTCTTCGAAGTGGGCATGCAGCACGTTGTCCACATAGGCTATCATCGACACCGCTCCGCTCCGGGCCGTGATCTGCCGCAGTCGTTCGTAATGCTCCGGACGGATGCGTACCGTCTTGCCGGAACGGAAAGCGCCGTCCCGCCGGTTCAGGACATAACGTCTCCGGTAGCCGTCGTCCTGCGCCGTATCGGGGCGGGGCTGCGGCTGCGGAGCGGTTCCCGCCCGGTGCGAACGCCGGCGGTGAATCGCCGCACGGCGGATAAAGAGGGCCGCGGCTGCGGCCGCTGCGGCCAGCAGGATGCAGGCCGTCGTCGTGTAGTGTGTCATAACTGAAAAGGTTTTAATGATCGGTTTGCAGTATATCGTCTATTCCGCTGCGGTACAGCTCGGCGATCTCGTCCTTGTGCTGGCGCAGATGCTCGGCCAGTACGTTGTCGATATATCCCCCTACGCTGATCTCCTTGCCCGCGAGCGCCAGCAGGTGTACCAGCTTGATGACGGAGCGGTGTATCTCCTGACTGATGTAAACGGGCTGCCGCGTCTTGAGTTCCCGGCGTTTGAGATATACCTCGTCGTAGCTTCCCTTGCGGCGGCGGGACTTGCCCTTCGCGGTGCCGTCGGCCGGTACGGCGGCCTCGTCCGCCACAGGCTCCTCTCCGTCCCTGCGGAATGCCGCCGGTTCTGCTCTGTCCTTGCGCGATGCCGTCTGCTCCTCTCCGTCCCTGCGGGATGCCGCCGGACGCTCTCCGGCCTCCTGCAACACGGCATTTGCGGGATCGGCCAGCAGGTCGGCATCCTTGAAGGACTGGATGATGAGCGATTCGTCCAGCGGCCCGGCTTTCATGCGCTTAGCCATTGTCGCGGAGGTTGAGCAGGGTCAGTACCTCGTCCGTCAGCGCCTCGATGTTGCTTCCTCTGAGCAGCGAACGGTCGGCCGGGAACAGCGTCGAGCGGAACAGCGGGCGGTGGCCTGCGGACAACTCGCGCCGGAAACGCTTGCTGTCGGGAATGAAGGTCTTCAGCACATGCAGGCCCAGCTCGGCGATCACCTGCTCGTACACTTCGTACAGCTCCGACTTCTCGCGCCCGTCCACCATGTTCCACACCAGATAGGTTCCCTTGATGTTCGAAACCCCCGTTTTGCGGATCACGTCGTTCACGACCGTCATGTAGCGCAGCGTGCTCTCCAGCACCACGCGGTCGGCACTGATCGGGGCGATGATGTAATCCATGTTGGAGAGGGCGCGGATCACCGACGGATTGTTGACCGTGCCGGGCAGGTCGAAGAATACGAGGTCGAACGCGGCCTGCCCCGTGATGCGCTCGGCATCGTCTATGGCCCGTTCCGTGCTGCTCTCCACGACCGGATAGGCTTTCTTGCCGAGGCGCGTGAACTGTTCGTAGGCCAGCGCCTTGTAATGGTTGTCTTCCATGGCCAGCTTCAGGTCGCGCTGCCGCATCCCTGCGATGGAGTGCTGCGGGTAGTCGCAGTCCACGACCGCCACGTCGTAGCCCTTCACGTAGTGCAGGTACGAGGCGACCAGCACCGTGAGCGTGGTTTTGCCCGCTCCGCCCTTCTGGGTGGAAAAGGCCAGATAAACAGGTTCTTTTTCCATAAGCATTGAAATATTAAAGTGTTTGACCGTGTATGTAAACCCTTGCGGGTTCGTTCCTTTATGGCTGCGACGCCCCGTTTCTGTACGGGAACGGCGCTTTGCGGAAATGCGGCCGTATGCCTCCATGTCTTCATACCTGCATACCTCCATGTCTGTATTCCTGCATGTCCGTACGGCAATGCCTGCATCGGTATCGTCCGTCCATACGTCCGTGCATGAACCGCTATGGATTGTCCGTATATCTTTCGATATGGATATATGGATCGGCTATAGGTGTCGTGTGTCTGCACATACGCGCCGATACGCTTTCCGTACGTCGGTAATGAATCGTCGCAGCGTATCATTGCCGATTGTCCGCAACGGCAAAGAAACACCCTCCGGCACCCGGAGCGTGCGGCCGCGAACATTCGTGGCACCGTTTGGCGCAGGTTTGGCATAGGTCTGCGCTGCCTGCTGGCATACAACGGATTGCATAGGCCGGTATCTTTGTCCCGTGAACCGATTCCGGTCTTTACGGTTACGCCTCTTCGTGCTGGCCGGCGACCGTGGCGGGACTGCCTCCGCAAAGGGCAGTCCCTTGTGTCCGGAGAACATTTCATGTTCGGGACACAGCAAGCTGTGTTTTCCGTTACCCGAAACGATTTCGGTAACGGAAAACAGCTTGCCCGCAAGGGGGAGAAAGCTCCTCCGAAGTCGTCGCTTTTTACGGGGCGCCGCCGTGCGCCGGAACGGAATTTTTACCGCACCGGGGGCCTTGCGGCCTTCGGTAAAAATCGAAAGGCATGGAAAAAACCGAAGCCCCCGTCCGGGGCAGGGGCGGCAGGCCGCCCAAAACGGACACGGCGAAAAATTGCGTGATGGTGCGCTTCACGGACGGGGAATATGCCCGGTTCCTCGCGTTGTTCGAGCAGTCGGGCACGCTCTCGAAGGCCGCTTTCGTCAAAGCACGGGTCTTCGGCGACGAGTTTCGGGTCATACGATCCGACCGGGGGACGATGGAATTCGCCGCGCGGCTGACCGCTTTCAACGCCCAATTCAGAAAAATAGGCGTGAATTACAACCAGATCGTAAAGGAATTGCACGCGCATTTTTCGCCCAAAAAGGCGCTCGCTCTGCTCTATAAATTGGAGAGCGAAACGCGCGAGCTGGTCGCTGTGGGAGCGAAAATAGCGGCTCTGGCCGACGAATTTCGACAGCGATGGTAGCCAATATCACCACCGGAAAGGACATCTACGGCGCGCTCGCCTACAATCAGCATAAGGTCGATCGGGGCAAAGGGGCGGTGCTTGCGACGAGTAATATCCGTGAGCCGGACGACGGACGCTTCGGCGTCGCGGCCCTCGCCGACGAGCTGCTCCGCTGGATGCCCTCGCACGTTCGCACCGAGAAACCGGTCGTCCATATCTCGCTCAACCCCGACCCCGAAGACCGGCTTTCGGACGATGAACTGACCGACATCGCCGCCGAATATATGGAGGGTATGGGCTGGGGCTGCCAGCCCTACGTCGTCTATAAACATACCGACATCGACCGCCCACACATCCATATCGTCACGGTGCAGGTGGATAGTTCCGGACGCAAGATCGGCGACAACCGGCGCAACGAGCGGAGTGTGGCCGAAACGGAGAGGATCGAACGTAAATACGGCCTGCACCGCGCCAAAGGGCGGAAGCGGGGCGAACTGTGGCGGCTCGCGCCCGTGGAACCTGAAAAAGGCGACCTGAAGCGGCAGATCGCCTCGGTGGTGAAGCCCGCCCTCTCGATGTACCGCTTTCAGACCCTCGGCGAACTGCGGGCTCTGCTCGCGCTGTATCGTATCGGCGTGGAGGAGGTCGGGGGTACGCGGGGCGGACGGTCGTACCGGGGAGTGCTCTATACGGTGCTGGACGAGAATGGTGAGAGGACGCAGGCTGCGCCGCTGAAAGCCTCCCGACTGGGTGACGACGCCTCGCTGGCGAAGATCGAACGTGTCATGGCCTCTTCCGGGGAACAGATCGCAGGAAAGGAACTGCTCGCTCTGACACGGCACCGCGTCGGGGAAGCCCTGCTGGATGCGACGGACGAAACGGAGCTGCGCGAACGGCTTCGGGAGCGGCATATCGACCTCTACCTGCGGCGCAACGACACGGGACGGATCACGGGCGTCACCTTCATCGACCACGAAACCCGCTGCGTACTCAACGGCTCGCGGCTGGGCAAGGAGTTCTCGGCCAATGCGCTGCATGAACGGTTCGCCGCCGGCCGGAACGCGGAACCCGAACGGCTGCGGCAGTCGCGGCGCAGACCGCAAATTCGGAAGACACATCCCTCGCGCCGGAAATAGCCTCGCATCGAAAAGGGGCCGCCGGAAGTCCGGCGACCCCTCAGGGGGTTTTTGTTTCCGGATGAGCACAGCTCATCCGGCGTGGGGGTTTTCAGTCGCTACGGACGCTGGTCTTCACGGCGCCGGGCGAACATAGCGAAATTGTCGCGGATGAACTCCTGCACGTCCGATTCCTTGTAGAAAGCCTTCTGGTTCAGCATCCGGTACTTTAGGCCGCACTTCGAGCGGTAGCGTTGCAGCGTGCGCTTGCTTACGTGCAACATCCGGCACAGGTCGTAGTTGTCGAAGAGTTTCTCGCCGTTCTCCAGCGTCGGATACTCCTGCGCTTTGGGCGGCTTCTGGCGTTGTTCTATTGCTTCGAGCCGCTCCATGATGCGGCGCATCCATATATCGAAATATTCTTTTTCCAGTAACATGATCTCTGATTTTTTGATTCGTAATGATTCGTAGTGCTTCCGTTACTGGTGCATGGCACAGATCGCCGCGCGGCAGGTATCGCGGGTGTTCTTCGTTCCGGCGGGTAAAAACGCAGGAGGGCTTCGATGCGTAAACGCATCGAAGCCCTCCTGCTGGGGAAATTGAAGCATGCCACTCCCGGCCTGCCGTGTGGCGGTGGCATATCAACGGCCTCGCCCGCATATCCGCCCGCCTCGTCGGACGAACGGAGGTCGCATGCGGCGATGAATTGCAACGGCAATTATTCGGACGGCCGGTACGGAAAACTCCGCAATGGCTGTCCGCACTCCGAAATCCGCTCCTTCCGGCAACCCTCCGCGCTCCGGAAGCGCCGCCACCCTGCGAACCGAAAAAGCCTCCGGAACATACGCTCGAAGGCTTTCTATGGTATGGACATACAGGAACGATCCCCGCTGCCATTGGCTGCGGAGCCGTCGTCCGCAAGGGATCGGTACGGAATCTGTGTACGCTGCCTGCCTTTTATATCTGTTTTTGGCAACTATATCCCGCCTTACACCGCCGTACCTCCGAAACCCGACTGCCGAAGCGGGTCTTGTCCGAAGCCTCCGTCAAGGCGGTTTTTTTTGGGGGGGGGCTCCGATCTGTAAACGCGGCTCTGCCGCGAACGCTCCGGCAGCCGGTCGTGTGCAGCGACTCGGAAAACCGACGGAGTGTAAAGCAAGGTATGGCTGCCTTGTTTTTCTCAGGCCCGAAAGCCGGCTTCAGATTCGTACCCGCCTGCGCCGCTTCTGTGCTTCCTCGTGCCGTCCAGCCCAAAGCGGCGGGCGATCTGCGAGACGTTGTATTCGATGTAATCCATGCTGCTGCACGCCTCGACCGCCTCCTTGTATTCGGCACGGGTGGCAGGCTGCTGCCCTCGAAGCTGGCCGAGCCGGATAGTTCCGGCCTCCTCCTTGTCGCATGAAATATCGTATCGTGCCAGCATCAGGTGCGGTGGTATTTGCAGATATGTCCCTTCAGCCCGGAAAGACTCACGCTGCACGTCCGGCTGATTTCACAGCAGGAGAGGCGGGTCGAGCGATAGAGTTCGACGACCTCGCGGTATCGCTCCGTCGTCTTCGGTTGGGGATTCGGGATGCTGGAGCCTCCGGTTGATATGATCGGTTCATTTTTCATCCTGTAAATAGTCTGGAGTTCTTGGGTAGAGCCGCGTATTATCCTCGTTGTTTCCATCGGATAAGTACTTTTTCTGCAGCGATTTTCAGAACTACTTGATCGGTAGCCTGTATGCCTTGAAATAGTTCAGATGTTCGTAGTAGGAGACGATTGCGGGGAGCATCTTCGTCTGCCGCCGGGCAGGGGTGCGGCCTGCTCTGTCGGCAGCATCTCCGGTAAGCATACCCGCACGTCGGATGCCCGTTCCGGAACGGCACGAGTGCGGAATCGGCCGCTATCGCATTGCGGCAGGGCAGACCGTTTCTGTCGATACAGCGGTAGGGGACGCTGGCATCGAAACCCGCATCCGTGCATATATCTCTCGCGCTGCGCTTCGTCGTATAGTATATGCCGACCCGACTTCGTCCCGGAAAATTTTGCCCTGACTGTTATCCGGATCGGTCGTAACCGCAATTCCCTGCGTATAGGGTCAGTAGGTCAGTCCGAATGCCCAGAGGGGTATCGTGTTGCGGTGCCCGTACTCGATGTCATCCTTCACGAGGTAGGCGTTCCCGATGTCGCGGATCTGCTTCTGCGTCTTGTTGCGGCCGCCCACCTCGAACGTGAGCCCGCCGATCCGGAAGTCGGCCACCGAAGAAGAAGTTATGGTCTGCGCCGGAGCCAACAACGAAAGGAATACCGTTTCGCGGACGTTGCCCACGTCGGGCGTCGTGTCCGAGAGGGCGTAGGCGAGGTTGGTGTTGTTCAGGTATATCTTGTCCACCTTGCCCAGCGCGCTGATCCCATGCGTGTCGTCGCGCAAAATATTGATAAGTTGCGCCTTTTCCAGATAAACCATCAGATCGGCCACCATGTTGCGGTTGATGTTCAGGTCGCGGGCCAGCTTCGAGTAATTGGGCTTGAAAGGAACGCTCTGCGCGACGATATAAAGCAGCTTTTTGAGCTTCTGAGCCGTGGAGGTCGTCATCTCGGCAAACGCGGGAATGTCGTTATCTACTACCTGATTGATGACGCTTAGCAACCGGAGGTAGTAACCGCTCTCCTGAAAATAGGGATAGTAGCCCTCCTTCAGGTACTCCTTGAACAGCGCCACGGGACGGTGTTCCGCATAGGGGAAGTCGATCTTGTTCTGTACGACCTGTTCGAGCGTATGGGCGGGAATACGGATGCCCTTGCCGATAGCCAGGTATTCCCGGAACGAGAGCCCCGGCAGGCGGTATTCCAGCTTGCGGCGGCTCAGGTCGGCCCCGCCCTTCTCCAGATCGAGGATGGACGAACCCGTATAGCCCACGCGCAGCGTCGCATAGGTGTCGTAGATGTTCTTGATCTCGGTGGACCAGTTCTTATATTTGTGTATCTCGTCGATATAGAGCGCCTTGCCACCCTCCCGATAGAACTGTCCGGCCAGCTCCACGAGCGTATGCGTCGAGAAATAGAGGTCGTCGGCCGACACGTAAAGCGTGGCCGCCGCATCTTCGTGCAGCTTGATGTGCTGCAATACGAGGGTCGATTTGCCGACGCCCCGCGCTCCGAGGATAGCCACAAGGCGGCTCTCCCACAAAATCTTGTCGTGAATGTCGCGCACATATTCGGTCGGCGTGTTCTGAAGCCGCGTCCGGAAGGTTCTTATCAAAGTATCCATACTTACTTGCTTTGTCCGTTTTGCACAAAGATAACAAAATTGCACGATGTATAATGCAATTCCTATGCAAAAAAGATGGGTTTATACGGCAGCCTCGCTTCCGCATCCGACGGGACTGACTTTCCATGAAAAAGGGTTGCACTTTCGGAGCGATTCCAGTGGCAGCAGCTTGCACGGCACGGGGCGTCGCGCAGACGTCGGAGTTCCTTCGCTGCGATCTTCACGGCTTCGGCCTTGATACGGTCGTAGTTCACCCTGAACGTATTCTCCATGCGGACAAGACATTGCGGGACGCTACCTGATACGACCCGTCTTCATCTGCTGAGACAGCCCATGTTTCGAACCCGATTGTTTTATGAAATCATCCCCGTCAAAAGTATTTTTGGCGGGGATGAATTGCATTTTGGGAAATTAGAATCTGTGAGTATGACCCACCGTCCCCGGGCTTATCCTATTATTAAAATTGTTGGGAGGAGGATCATAATTGAATGAATAATTTCCTTCCGGCGGTTTGTTGACGATGGTGCTTTGCTGTTGATCGATATTACCGCCTGAAATCTCCCCGCTTTCCCTTCTTGAAATTCGATCAAAAAGGTTCTGCTGATCTTGTAGCGATAAATTGAATTTCTTTTTCATAGCAGTTTAAGTTTTAGTTTATTTGAATACTGTCTGAACTATTAAGGCTCCTTAAATTTTTAGTTATAAAAAATTATAGCTTTAATATACGGGAGCCCACCCCGTATATCAATTTACGACAAAATACATTTCCTGAAAGTTGATCGTCAATTGTTTGAATTCAGCGGGAGGCAGTACACCCAATGTTCCGTCGAAGGGTATTCCCATCAACTGGGAATGGGGCATATCTTCGATCACATACAGGTTAGTCATCACACCCGTTTTATCCCCGATTGTCAGTTCCATTTGCGGCAGTATGGCGTATTCGAGTACCGGGCTGTATCCGGTCGCGGTTTTCCCGCGTTTGCGTCCGTGTGCCTGCAACGGCGGAAGCCGGTCGCGATGCGCCTCATGGAATTCCGGTTCGACGGACGATTTCGAGGCTCCCGTATCCCAAACCATCGTTGCGGGGATTCCGTCCAGTTCGACCCGAATGTAAGGCACTTTGTTGAGCATCAGGTTCCGGGGAGCATCGGGCGAAGAGACTGTCCGGGATCTCAAATGCAATTTCCGAAGTTCGTAGTCCAGTTCGATTTCGGGGAAGAGTTGCAATATGTCGTTTCCGAGAATAAGACCGCAATCCGTAACGCCCGTATCTCCGAGCGGCAGAACCACGCACGGAACATGGACGAACACGGCTGTTCCCAATCGCAGAGTGTCGAGCAATGCGAGAGGACACCGCGTTTCGTTGAATCGGATCGAATCCGCCGACATGGGCAATTCCAACTGAGATGCCAACTGTTTATCGATGATCGTCATCTGACCTCCGGAGTCGAGCATCGCTCCGATTCGTTGCATGCCGCGGACGGCCGTGAATTTGATTTGTTCGTCTTCGACGCCGAACGGTATGTCGTAATTCGCGTCGGCATCCGATATACCCATACGGGGCCACTGGGATTTCAGCCCGAAAAGGACGGCATTGGTCTCGAAAGCAGTCCGCGTCCCCTCGTCCATATAGTCCCGGCCTTGCGCAAGCAAGCTCGTACAAATATCGTGGGCAGCTTTGAAGTGTCCGAGTTTCGCCAGATTGTCGGACATCATCCAGAACAATGAGAAAAAGTTGCCGCCCATTTGGGCGTTGTACTCATCGTACATGTGCTGGATTTTCTCGACGGCGCCCGCCGGATTGTTGAAATTATGGTCGAGCAGCGCCCCCGAGAACAGCCGCATGTAATCGCTCAGGCTGTCGGCACTCTGTTCATAACGGGCTCTCGTTTCGAACCAGTCGCTTCGGGAGATAGCCTCTCCGATTGCATTGTCATACGGGTTTTCTTGGGCGGCCCCGATTTGCACCGGAAGGACTGCGAACAGCAGACCGATGATTTTACGAATAACCATGGCTTTATCATTTTGAAGTGGATATATCGACGACAGAAACAATTTCCGAATAATCGCTGCTATGGAAAATCAGCCTTTCCGCAAACAACCCATCTATAATGGGAATGAGACTCTTTTCCTCGATATGGCATTCTTTGGCCAATTCAGCGAGTGAAATGACTTCCTCATTGGCTTTTTGCAATACGTTCCACTCCGTCGAATGCGTATCGAATTCCAACTCATTTATCAGTGTTCCATTGCAGTATTCTTTATATATAGCCTTATCATCGTAGGAAACGAAAAGATAGGAATAATGCTGGCTTTTATAATAATGTTCGATTTCTATAAATTTATCCCACAATAAATTCTGAGATAATTTCAGATGTTCAAGAAGGATGATCTTGGTCTCGGCCTGCAAGTAATTTCGTGGCAGAAGCATAGACATCGGATTTTCAGCCCATCGGTATGGCAATTCGTCCTTTATCTTGTTATAATATGGACTGGACTTGATTACAGCTAATTGAGATATGTTATGCTTGAAAAAGTTTTCGGCATAAAAGAACCTTAAAAAATGCAGATTGTCAATGCTCTCGATTATATCGTCTTCCGTTTCTTCTATCAAGCCCCGTAAAACGTTCGCTCCGTTTACATGAATTCTGTACTTATAAGCGAACTTGATGAATAAGAGATTACTGGAAAATGTATTTTTCTTGTCGATCTTTCGTAAAAGATTGTCTGAAGGAGATTCATATCCGATTTGCACATGATTGAATCCAGCCAAAGCCATCTTCTTTACAATCCGTGCATTGACTCCGTGCGATATGATTTCACCTAAATCGATGGATAATCGAGGATACTGCTCTCTGATTTCCATCAGTCCGTCAAGGAAAGCGTCGAAGCGAGCAAAGTCATTGTCGATAAGATCATTATCCAAAAACTGAATTCTGTAGATTCCGTACTTCTTAACCGAATCGGCGATTTCATCCAATGTGACGGCTATATCTTTTTTCCGGAATTTATAACCCATGTTTAAGTAGCAGAAATGACATTTCTTCCAATGGCAGCTTCTACTGTTTTCAAAAGATAACAATGCATATTGCTTGGGAACACCATAGCAGTCCATCTTATCGAAAAAATCGGAATAATCCGGCCGGAGGGCTTTAGACGATAAATCGGCGAACTCCATATTAGGTATTCGGGATGTCAGAATTTCGCCGTTTACCCTGTACGCTATGTTGCCTATCGAGGATAATTCATCCGTTTTATCCTCGGAAATTTTCTCAGTCAAATGAAGCAGCGGAATCTCGCCTTCGCCCCACATAGCGATATCGAATTGTGCGAAATTTTGCAAATAGGCAATCGCCGCTTCTTTGGTGCCGATGCCTCCGACAACGATTACTGCAGATGGATTTTTCTCTTTGATTTTTTCTGCGATAATACTCGAACAAACCCATTGATACAAATTTACCTCCAGCCCGAAATACAGAATTTTGTCGAAATCGTATTTATCTATGATTTCATTCAACAGATCTTCGAACTTTTGAGCATATTGATGCATATGTTCATCCCAAAAATTAGGAGACATATTGATATACTGAGGTTTGATAGCCTTCAGCAAAACTTTCAGTCGATTATATGCACAAGTGTCTTTATGTTTGATCGCCAAATAATTGTAGTACAGCAACAGATGTTCGGCTCCTTCATCTGCCAAAGTACCGTCACTCCACATAAATTCGTTCTGGAGCTTCCGCAAATAAAGGTTCCAATATTCGATGCGGACATTGTATCCGAAATTTTGGAGATAGGCTTTTAACACCGACATAGCCGGCGAAGGCATATAAACATTTGCGGGTGGCGCCCATCCTAAAATGACTTGCTTTTTAGTTTTCTGTCCTTCATTCCCCATAGTCGTAGTTCGTATAATAGGTTAAAGTCTTTATCTTGAACAGGTATTCGTACTTTGCCTGCAGGCGCTGCGATCGAGCTTTGACGGCGGCGCTTACGGCGGCGTTGTAGTCCGTTACCGTGGCGGCGCCGAGGTCGTACTTGCGTTCGATCTGCCGGGCGGCCTCCTCGGCCGAGGCGACGTACCGCTGCGCTCCGCGGTATCGCTCCCACGCCGTTCGGGCGTCGATGAGCGCCTGCGCAACCTCCTTCTCCACCTGTTTCTCGGCCGTTCGCAGGGCGTATTCGGCCTGCCGTATGGCGAGCTTCTGCCGCTGCACGTTCTTGCGGACCGTGAACTTCCCGAAAATCGGGATGTTGAGCGACAGCGACACATAGCTGCTCGCATTGTCCTTGTACTGCTCGAAAAACGGATAGGCCTCATACCGATAGGTGCCGTCGGTATTCCGGAACATCTTCTGCCGCACGTCGGAATAGCTCGACCCGTACCCGACCGAGAGCGAGAGCGTCGGCCAGTAGGCCGTGCGTGCGATCTGCAGGTCGCGGCGGGCCATGTCTATGCCCACGCGTGCCGCCTCCAGTTCGGGCAATTCCCGCGCGGCGTCGAACACTTCCGCCGGACTGTCCGCGATGCCGGAACGAGCCGGCACCCCGACATCGGGCGCAACGGTTCGGAAGGTCGTATAGTCGTCGATTTCGAGCAGTTGGCAGAGGTTCAGCCGTGCGATGTCGTAGGTGTTTCGCGCGGTCAGCACGTCGTTCTCCGCATCGGCTAATTGCGATCGGATCTGCAGCAGGTCGGCCGTCGTAACCTTGCGGGCCTCGACCTTCTTCGCCGTCTTCTCTTCCTGCATCCTCAGTTCCGCCACGACCTGTTCGGCGTCGCGGATCGTCTCCTCGGCACACAGGACCTCCAGATAATAGGCCGTAACGTTCATCCTCACGTCGTTGCGCATCTTCTCCACGGCGAGCAGCGACGACCGCAGATCGAGCTGCGCGCGTTTGAGGTTGTAGTAGTTCTTCAGCCCTCCGAAGAGCAGGATATTCGCCCCGAGCGAAGAGCTGTTGCCCGCCACGGTCTCGTTCTCCACGAATTCGTAGGTCGTCTCATCGAGCACGCGCCCCGTCGCGAGGGATGAACTGTTCGATACGGAGAGGTCGGGGGCATAGCTCCACTTCGATTCGGCGAGGGCGATGCGTTTCTCCGCGGCCGTGAGCTCCCGTGCTTTGATTTCGATATTGTGCTCGTAGGCATGCGCGATGCACTCTTCCAGCGTCCAGCGCCGCTCCTGTGCAAAGCCGGGCATGCAGGAGAGCAGCAGCAGGCCGAGCGGTACGATGTACGTTCGTCTCATACGGCTTATCGGTTTTTGAAAAGCGAGACGACGGGCTGGATGAAGCGTTCGATCAACCGCATGTCTTCGGTTACGATCTCCGCCGTGCCGTCCATCCGCTGAATCATCGGCAGCTCGCGCCGGTACGACGTGGTCATGCCGTCGGGGAAGACGACCTCGGCGGTATAGGCGATGGCCGTGCCGCTCTGGGTCTGTATCTGTTCCGGTACGGCCGACAGCGAACGTATCCGCCCCCGCAGCACGCCGAACTCCATGTAGGGATAGCCGTTGAGCTTCACGTTCACCCCTTGGCCGACCTTTACTTTGCCGAAACCCGCCGAGGGAACCTGCAGGCGGCCGATAACTTCCGTCGCACCGTCCGGAACGATGCTCGCCAGTTTGTCGCCGACGGCGACGTGCTGGTTCTCGCTCCAATAGTTCACGAGCGTTACGCGTCCGGTGACCGGGGCCTCCAGCACATACTGCTGCCGCCATTGGGCGATCCGGGCCGCGAGCTGCTGGCGGCTCTGCTCCAGCGTCCGCTCGTATTCCGCCGTTTCGTTTTCCTGTTGGAGCGTCAGTTCCACGAGCTGCTGCTCCGACTGGATGATTTGCAGCTCGGTCGAGGTGAGCGTGGCGTCGAACCCCGCTTGGGCGTTCTGCTTCGAGAGGTAGTTCTGGGCCGTGGTTTCGTAGTCGGCGGCGGAGATCACGGCTTCGGCCAGAAGCAGCGAATCCCGCTCCAGCGTGCGGCGGCCGTAGTCGAGATCCTGCAGCAGCAGCGAACGTTGCCGTTCGAGTTTGGCGTAATACTCGCGGTTCTTGGCGATCTGTTCGCGCAGAAGCTCTTTTTTGCGGGCGATATTGTCCGTCGCAAGGTAGTGGCGGTAGTCGCGGCAGCGGCTTTGGAGGTCAGCGAAGGCGGATTGCAGCTCCCCGAGCGCATATTCTCCGTCGAGCCACGGACTGGCTGCGAGGGCGGCAGGCGCGAGCGTATCGGCGGCGAGAAGATGCTCCGAGAGACGCTCCACGTCCCGTCGCTCCGCGGCATTGTGCAGCACGGCGATGAGCTCTCCCCGTTCGACGAGCTCTTTGTCCTTTACGCAGAGCGTGTCGATAAGCCCGTCGTAGCGTGCCACCAGATCGGAGGGCGGATTGACGGTCGTGATGACCGCCGGAGCCTCGATCGTATCGGGGTACTTAATAAAATAGCAGCCGACGATGATTCCTACAAAAATCAAAAACACGACCGTGATTCCCCAGCGTACCACCCATGACGGCGCACGACCCAGAATCGACTGGGCCTCGTCGCTGTAAAAATTCGTTCTTTGCGGCATGTTATTTGAGTTTTGGCATCGTATATTGAAATAGATTATTCCAAATATATTTTTCGTAAACACGCAGGGGCTTGCGGGCACCTCGGATCGGGATAACTCCAATTATTTGGTCCATATGCACCGACAATTATTTTCCAGCATACCCCTTGATAACCTCTGCATTTGTCAAATACACCGCACATTTTACACTGACTCTCTGGCTGCATTTTGTTTTGTGTTATATTAAACAAACTAATAGCTTTGTCAGAGTTCCAAACTTCCAGAATAGATTGTTTTGTTAAATCTCCAATAATGAAATTCGGGTGCCAATATAATTCTTCACATATCGTTACCTTACCATCAGGCAAAATGACAAATGAGCGTTGGTTTCCCGTACACACGGAGCGATGATCAAAATGTTGCTCCTTGTGTCGCTTTGAGTTATAATCATTCTCCGTGTCTGGAGAAGATATTACAAAATCTATTTTAAGTCGCTCTTCTTTTTCGAGTTCTTGAATGTATTGCTCGATTCTTTCAATGGATGCTAATGATGGCTTAATAGAATTATAGAAGTCAGGCGATTTATAGAGTGAAAAACCTGCAGGGCCGATTCTAATGCTTTTTATATTTTTATACTGAGTAAGTAAACTCATCAGGGGGATTATCTCATCTTCAAGTGAATTATTGAATTTGGTAATAATACTATTGGTTTGCCAGTCAAATCCCATTTCATCAAGCATATCCATAGTGCTCTTAATCCGGGAGAAATACTGTTGATTTGTGTTTAAGATGGTTGCCAGAGTCTTGGGGTTGATTGAATCGATGGATATTTGAACTTTTGTTAATCCATTTTGTTTTAGAAAAACCATCATTTCTTCGGATATAGGAGCCTTGGTTGATATCAATGGAAAATAACCATTGGCAACTAATTCAAGGGCAATCTCCTTAAAATGCGGATGCATTAACACCTCACCTCCATTGATATCTAATTCTGGGAGTTGAATTGATTTTGCATCGCGTATGATTTTTTTTATTTGTTCTACGGACAACGCCTTTTTTGCACATGGGTTCTTTCTGTCTGCATAGCAATAAATACAATCCGTGTAGCATGTCATCGTAAGTTCAAAAATAGCAGACAGTGGTTTATATTGCCGTCCGTATGATAAATCAATGTCATCTCCGCAAATAAAATCATCAACATTATAATATTCTCTTCTTAAATATTTACCTCCATCGACAAGCACATTTTTAGGGAGTATTATAAGCTGATTCTTATATGGCCAGAATATTCTTTGAGGATTCTCTATGTAGTTGGAGAGTATATCTTTGATTTGTTCTTGCTCCAAATCAAAATAACCTGCAATATCTGTAATGCACTCTGCCAGTGTTCTTTTACCATCAAAAAACGATAGCATTTGAGCATTTGCAGGATGAATATGGCAAGTTATATTACTGTCAAATTCCAAATCGGGGAATCGAGCTTCATCATAAGCCCCGATTAGACATCTTTTAACGTCATTCCGAAGATAATATGCCGGGTTCAATATGTAGGTTCCATTTATATCCATTGTTAGCTTTCCTGATATTTTTCAACCCGGGCTGAATACATATTTGGTATCAGCCCGGGGTCTTGATTCATTTACTTTGCAGTACTCTTACAGCCGTCTTTACAAGCTTTTCTGCATCCATCCCCACATTTCGCTTCTGTAAAATTCAAGGGAGATTCACTCAAGCTCGGACGACCTCCGAGAATGTGCAACAACTCCGTTTTCTCCAACGGCCCGTTGGAAATTGTTTTGGGATTCACAACTTGTTGCTCCTTCATAAAATCAAGATTTTTGGGTTTTTCCTACTCTGTTTCCCCTTTTCGGACTCCGGGTTTATAGTACCGGCTGATCTGCCTGTCGATTTTTTCTATAAATGAGGTTTGCCCCGACAAATCCGGAATTCGGAAACTTCGGGTTCTGGCGTAATAATCATAAATCTCGGACCGTTCTTCGGGGCTGCTCATCGTCTCCCCACTCCAGATTTCGCTGTCGCGGCGGACCAGTTCATCCACAAAGCCTGCATCGGCCATGTTCGGAATCCCAATCCCGAAAACCCACTCTCCGACCGGTTTATAAAAAATAAATCCGGTATAAACCTCTTTGTATTCGAGTCGTTTTTTGAAGAAGCCGGGACGTAAGTCGAACCGATCCTCCCCGAAAGGCGTGCCCGCCAGATCGAACCCAATGCTTTTGTTTCCGCACGCAGCAAATGCAGCATCCCATTTCCCGTTTTGCGTCAGGCCCCGATACTCATTCCGCCTTTTTGCCCAGTTAATCGCCACGTTGGCGACCCGGCCCGGAAATCGCTCCGCGATGATCTGCCCGGCGTAGGGGGCCGGTCGGCTGTTCGGACCGGTTAAAAAGGAGTGCGGCGAGTTGAAAATGATCAATGCTTTTTTACGTGGATCGGGGCCGTCGAACAATTTATACAACTCCGTCAAGGCGTTGTTGCCCATAACGATGTCTTTGTAATCCCATATGTGCAGGAAATCCTGAAATTGTTCGTGCGTCAACCCTTCCGTCTGATGCCATGAAAACGGAACGTCGGTACATGAGATATGCAGCTTTTTTTCCGCCGGGAGACGCTTGTTGATCCGATAAACGGAACAGAGGTACTGATGGAAATTGGTATTCTCCCACAAAGGCGTGTAATCCAGATTTTGATAGGCATCCCATAGCGCGGTCTCGAACTCCCGATCCGACGCATAACTGGCGTTGACGATGCAATCGACCGTTCCGGTCATGTTGTAAACCCCGATCTCTGTCATTATAAGCCCGACCTGATCGATAAACCGGGGATCGGACATAATCTGCTCGATCAGGTCGTATTGCGTCGTGTCCCGGTGATCCCGTTCACCCAGAATAACGACGTCGTATCTGTCGAACAGCCCCATTACATAATCTACGGGTGAGGTGTTGCAGTCGTTGATAAAATCGACATACTCCTCTATTTTGGGAGAGACATAGCTGTCCTGTCCGTGTGTCGGGCAGACAACAAGCAGGGAAATGAAGATAAACAATACTTTGATTCTCATGGTTTGAAGCATTTTTCGATCCAATTCAATTACCTAATTCCAACTGATTTCTCACCAGTTCGTAATAATATCCCCGTTTGGCCGTCAGCTCGTCGTGCGTGCCCTGCTCGACGATGCGTCCGCGGTCCAGCACGACGATCTTGTCGGCATTGCGGACCGTCGAGAGGCGGTGCGCCACCACCACGACCGTCTTGTTCTCGAAGAGCCGGTCGAGACGCTCCATGATCGTGCGTTCGTTGTTCGCGTCCAAAGAGTTGGTCGCCTCGTCGAAGAAGAGGTACTTCGCATCTTTGTAGGCGGCCCTTGCGATCAGAAGCCTCTGTTTCTGCCCGACGCTCAGTCCGTGGCCGTCGGTACCGATCTTCGTGTTGTAGCCCAAGGGCAGTTCGTCGATGAAGGTGTCGATGTTGGCGATGCGCGTCGCACGGCGCACCCGCTCCATGTCGGGCCGTTCGTCCGAGACGCCGATATTACCGGCTATGGTATCCGAAAAGATATATCCCTCCTGCATGACCGTACCGCACGCCCGGCGCCAGCACGACGGGCTGTACTGCGCGATGCGGCGGTCGTGGAGCAGCACTTCGCCCGAGGTCGGCGTGTAGAAGCCCAGCATCAGCTTGAGCATCGTGGTCTTCCCCGAGCCGCTCGCCCCGACGATGGCCGTAACCTTGTCCGCCGGGATCGTTACCGACACGTCGTCGAGCGCCTTGGCCGAGTGCGGGCCGTCGTACTGGAACGTTACGCCCCGGAATTCGATGTCGGCATTGTCGGGAATCATGCGGATGCGCTCTTCCTCGGCTGGCTCCTCGTCGTCTTTCTCCTGAATCTCCGAGAGGCGTTCGAGCGAGATCTTCGCATCCTGCGTCGCCTGCACGAACTGGATGAACTGCGACAGCGGTGCGTTGAGCTGGCCGATGATATATTGCAGGGCGACCATCATGCCGAGGGTCATGTGGCCCTCGATGACGGCCGAGGCGGCGAGGAACGAGATGACGACGTTCTTGGTCTGATCGATGAACGTGCCGCCCACCTCCTGCGTCTGCCCCAGCACGAGCCCTTTGATGGAGACCTGGAACAGCCGCGCCTGGATGCGCTCCCATTCCCAGCGTTTCTGCTTTTCGCAGTCGTTGAGCTTGATGTCCTGCATGCCGTCGATGAGCTGCACGATATTGCTCTGGTTGGCTGCCGCCTCTTGGAAGCGCATGTAGTCGAGCTTGCGGCGGCGCTTCATGAAGAGCAGAATCCAGCCGATGTAGAGCGCACTGCCCGACAGGAAGATGCCGAGTATCGTCGGGTCGTAGCCGCCCATGACGGCTCCGTAGATGACGAACGACACGACGGCCATCGCCATGCTCAGCAGCGAACCCGTGAGGAACGACTGGATGCGGTCGTAGTCATCGATTCTTTGCATGATGTCGCCCACCATCTTCGAATCGAAGAACGCGATGGGAAGACGCATGAGCTTGGCCAGAAAGTCCGAGATAAGTGAGATGCTGATGCGCACGGTCATGTGGAGCATGAGCCACGAGCGGATGAGGTTGTTGGCCAGCTGGCTCAGTGTCAGCACCACCTGAGCGACGAGCATCATCACCACGAACGAGAGGTTGCCCGTGCCGATGCCCTTGTCCACGACCGACTGCGTGAGGAACGGCAGGATCAGGCTCAGTATGCTGGCTGTGAGCATCGCCAGCGCAAGCTGTGCAAGGTAGCTTTTGTAGGGACGCAGGTATTGCAGCAGATAACCCAGTTTCAGCCGCTTGTCTTCGTCGCCTTTCTCGCGGTAGAAGGCCGGTGTGGGCTCCAGAAGCAGGGCGATGCCATATCGGGATGCAGCAGAAGGCGCAGCTGCTGAACTGTCCGATATGTTGAATGATTTACAATCGCTTTGTATCCACGATTTCAGAAATTGGGCTTCTCTGTATTTCAACAGTCCTGCGGCTGGATCGGAAATATGAATCTCCCAACCATTATGGATTTTGACGATTTTATAAACGACTACGAAATGTTGTTGGTTCCAATGTACGATACAGGGAAGTGTCGCCTTCTCCCGCAATTGTTCCCAAGTCATCTTTACCCCCGTGGTGCGGAAACCGATCGACTCCGCGGCGTCGCTGATACCCAAGAGTGATACTCCTTCGCGCGTAATGTGACACCGCTCGCGCAAATTTTGCAGAGAGTAGTGCTTGCCATAGTATTGCGCGACGATTTTCAGCGACGTCGGGCCACAATCCATCGCATCGAGCTGGGTAAAAGAGGGGAAGACCATATCCGATTAGTCGTTAAGAATTTTCGAGTATAGTTCAATATAGTCTTTTATGCGGCCTTTGAACGGCGTGCAACAATCGTTATGTTTCCCTTTATATACATTCTCGAAACGACGAATGGGACAACCGCCTCGGCATATAGGCAAATAACTGCACTTACGGCATTCCGGATCGTTATAATGGTCAATTCCTACGGCATATTTCGCAATTAATTCGTAATTGTGCCATACCTCCGGGTCATTGATGTTCCCTACGGTCAGCTCTTTATTTCCGAGGTCTTCATAACATTTATAAATTTCGCCTTGACTGCCGATAAGCATGCTATACGGACTGCGGGTCATGCATTCCATATTCACATCATCGGGATATAATTCCTCCGTGACTACTCCGTATTTGGTAAATAAATCGAGGAAAATATCCGTTACGGCATTTCGACTCAAGCACGTCGAAGCGTTGCAATCGGTTTCATCCAGAACCACGATTCCGGGGTATAGGATTAGCTTTTTAGATTTATATCTGTCATTCAGCCATCTGTATATTTCCATAAAGCTTTTGTAATTCCGATTGTCGATATTTACCCGAATCGCAATGGCGAATGCACCCCTGAAGCGGCTGTTATAATAATCATCCAAATTTTTGATAATCGTATCGAATGTTCCTTTTCCATTAATCAAAGGTCGCCGAATATCATGAGTTTCCCTAAACCCATCGAGAGTTATCTGGATTTCCGAGATTTTAGCTTCGACCAGTTTTTCGACAACTTCCGGCGTGAAGAAATATCCATTGGTTATCAGTAGGTTTTCATTGATTTTTAGCCCCAGTTCATCAATTCTTCGGGCTAATGAGATAACCCTTTTATATTGTAATAACGGCTCCCCGCCATACCATGTAAGATTGACTGATTCAAGGCCATCCTCCTGCTTTAGATGCTTGATATAGTTTATAATCGCATCTTCGGTCCGATTCGAAAGCGCACCCGACTGACGCCATTTCTCGAAACAATACGTACAAGCAAAATTGCAACTTTGAGTAGGTGCAATGGTCAAAACCATGGTCTTTTTCGAATACAACCGAGACATGCTTTGATGATGAAGAATGTCTACCAAAGCATCATCATCTTCGACCAGTGCATATATCTTTTTCAGATATTCTATTTCCTCTTCGGAAAATGCCGACAAAATTGACGTTCCATTATCCCGAGATAAAAACAAGAGGCTCGCATACAACGAGTCATCCAATGCGATTAAGCTATTGGAGTAACTGTTGTACAAATATTTCCGATGTTTTTCCGTCTCGACCAGAAAATTGAAACGAGACCATTTCAGATCGGTCATGTACTTTTAATTTATTGGGTTGGATTCAATGATTTCCAGCAATTTGTCGAGCATGGCATCCCGTCCCGAAAGGTAATCCCGTGCGACATATGGAATGGCGATGTCGGGCATCAGCACTCCGTCGACGGCGCGGGTGTATTCGTCAAATTCGACCGTCGATACGTAGAGATATAATCCGGAAATTCCGAATCGGGCATCAACAGTCTCTCCATACTTCAACGCATTATGACGTAATGGCTCTCCGACTAACTGGACGGCGCCATTGTATTGCAGAATATTGCAGAACGATGCGGCTATTGAACTCGTATCTTTGTCCATCAATACATAGTATTGCATCCCCGGGATGTATAATTGTTGATCGAGATATATGGTTTTATTCATGTGTTGACTTGGAACCTCTACGACCGAACCGAGCATATCGGAAGTTAGAAAATCGTAATCATTTAAGGTCCATGGAGAGACTTTTAATCGTTCGTTCTTCAAATACGGAATGGTCGGCCGATTGATGAATATGGATAGCAGCCTGTCGAATGAATGTCCGTTACCGCCCGGATTGCCTCTTAAATCCAATATGAACGAGGTACATCCCTCTCGCCGAGCCTGAAGTATGGCCGTTCGCAGCTTGCGAATCAGGAGATTATTGTTGGGATAAAACTCTCCGATCGAAAAATACCCTGTTTTGGCATCTTTGAAGATTCGACTTTGAAATTCACGTTGTCGGTTCAATTTGAGATACACGTCTTTCCACGGGAATCCGGATGTGTTGATTTCCAAAATATTGCCTTTGCGAGCCAAACGAATCTTGTAATCCAATGCTGTAATAATCGCATAATGATAATTGGTTAAAAGGGTGAACGGGTAGATATGTCTGTCGTCATAGCAGTATTGAAGATATTGTGAGGCTGGGACATCATTGATGCGCAGGATTCGATCGCCTTGTTGAAAGAGAGGATCGATTGAACGATCTACAATAAGCGTATCATTGACATTGAGCGATAAAAAACCGAATACGGAAATATCATCGGCTTTTTTGGCATCCGAGAAATGAACGGGTTGCGGTTCGACCCGAAAATGAGGATCGATGTTTTGTAGCCATTGCAGATAGGGGCGAAGTACCCACATTAAGTCTGCACTACATAATGAGTCCTTAGATAAACTTTTATTTCGGAGTGTTACCTGAGCCGATATATATTCCGGTATGGAATCATTGGAAGGATGAGGTAGGCCTGACAATGAGAGAAACTTGGGTATCTCCATCGCCGGCGTTGCAATATCCGTTATGTCGATTTTGCCGCTAATTTTTATTTCTCGATTTTTCCAGATTTGTGCGAGACTATCTGCATCCTGATATGCTGAGTTTCCATATACACCGATGTGATTAAACGTGATAATTAATAAAATCGATGCGAAAACAAATATATTCATTTTCATAATGGAGAAGTTGTTTCGATAGAGGAGAGGAAATTCTCCCTCTCCTCTATTTCGTCTAATTAACGCATCGGGAAAGAAGTCGGAATATTTTCTTGGCGTAATTCTTCCTGTGTTTTCCAGCCGATTCGAATAGCCCGCCCCCGTTTCATGCAGGAAATACAAAATTGCCCACCTTTGGTTTGGGCCATTTCAGTGTACGATAAACGTTCGAACTTCGAACCGTTGATTACTTCAAAACGTTTCATAACATTGTAAAAATTAGTATTAGCGTCTACTCTTTTTAAGGATTTTCGACAACCTCCCTCAGGACTGCGCAATCCGAATTTCTGGAATTAAATGCCCTTTATGTCAGGCCACATTCAATCGATTACTATAATGGGCGTTCTACAAGTAATACTCCCCGTAAGCTTCTATCTGGTCTCCAATGATATTAATGGTATAATTATCCTTATCAACCGGGACATTCATGATTACTACCGGCTCGAATGTCGTATCGCAAGGATGCGAACAGACGATTTGTCCATATGAATTTTTCACCGTAATTGTAACCTTGCCGACGGTTTCATAGAAATTAATAAATAATAGGTTGCCATTCAATTCGGCAGCTACGATATCCCAGCTTTGTTCTGATCGGGGACGAGGCCTGTCTCCTCCTAAAATAACAACTTTGATTTTTACTTCCCGGCTAATTTCATTGGCCGCAACGAGTTCTCCACACGCAAGAAAACTCAGAAACATAAGAAGAATAATCCTTTTCATTTTTCTATGTTTATATTAGTAATTGTGTATGTCAAATTTAAAAATTTGAAATGGGAAAAATATTAAAAAACCATACATTTCGATATTATACTATGATTTGCAATTATTTGATTATCAA
>ERZ1027221.314-NODE-314-length-38044-cov-6.976625_pt1 | contig 38044 bp, 38 predicted proteins | sample MGYA00519267_ERZ1027221 | MGnify/ENA primary metagenome ERZ1027221 (study PRJEB26926, sample SAMN06164533) | human gut metagenome | biome: ENVO:00009003; feature: ENVO:2100002; material: ENVO:00002003 | host: Homo sapiens | place: USA | collected 2012 ...
ACCTGATTGATGTTATAGATTTTGTGTTCCAGGCAATACCGCACGATCCAGTCCCGCTTGGAGCCATCCGAAAAGGCATAGCCCGCACTCTTGAGCAGGTCGATGGTTTCATCTTCGGATAGGTGCAGCCCAACCGCAAAGGCCAGCACCGTTTTCTTTTTGGGGTTGTAGTCGCGATTGCACTGAATTTTGGAGAAATGCTGCCGGGAGATGTTGGACTGCTTGTACACGGTGGAGTCTTTCAGCCCCCGCTCGTCAATGAGCCGCAGCAGACGAGTGGTGAAGCTTTCACCGAGATTATCCATCAGGCTTTCCAGACTGCGGGCTGTCCTGGGTGCCGCGGCGGGTGCCGGAACTGCACCTAGCATCGGCACGGCGGCATCTTCTTCCAGAAGCCTCCGCCGCTCTGACAATTCCCTGCGCCGACGGCCAAATCCGTAGCTTTCATCGTTCTGCGCTACATAGTGGTCGTCGATGTACTCCTCCACCGAGGTGAACAGCTTGCGGCTCACCGCCAGCGAGTGCCGGTCGTAAAGCACCAGATACACGGTCAGGTCGTGCTCCATAACGTACTGCGTGATGGTGTCCACCGCAATGCGGAAGGCCTGTTCTTTGGGGTAGCCATAGCTCCCGCTGGACAGCAGCGGGAAAGCCACGCTTTCGCAGTGGTACTTTGCGGCTAATTTCAGTGCAGAGTGGTAGGCACTGGCTAATTATTCTGCTTCACCGAACCCGCCGCCGTGCCACGCTGGGCAGACTACATGGAAAACATATTTTGCGGGCAGACCGAACGCCGGGGTACACACGGCTCTGCCCAAATCGCAACGGCCGATGGCTTCACAGGAAGCGGTCAGCTCCTGCTCCCTTGCCGCCTGATAGATGGCACGGCTGGTGCCGCTGCCCTGCAAAAGGTTCCGGTTGGCCGGGTTGACGATGGCATCCGCTGCCACCTTGGTGATGTCGTTGCGGATCATCAGAAACGGCATGGTGGTTTCTCCCTCACATGGTTTTCTTCATCCTATCACATCCGGCGGGGCGGTGCAAAGGGTGCTCTTGTTTCCTGTCCGCGCAGCTATTATAATAATAGGTACCGAAAGAAGGTGAGCTTCCTGCACGACATCTGGAATCCATGGCACGGCTGCGTCAAGTGCAGCGAGGGCTGCCAGAACTGCTATATGTACTTTCTCGACCGGATGAGGGACCAGAACGGAGCCGAGATCTACAAAACGAAAAGCGGCTTTTCCTATCCGCTCCAGAAAGACCGCACCGGACACTACAAAATCCAGAGTGGTGAGCAGATCCGGGTCTGCATGACCTCGGATTTCTTCCTGGAAGAAGCCGACCCGTGGCGGGTTGAGGCGTGGGACATCATGCGCCAACGCAGCGATGTGGTGTTTTTCCTGCTCACAAAGCGGCCGCAGCGGGTACAGGAGTGCCTGCCGCCGGACTGGGGCAGCGGTTGGGACAACATCTTTTTCAACGTCACCTGTGAAAATCAGCGCCGCGCCGATGAGCGCATTCCCATTCTGTTTGACCTGCCCTTCAAGCACAAGGGCATCATGTGCGCGCCCTTCATCGGGCCAGTAAGCATCCGGCAGTACCTTTCCGCCGGGCAAATCGAGCAGGTCATCTGCGGCGGTGAAAACTACGATGGTGCCCGCCCCTGCAATTTTGATTGGGTCAAGTCTCTCCGGCAGGAATGCGTGGATGCCAACGTAACATTCTGCTTTATCGAGACTGGCACTGTGTTCATCAAGGACGGCAGGCGCTACCACCTGCCAAACAAGCAGCTGCAAAGCCGAATGGCCTGTAAATCCGGCATGAATTTTCAGGGCAGGCCCATTCATTTTGACCTCGTGGACGACTGGGGCTACCCCATCCCGCAGGAAGATCTCTATGTGCCTCATTTCCGCGCAAACTGCGAGACCTGCGGCAGCAAGTTGATCTGCAACGGCTGCAGCGATTGCGGAAAATGCTTATAAAATAAAGGAGTTCTATGAAGAACCAGAAGAAAAAATCGTTTTCCCTCAGAGTGTTCCTCTGCCTGCTGGCTGTTTTACTGGCCGTCTGAATCGCATTCGGCATTTACGTCAGCGACTACTACCACGCAGACCCCGCCGCCGAGGACGCGCTGGCGGCATGGATGAATCTTCAATAAAAAGCAAACTATCCCGGCCATTTTCCTGCAAATCACAGGAGAATGGCCGGGGCTTTCTTTCGTATTCCGTAAATCAGGAATCAATACAAATGAAATTTATAACTAATCTGGTGTGCAATTTCATCCGGCAGCGGGCGGAAACCGATGCAGGTCAGGGTCATGCCTTCTCCGTTTTCATCAAATTCTTCCGGTTCCAGCTCGGTGTGGCAGGCATCCCGGATGAGGAAAAAATCACGGTTTTCCACAAGGCCCAATTCCTCGGCAATTGTCTTTGCTTTCAGCAGTTGATTGCGGTTCTTTGCCCCGCAGATAGTTTTGGTAAAAGAGCCATCGAACCATTCTTCATAGGTTGCTTTCTCCAACATGATTTCTGCCCGATAGCCGGTAATTTCTCCGTCTTTCTCGATGGGTTCCACGCCCTGTCCCATGCCGATGGGGTCGGTGAGGAATGCCAGCGAAGCATGGCAGCACTGCGCCGCCAGCTTACCGGGAGACATCTGCAGGTCTTTTCGGGCAATGATGAGTTGACGCATTTTTTCTCCTTCTTACGACAGCTTGATCTTCAAATCTGCCAACAGATTCACCGCTTCCGGCAGCGAAAATTTCGCATCCTTCAGGCGGCTGCCCAGAATGTCCACCCTATAACCGGCGGCATCCCGGAAATCCGCCTTGCGCAGGTCACACTGGTAGAATTCCGTTTCGTGAAGTTCTACACCCTTGAAATTCGCCAGCTGCATCTCGCATTTGGCAAACATGGAGCCGACAATTTCGTTGCCGTCCGAAAAGTCGAAGCGGTTAAAGTTCATTTCGGTGAAGGTGTTATATTTCAGACTGCACTCTTTCAGCGTGTGGATGGGGTCTGGGAAGGCACCATTGGACATCAGCGGTGCCCACTCAATTTCATTCAGGCGGCAGTCCTCAAAATCCAGCGATTGCACCGAAGAATGGGTGCTGCGCAGACCTGTGATCTCACACCGCACGAATTTGCACTCGTTCAGCGTGGTATGATCCAGTTCGCATTTGGTAAAGGAGCAATCCACAAACACGCAGTCGGTAAAGTCGCAGTCCTCAAAAGTCTCCTCGGCGAACGACAGGTCAGCAAACCGTTCACCTTCACAATAACGCTCTGTCATAAAATTCTCCTGTCAGCGCAGTTCTTCCAGCAGAGCCGTGCAGCCTTCCAGCACATCCTGCCAGGTAGCTTCAAAGTCCCCGGTATACCATGGGTCGGCCACATCGCCGGGGCGGCGGGTATGATCCATCAGCAGAGACACTTTATGCTCCGGGTCGCCGCCCACAAAGCGCGCCATATTGCGCAGGTTGTTGTGATCCATGGCGATCAGGTAATCGTAGGTTTCGTAATCCATCCGGGTCATCTGCCGGGCGGTTTTACCCTCGCAGGAGATGCCGTGCTCGGCCAGCTTCCGCCGGGCGGGCGGATAGACCGGGTTGCCGATCTCCTCGGTGCTGGTGGCGGCGGATGCGATTTCAAATTTATCAGAAAGCCCGGCTTTGGCCACCAAGTCTTTCATTACAAATTCGGCCATTGGGCTGCGGCAAATGTTCCCATGGCAGATGAAAAGCACTTTCGTCATGTCAAAATATTTCCTTATATCGTATCATTTTGAATTTTGCACACATGCGTGCAAAATTCAGTTCTGCTTCAAGAACTCCCGCAGCACATCCTCTGGGCAGGGTGTATGGTTCGGGTACTTTTCCCGCAGCGGTGCGGCGGCACCATCCATAATGTAGGGCACACCCACAATGTCCAGCATCGACACATCGTTATAATTGTCGCCAAAAGCCATCACATCGGCAAGGGCGATGTCCAGAGTCTTACAGATGCTGCGCACACCGATGCCCTTGTTGGCAAAGGTGGTATCGATCCAGTACGGTCCCGCTACCGCACAGTTCGCCGCTTTCCATCGTGGGACAAACCGTTCCGTGTAAGATTCTACGCCTTCGTGCAGATACACCGATACTTTTGTGATCTCCTCCGGCACCTCGGAAGGGTCATGGATGATTTGATAATTGTTCCCGATGAACTGAATACGCTTGAGCATTCCCAGACCCCGCTCCATCAGGTATGCAGTATTCTGGCCGGAAAGCATCACTTCGCCCTGACCGTCGCTGCGGGTCCACAGGTCGTTGGCGATTTCTTCGGCCAACGCACGGGGCATCGGATTCTTGGCGATGCACTGTTCGTCCTTATAGATCACGCCGCCGTTTTCGCAGAGAAACACACAGCAGTCCGCCACCGGTGCAAAGAGCTTGCGCAGGCTGGTATACTGCCGACCGGATGCCGGGCAAAACAGAATGCCGCGCCGATGCAGCTCCCGTATCTGCTCAAAGATCTCGTCTTCCAGCTCTTTCCTGCCGTATTGCAGCAGCGTACCGTCAATATCGCTGCAAATCAGTCTGATTAACATTTTCCGTCCTCATTTTTCAAGATAATTTTAGGCAATTCCCCGGCATCCAGAACACGGATGCCTTCGTCCATCAGCATCTTGGCAAAAACACCCTGTCCGGGAATCTTTGTCCCGGAAAACGTTCCGTCGTAGATTTCCTTCACGCCGCAGCTGGGACTGCGGGATTGCAGGATGGCAAGCTCCACCCCATTTTCTTTTGCGATGGCAAGGGCTTTCGCTGCACCTGCCCGGAACTCCCGGTCCACATTGATGCCCTCTTTGTTCGTGACAACGCCCTGCACGATTTCCGCCGGGCACCGCGGTGTGGGCAGGCCGCCCAGCACCTCCGGGCAGACCGGAACCACCTGATGCCCCCGCGCAAAATCGCAAACCGCCTGATTGTAATTGTTTCCGCCGCTGTATTTGCAGTTTTCGCCCAGCAGGCAGGCGCTGACCAGAATCTTCATTGTTGCGCGCTCCGTTTTTCAGATACTGAATCTTTTACCTATTCTACCACGCTTTTGGGCATTGAAAAAGAGGATTCTGCTTTTTCCTATCCCCATACCGGGAGGTCCGCCGTAATCTTTTCTAATTCCTGTGCAAGAAACGTCAGTCTTTCCCTCAGATGGTTGTTATGCGGTGCATCTCCGTTCAGCAGATAGTCCGTTCTGACATTCAGGCAGGACGAAAGATCCTGCAGCAACTCAATCGAGCAGCAGCGGCTTCCCGTTTCAACTTTTGCAAGATGGTTCGCACTAACGTTCAGCATTATACTCAACTGTTCCTGTGTAATCCCCTTCTTTTTCCGCAAATCGCGGATACGTCCGCCGAATTCTTTTGCATCAAATCGCATTGTTCAATCCTTTCCTTTGCGCCGAAAACGCAAACAGGCCGAGACTCCTTTTCCGAGTCCCGGCCTGTTTTCAGCTTGAAAATGCACAATGACCGCGACTCGATGGAGCTGCTCTTGTGAGCAGCTCACGGAGTATTATCAGCCTTTAATGCATTTCAGGCAATTTTCCCTCTTGCGCAACTGAAACTTGCGCCATGGCGATATTATAGCAAGTGTTTTCATCACTGTAAAGCGCTAAAATATACTGTTTTTGCGGCAAAACCGCTCATTTTTCTGCGATTTACTTTGACGGCTGCAATTTTTTCTTGAGGTCATCCAGCATCTTGCAAACCAATATACTGTTTTCAGAACAACCTTTCAGCAGGAAATCACTGCTGACTCCCATTGCATCCGACAGGCGTCCCAAGTGGTCTACTCCCAGATTGCGCTGTCCTTTTTCCAATGCGCGAAGCTGCTGCACTGAAATTTCAGCTTCTGCTGCAAGCCGTTCCTGCGTCCAGCCTTTTTCGAGGCGGCTTCCACGGATTCTGTTGCCGACTTGCACTTTGTCATAACTCATATTCGGTCGTCCTTTCTGCTGCTACGCAGCGGTTTGGGCGGAGGAACTGGGTTTTGTTTGCAATCCTCCCTGCGATAAAGATGCTTTCTCCTTTTCCGCATACCAGGATAATGCATGCGGATTCAAATTCGACTTTATTTCACAAAAGCGAATTTGCTCATAAATTACCACAGAGTATTTTTTCCGTCAAGTCCTTTTTTGCGGCAGAACGTGACAAATTCACACAACAAACTCACAAGAATGAATATCTGCACTCGAATTACACATATTTCACTATAAACTCGTTTCAAAAACATCAATATGTCTTAGTTTGTAGCGCAACCATATCAAATTTTCTACGTTTTTCACAGGTCTCATTTTCACGATTCAACGCAAAAAATTAAACGCTGTCAGCATTTAACAAACGCATATAGTGTGCCCACTCATTTTATCCATCCCATTTATACACAGTTCCGAACCAAAAGAACCGCATAAAGTTCTCATCAAAAAACAGGGAGTGACATCAAATCACTCCCCGTATGCATTGATTGTATCAGAGTTTCGTCATCCAGAGCCCATGCAGATTGCAGTATGCGTAAACGGCCACCGGCTTTTCACTTCCCAGTTCAAACACCGCGTTGGGAGCCCGCCCCGGATTCAGATAGCGGATCTGCCCGCCGTTCTCAGTCTCCACAAAAATCCACTGAATATAGTGAACATCCGCCATGGGGTGCTCCACCGCGCCCACTGTGACCGTGAGACGACTGCCGGAAAGCTCTGCCACCGGCAGATGCTTCTCGCCGCTGGCTTCCACCGTATTGGGAACCAGCTCTTTCATTTTCTCCCCGCAGCAGACCAGCGGAACGCCTGCGTTATGGATGGTAGTGACGAGGTTGCCACAGTGATTGCAGATGTAAAACTTTGTCTTCATATCGAAATCCTCCATCGGAATGTTATCGGTGTGTTTCTTGTATCTATATGATAACATTTCCTATTTATGATTTCTGTAACTGAATCACGCAAAGCGTTTTTGGGCTCACTTGCAATAAATCTCAATGGCTTTCTGCGCAAATTCTGCGGCACCGGCACCGCCGGCAGCATTGATGTTTTCCGTAAATGCTCCGCCTGGCCCATACATCTGCCCCAGCTGATTCAGGATCACCTTGGAACAGTTATAGTAGTGCTCTGTGATAAACTCCTGCAGCTTCTTCACCTGTGCCTGCACTTCAGAGTCCGCCGGGTCTTTGCTCTGCATCCCGCCGAATGCCGCCACGATGTCCATCAGTTGACTGCTCATGTCCTTGACCTCTTTCTCGGTCTTATGGGCAGTTTTTTCCTCAAACTCTTTGTATTCCGGCGTTTCGCCCCATTCCTTTTTGGCCTGCTCGGTATACTTCTTGATCTTCTGCGTATCAAATGCGGTAAAGTCCATAACCATTCCTCCTGTGGATCGAATTTTCTGCGCAAGGCCGATCAGATCTTCAAGATGCTGCTTTTTCAATGTCAGAAGTGTGATCTGCTGTTCCAGTGCTTTCTGCCGGTCAAAAGCAGGATTCTCCACGATTTTCTGGATGTCCTTCAGCGGAAATTCCAGTTCCCGGAACAATAAGATCTGCTGCAAACGTTCCAGCGCGGCATCGTCATACAGCCGATAGCCTGCTTCGGTACGGCCCGCCGCGCGCAGCAGACCGATTTTATCGTAATATTGCAGGGTCCGGATGCTCACTCCGGTCCGCTTGCTCACTTCGTTCACTGTCATCATCTTGCTGTCCTCCCTTGCGACAGCCACAGTATACGCTATGACGCTGCGTCAGGGTCAAGAGGTTTTCTGAAAAATTTTTCAGCCTTCCCTCTGCTCCACGATTTCCAAGCTGTCACGCCCCACACGGCAGAGCAGAAACAGCACCCGCACACCTGCGGCCTTTGCTTCGGCCAGTGCCGTGCCAAACTCCGGCTGCGTGCTGACATTTGGCCGCACCTCGGTGATGCCTTCCATCTGAATCACAAAGGCCACAGCGCATTGATATTCCTTCCGTTGTGCCTGTGCCAGCTCGTGCAGGTGCTTCACACCCCGCTCGGTGGGTGCATCCGGGAAATAGCCGATGCCGTCCACTTCCAGTGTACAGCCTTTGACTTCCAGCAGGTACTTCTGTTCGCCCTTTTCCATGTAAAAGTCGATGCGGGACTTCCCATAGGTGAATTCCGGCCTGATATAGTCGTAGCCCTGTTTTGCAAGCCACTCTCCTACTACCTTGTTAGGTGCCTGACTGTCCATATTGACCCAGCCAAGGCCCTGCTTGTGTACCGCCACAAGGTCGTATTTTGTTTTGCGTTTCGGGTTATCTGACACTTCCAGCCGAACCGCCGTGCCGGGCAGCAATAGCTCTTTGCACCGCCCGGTGTTCTTGACATGGACGGTTTCCACTGCTCCATTCACTCCCACATGGGCAATAAAGCGGTTGGGACGGTCAACAAAAATGCCGTCTGCGATTTCTCTGTATTTCAATCTTTACTCCATTTTCAGTACAGGATTCGGGAGCCATGCCCATCCTGTTTACCAAGATACAGTTCCACGACCATCCTGCCGCTTTCACTGTTGCAGAGTTCTTCCTTGCAGTAGCCGCAGAGCTTTCCTTCCGCTTCCGATACATAGCGGTGCAGCGGTTCCTGCAGGTCTTTCGGGATGCTGCCCCACGGAATGACATAGCTCATGCCGGTATCTCCCACATCCACGATGCAGGCCCGCTCACTGTCCTCATCGGACAAAATCAGACTGACCAAAAACACGTCTGCGAACGGTGCGCCCTGATACTCTACCTTTTGCCGCCTGCGCCCTGTCCGAAGCTCATCCAACGCTTGATTCAGGTCATTCTCAGGCAGTGTGGATTTATACAACAGAATATGCAGTTTCTGCTCCGCCGCTTCACTGTCATTCTGACCGTTGGCCGGAAGTTCCACATCTGCATGGATGGCGCAAATTTGTTTCTGCATCGCAGTGCGCAGAGTTTCCAGTTTCTGCTGCCGTTCTGCTTCCAATTGCTGTGCGGACTTTTGATGTACTTCTTTGGCTTCTGACTGTTGCGCAGCATGCTCCTGCTTGGGCTCTGGCTTAGGCTTTGACCATTCGCTGTGCTTTTCTGCGTCAGCCTCCGAAACGTTTTGCCCTAGTACAGTCGGCACCGACACGCTTTTGGCACCGCTTTGTGCTGCCGATGCTTTCTGTGCCGCAGAAGGACGCTCCGTTCTCTTTGGTTTCACCGACCGCATTGCACCTGTGCTCGTGCTTTTTGACTCCGGCCTTGGTGTTTTCACCGCAGGAACAGCATTTTTAACACTTTCCGGTCGGGCTTGTTTCTGAGTCTGCCAGAAATCGCTGCCTGTGCGCTGATAATAGGACTTTTCCGCTCGTTTCCGGCTGCTGCGCACACCATCACAGATCCACGAAAAAATCAGGTAGCGCTCCAGTGTGTTCCAAAAGCTGCTGCGTCGATGGCAGGGTTTATGCCGTCCACGGGACGCATACACAATCACTGACAAGCATCCGAAGAACAGAAATCCTGCCGCAAACCCGATCCCTGTAAACAGCTTTTTGAAAAAGCCCATCTCTCACACCTCTTCCGGTTACAGCCTTGCCTGATACACCCGCTCCGTCCGGGCATCGAAGCAGCAGAAAATCACCTGCATGGCGTAATCCGCGTGATCTTCCAGCCACTGTGCCACTGTTTTGACTGCAATCTCCGTGGCATCTTCCAGCGGGTAGCCATACACGCCGGTCGAAATTGCCGGGAACGCAATGCTATGGACATCATGCTCTTTGGCAAGGTTCAGCGAATTGCGGTAGCAGTCCGCCAGCTGCGCGGCATCCTCTGCTGTGCCGGAATAAATCGGGCCTACCGTATGAATGATATACTTTGCTCTCAACCGGTAGCCCTTGGTGATTTTTACTTCGCCGGTGCGGCAGCCGTGCAGCGTACGACACTCCGCCAACAATTCCGGCCCTGCTGCCCGGTGGATGGCACCATCCACACCGCCGCCACCCAGCAGACTCCGATTGGCCGCATTCACGATGCCGTCACAGTCCAGTTTGGTAATATCACCCTGCACCACTTGAATTTGACTTTTAACCTTTTCGGAAATCATATGCGATGAACCCTCTACTTCTCAAAATTCCATATATCAACATCAACCACTGACTGTTCAATTTCTCTGTTCTTCTTTTGAGAGCATTCTCTGCAAATTGCTTCGTCATCTTCGCGATCATGTTGATAATACACTAATTCACTTTCCGGTTTGCACTTATGACATCTTACGCAGGTATGCCAACGCTCTTCTGTCAATCCTACTACATTTCTTCTCTGGTCAACCGATTCTGTTTTTTCATTTAGCTTCTTTTGAACGTCTTTCTGCCGTTCTTTTATTTTTTCATATTCAAGCTGATGTTCTTGTAATTTTCGCTCTAGCCATTCATCTTTCAGTCGCTCCAGTTTATTATTTTTGATCCACTCTGTTCGGAAGTCGAGTTTTTCAATTTTCTTCATGAGCTGTTCGCTATGTAGCTCATAGAAGCTTACATTTTTGTCGATATAGATTGCAAGTGTTGGTAACTGATTATATGGCCGAGGGGTCTGTTGTTCTTTACAAATTGTTGCCGGAGGAACAACGATAACCGCAAGTTTTCTCTGTTTTTCTTTTGCAGTCAATAGAAGTGCTTCAGGAAGTTCTTTTTTACAGACAACCTCACATCCTTCCACTTCAAACGGGTGGGATTCTAATATGATTTCTGCTTTATCTAATTGAACCGTCGAGAAATTAGTATATGCCCGAATTGTACTTAACAGGCTCGTTGGTCTGCCGCAAGTCCACTAAAATTCGCATAAACAGATGGCGGACAAAATGTCCCGCTTAACTCTATGCTCTGCTCAAAAAACTTATAAAGAGCTGTCATAAAGGCAATCGTTTCATTACACGGCTTTCCAAGATGCGCAAAATGTGGTTGTCGAATCGTCCCATTGTTTTTTGCCTGAAAATCTCCTTTGCAAAGTGGGCAAATGCAACCACATTTTTTCCATTTTCCTTCGGGGAGATATCTGAAATCAGTATAAGTTTTCCGTTTTTTTCTCCAAAAGGGTTCTTCAGTGATGACATAGCATTACTCCTCACTTTTTGAGCAGTTCCAGCGCCTTGTCCATAGGCACGCAGTCAGCATAGCGGTCCGACCAGAGGAACTCATTATAATAGCGGTAGCTCTGCTCCCCTGTCATGTACTCGTTGTCCTGCGTGGAATTTGCATAGGCAGGAACGATCATGTGCAGGCCATACTCAAAGCCCGCCTCCACCGTTGCATTGATGCAGAAGTCGGTCATGATGCCGCAGACCATCACATCTTTTTCGCCCTTTTCCGTCAGATATTCCAGCAGGCCGCTCTCTTTTTTGAACGCACTGCATACAGTCTTGACGAACCGTTTTTCAGTCAGCAGTGGCGCAAACCCGGAATAGACCTCGAATTCATCGTCCCCGATGGAGAAACCGGTGCCGGGCCCATCGTCATGCTGGACATAGACGACCTCGATTCCCTGTTCGCGGGCAGTCCGGATCAGCTCCTTGATGTTGCTGACAAACTTTTCAAACGCATACAGGCGTTCATCCACGATACCTTTCTGTGTATCCACAACCAGTAAAACCATGTGTAAACCCTCCTGTTTTTCTTTGATTTCATGCTACCATAGACCGCCGTTTTCTACAAGCAGATTCGAAAAATCCCCACAGGGAAAACCTGTGTTTCACCTGCAGGGATTGATTCAGCCATCCAAGACGATCAGGATCAGCACCACGACCACTGCAATAGCGATCAGGCAGCCGCATCCGCTGCCGTCCCCGCCGCCATTGTTGTTGTGGTTTCCGCCACCACCACCGCCGCCGGACGAGCCGCCGAAGTTGCGGTTGAACGCCGTCATGTACTGGGCATAGCCCGCATCACCTTTGCCGAAGTAGTCATAATCACCGTTTGACATTGTTTTGTCTTCCTCAGAAGTCTGTTGTCGCTTCTTCTGAAGGCATCTTACAAAAAGTGATGTCCAATAAACATCCTTTCTAATTATTTTTTGAACCTCATATAATATTTTTCAAGGCTCTTGTCGCAGACGTCCACAATATGCAGCCAGTCTTCCCGTGTCAGCTTGCGGAAGATGATGGGATTCACTTCAACGGTCTCTACATCTTTGCAGCGCATCAGAAAGCGCATGTCTTCAAAACGCTTGAACGGATTGGACAGAATGTTCTTCTCCACATCCTTCTTAGTATAGCCACCCTTTTTGGTAGATACTGTTGGGCTTTTCCGCAATCATCCCATGCGCCTTACGGTCTTCATAAAAGTCAATGAAGTAATCCACCACATCTGGCAGGGCAACTCTGCCATTGCTGTCCATATACTCATAAATCGCTTTGAGCAGGACCGGCTTATAGGAGAAGCTCATATCCATCGTTTCAATGAATTTCATGAACTTATCTGCCATATTTTGCGGCGTGATGAGATCCCAGCCGTACTGCTTGGCAATGTTTCGGACACTTTCTTCGCGGAAATAGTGGAACATCCGCTTGTCGCCAAACGGGACAGAAAGATCCGGCTTGATTTTTCCATCCTTGATATAACGATCTACCGTTTCGGATTGCACATCTACCATCCGAACAAACTCAATCTGCGAGATCATATCCTTGACGCTGTTCTGCCAATTGAACAAGTCGATGATTTCGTAGTCGTCTACATCAATCGGCACATCCAGCCACGCTTCCGGCTTTTCTCCCTTGAACAGCATGTCCTGATCCAGCTTCCGCTTGTTCTCCGGGGCCAGCACATAGGCCATGGGCTGATATTTTGAAATATCCAGCACCCGATGCAGACTGTAGGGCATATTGAACATATTGGCGTTGTCTACAAAATCAATCACCAGCAGGTCATCTTTTCCCGGACAGCGGCGGGTGCCTCGCCCAAGCTGCTGCATATAGATTGTTTTAGACATTGTGGGCCGTGCCATGAACAGCACTGTGGTATGAGGACTATCCCAGCCCTCATTCAGCAAGTCACAGGCACAAAGAACATTCGTAGAACCGGTTTCGTAATCTTTCAGGATCTTATCCCGGATTTCTACCCGGTCACGCCCGGAAACAGCCTCTGCTTTCACCCCATTGTCGCGCAGCAGCTTCGCAATCTCCGCCGCATGATCTACACTTGCGCAAAAAATCACAGTCTTCTTGCCATTCACGTACTTCAGATAGGTATCAACAATCAACTGATTGCGCTCCGGAATGAACAGCTTACTTTCCAGATCCTGCGAGTTATATTTGATACCATTGATCCGCACATCAGTTAGATCAATGTTGGTTTTGACCCGGATGTAGCGAATCGGCACCAGTACACCGCGCTCCACTGCAGTCTTCAGGTCCATTTTGTGGGCAACATTCTGGAACAACTCCAGCATATCCTCGCCATCACTGCGCTCCGGTGTTGCAGTCAAGCCCAGAATAAACTTCGGATGGAAGTAGGTAAAGATTTTCTGATAAGTATTAGCCGCTGCATGGTGGCATTCATCCACGATCAGGTAGTCAAAATCTGTAGACGAGAACTTTTCCAGATCCTTGGAGATACTCTGCACCGTTGCAAAAATAACAGTCTGCGAAACATCTTTCTGGCTTCCGGTATATTCCCCCAGTGTAGCCTCTGGCCACACTTTTGCAAAAGTGTCCTTAGCCTGTGAAGCCAGCTTCAGGGCGTTGACTAAAAAGAGCGTTCGTCCGCCCACAGCTTTTGCATCCGTGGCAGCTGTAATCGTTTTTCCGACACCGGTTGCGTGGTACAGCAGCGCGATGGTTTTACCATCCTCACGCATCTTCTTCAGGTTGTCGATAGCCTCCTGCTGGTAATCCCGCAGCTCTATTGTCTGCCCCATCTGAACCGGAAGATCTGCTTCAAAAGCCTTGAACATGGGACTGCTGCCCAAAAAGGTAATCAGCTCATCCTTAACCTTTTCCGGTTGCTTTTCAAGCTGGCTATAAATCCATCGGTATACTTTCCAGTTGTCGTAAATCAAGCTATTCTGCTTCAGGAGGTCATCCGCATACTTGTTCTCAGACACCTTGCTTGGGTTATGGTAGGTTTCGCCGTCTATCTCAATCGCAATTTTGGATTCAGGCGATTCCAGCGCAAAGTCGATATAGCGATGCCGACCATAGATGTCCACGAAGGGGTACTGGACCTGCAAATTTTCGGTCTTTTCCGGGCCAAAAGCTTCACAGAAAAGCTGCACAAACAGCTCCTCCGCACGGCTGTTGACACTGGTTGCTTTCATTGGCTCCATGATGGCCTCCTGTTATTTTAAGCCTTATCACTTTATAGAGGTGCTGGTAATCTATAATAAATCATTTTTATTTTACTCCTGCAACCAAACGAAAGCAATGCACGGGTTCTACAACTATTGGTGCGGGTTCTTGTATGTCCCATGCACTCTTTATCTTTATTTATTTGTAGGGAGTAGCAGCGCATCTCTCAATGGTTTTTAATAATCAGAAAAAGATTGATTGAAACCATTGACTTTGTATCCTGGAAATGCTATACTAACGCCAGAAGATGTGTTTGGTTAACGATAACCACAATATTGGAGGTAACCATGTCAATTGTTGAAAATGAATTCTATAACAACGAGAAGCAGATGAAAATCTCCCAGATTCCAGCGGAGATTGCACAATGTCTCGTCCAGTCAGGCATTCGCCCCGAAGGAAACGTATATCTTGCGGCATACCTTCTTCACAAGGTGTCTCAGGATATTTCCCACATGGACAATATTACGCTCGAAGATATTTACAACGGCAAATTGGACATTGACGAGAATACTCGCTGCTTTGCAAAGGCACATCTCTCCGAGGAAGCGTGGAAGCAACTTTTGCGGCTGGTCAATTATTACACACCAGAGGAATTGGCATGGGTAGCACTATTCCCCGGAGACGAGGAAGAATCGAAGACGGCGATGACAACGCCTCATTCGATTATAAAATTGGCGCAAAGCATCTTGTGCGTACAGGATGGCGAACGTGTAGCAGACCTTGGTTGTGGCATTGGTTCTTTTCTTGTTGCCGAAGCGCAGAATCAGAATAAAGCGCACTACTACGGTTATGAGATTAACGAGGAACGGGGGGCAATCGCAAAGATCCGTGTCGAACTGCTCGGTGCGGACGTTCATGTACAGCTTTGCGATGTCTTCAATCTTGTAAAAGACAATCCTACGCCAAAGTTCGATAAAATCTTTTCCAATTATCCTTTTGGAATGAAGCTGCGGTATCTGGGAGAAGGTACCGAGTATATGGAGCGTCTTTCCAGAAAGTATCCGGGTTTGTCGAAGGCAACTTCGTCTGATTGGATTTTCAATGCGTTGCTCTGCGATTTGCTTGCCGAGGAAGGAAAAGCCGTTGGCATTATGACAAACGGCAGCACATGGAATAGCATTGATACTCCTATGCGAAAATACTTCGTAGAACGCAAACTAATCGAATGCGTTATCACACTGCCAACCAAAATGTTCTCCTATACGAATGTAGGCACCACCTTGATCGTGCTCAGCCATAATAATGAGCGTGTGCGCATGATCGACGCCTCCCAGATCTGCATGATGGGACGGCGGCAGAATCTGTTCAGTGAGGATGACATTGCAACTATTGTGGATGCGATGCACACGGATTCGGATTATAGCCGAGAAGTTTCCATTGATGAACTTCGTGAGAACGACTATAACCTGAGTTTGGAACGCTATATGCAGTGCGTTCCAGCCTTTGCAAATGGTGTTCCTTTTGAAAGTGTCATCCGCAGCATCAGCCGTGGTGCCCCCTGCACTGCCAGCCAGCTCGATACGATGGTGTCCAACGAAGTGACTAATATGCAGTATTTGATGTTGGCAAATATTCAGAACGGCATAATCGATGACAAGCTGCCGTATCTATCCAGTATCGAACCCAAATATGAGAAATACTGTTTGAAGAACAACGATCTCATCCTGTCGAAAAATGGTTATCCGTACAAGGTTGCCGTTGCATCTGTCAGGGAGGATCAGCGGATTCTGGCAAACGGCAATCTGTATATTATTGAGCTGGACGAAAGCCGGGCTAACCCTTACTACGTCAAGGCATTTTTCGAAAGCGAGCAAGGCATTGCGACCCTGAAAAACATCACCGTTGGTGCCACCATTCCAAATATAGGCGTAGACAAGCTGAAAAAAATTCTGATTCCGCTGCCCTCTATGGAAGAACAAAATCGCATCGCACAGAAGTATCAGGCAGCACAAGATGAAATCGCTATGCTCAAGCTCCGGCTTGAACGTGCAATCGACAAACTCCACCATGTTTTTGATGAGGAGAGTGCAGAAAACGATGCTTGACGTAGAAGAACTGCTCGAACTGGAGGATAATATCCGGCAGGAGCTGGACGACCATCTGCCCGGTGCCCTTTCCATGCTGAATCGCACCGGTGAGCTTGAGATCTTTCTCAAGATGCTGGGTATGGAGCACCTGCTTCAAAAGCAATCGGACTATCAGGTGTATCCAACTGGGAAGATCATTGTGATCGGTCAGTCCGATGTTAAGGCAAACGTTTTGCTCTCTATTGCTAAAAGGCTGGGTCTGGATAAAAACCGCTTTGAACTCTATCTTGACTATGAGGATGCTAAAACCTTCAATTTCAAGAAGATGTACTATAAGCCTCAATATGCGCTGGTCATGGTCGGTCCTATGCCGCACAGCGGTGTTGGCAAGGGGGATTCCGGCAGCATCATTGCAGCACTGGAAAACGACAAGGGCTATCCGCCTGTGGTACGTCTTAGTTCCAATGGGCTGAAGATTACCAAGACCGACTTCAAAAACAAGCTGGATGAAATGATCCTTTCAAAGGAAATTGCTTGACGTCCTACTTTTTGGATGAAAAGTGTGCTATTCTTAGTAAGGAATAAAGAAATAGGAGGATCATGGTATGGCGCAAGCTACATCTAAATCCAAGAAAGAAATTTCCATGGAAGAAGCCCTTTGGAAATCGGCTGACAAACTTCGTGGTTCTGTCGAGCCAGCAGAATACAAACACGTTGTTCTCAGCCTCTTTTTCTTAAAGTTCGCCAGTGACAAGTTTGAGTCACAAAGGAAAGCTATTGCTGAAAAATGTAGTGAGAAGTTTGTTGACAATGTTGCCTTCTATAGGTTCTGCTGCAACGGATGGCGCACTCCGCGTACTCGTCATCAACATAAGTGAAGGGCTTGCTCTTGGGCTCCGGAAAGCCGTCCTCATACACTTCGCGGACGGTGCCTTCGTCGATCTCGCGCCGGGTCTGGCGGACGTATTTATCCCGCAGCACACCATCGGCTTCGACCTGCTCGCAGAAGGAGGTGTACCGGATGAGGTAGTAATGCTCGTTGTCTTCTTTGGCAAAGCTGGCGTCCTTGCAGACCACGATGAACTCGCTGGTGTCGATGTCCTTGAGCACCCGGACAACGAAGATGGGCTTTCCGTCGTACCGTGTATAAAACCCGGCAAATACCCGTTTGAGCGCCATAAGAGAGTCCTCCTTCCACCGATTTTCTTACAGTATAGCACAGATTTCGGCGGAGAGAAAGAGCGGCGTTGGGACAGAGAAAACTGGGATTTGGTGGATTAGCAAGCACAGCCGCTGTCCGTACACGCGGCGATTTTGGGATAATCCCAAGCCCTTATGATATTGATGCCGAGCGGAAAATGAGAAGTAAAACTGCTGCCAAGATATACGAACGATCTATGCGTAAGAGTCTTGCATGCAAGCTGTTTTTGAAATTAGAGAGTTTCGCAACATGATGCGAAGCTCTCTTGCCTTGTGTTCGAGAAAGATGTATAATAAAAACATTATTTGTGGCCGGAGGTCGAACAAGAATGGCTATTTCGTATAATAAGCTCTGGAAACTGCTCGTCGATAAGAAGATGAGCAAAGCTGATCTGCGCAAAGCGGCAGGCATCGCGCCGAACACCATGACCCGGCTGCGGCGGGATAAAGAGGTTACGCTGTCCGTGCTCAATAGAATCTGCGTTGCGTTAGATGTCAATATCGGAGATGTGATGGAGTTTGTGAGTGGAGATTGAGCAATATCCATAACTGCAAGTAAATCTTATTCGTGAAACCAAGAGGTGGGAGAAATGGCAATTCGCTTGTGGCCGCAGGATTATGAACGAAAGGATCATATTACAAAAGCGGAAAAAGGGATCCTTAGATATGCTGCACGCAATTTTCAAAATGGCCATATGGTGGTTGGTATAGACCCTGTAGGCTTAAGCGGCGAAAGAGTGAAGCTGGGAATGTATATTTCTCCCAGCGAAGGGCTTGTCACGTTCTCGATTTACTCCGGAATGATTAATGCAATGCCGGTGTCTTCGTATATCGCTTATGTCCAAATGGTCGAAGGTAAAATCTATGAACGCCTTTTGGATTCCAAGCTTTTGATTGTTCGTAACGGAGAAAAGAAAGCACTTAAATTCCCATACAAACATATTGTTATGTTTCCGGATGAGGTGGTAGGAAAGACTACCGTGTCGAAGGATGACCTTCAGCAACTACGAAATTATGCAACATTTGATTCGTTTAGACCAATCACATCTGACGGCAAAGAAAAAAGAATTGAAGATTTGAAAATATTTGCGGGTATTCGCAAGGCATACGATAAGACGTTTAAGTCTCTGTCAGAACTAGAATGTCGAGCGATTTTCGAACGTTTGGCTCCCGAATACACTGTCGTGCTGAATGAGACCATAAATGTTTGCGTTGCCGAAAAGAAAACATTGGTAACCGAAGCTGATCTGCGCATTACCGGAAAGGAACTGGAATATAAAACATTCTTCCTCGATGAGTACCAGGTAGGCGTTGTTAACGACATGGGTAAAGGTCATCGAGTCATTCTGGCAAACCCCGGCGCAGGAAAAAGCGTTCTGCTTCTTTCTAAAGCGTTTAAGTATGCAAGTCTGTACAAAGGATCCAACGTACTCCTCACATGCTATAACAGCAACTTAGCCGATTCTTATAATTTCAAGCGCAGTTGTGCTAATTTTGGCAAAGATATCAAACTGTTTGTCATGACATTCCATAAGTTGGTAAAAAAGATTTATGAGGAATGCTTACACTCTCATTGCGCATCAAACATTGCAACAGAAGAAGAAATTCAAAAATGCATAGACATGGTGAAACAAGGAAAGGTGAAGCTTCGATTTAAGGCGATTTTTATTGACGAGGTGCAGATTTTTGATCCTCTTTATCTCGAGCTATGTTATCGCCTTTTGGAAGATGACGATGATCGTGTGTTTTTAATGGCAGGCGATTTGAATCAAGCAGTTCGTGCGCTGAGCCGAAAAGGTGATGCCCCGTGGAAACGGATGAATGGGATCCAGCTTGACTTCACTGGACGTGTTCGCTACATCGAAAAAAATTACCGAAATAGTCAAGAGATAGGCGAGTATATTTCACATATGTTGCAGCACATGAATACGCGTTTGTCAATGCTGGATCTAATTAACTCTTTGGAGTATGAATATAACTCGTTCAAAGTCGGCACAAATCCAACAATTGCGCTTAAAGTTAGGACCGGGGTTCAACGGACAAGTATCAAAACGAGTGTAATTGCAGCAATTAAAGAAATTGCAACAACGTATAGGATTAGTTACTCAGACATAGCTGTGTTATTCCCGTTTAGAAAAGTCCCCTATTTGAACTACCATTTCCTCTATTGGCTTCAGCAAGGGCTTGACGAGGAAGGCATTTCTTATTCGATGATCATTAACGAGAAAGATGGTTTTTTTGTGAAGAAAAAACCCGGAGACATTACGGGTGTAGTTATCTCTACCATTGAGTCCTCGTTGTGATTGGATTTTAAGGCTGTTATTTTGGCTGGCTTGTTCCCGTATAACTATGTCAATCTCAACGGACAAGTGGGTAGTGAAATAAAGACATGGAGCGCTATCAAAAATATGCCGGAAGAGCAGCAAACTGCGGTACAGAGTCAGATGCGAGCAGTATATACCGCCTGTTCAAGAGCCCGAGATGTTTTGTATGTAATTAGCGATCTGAAGCCTGGTACACCAATGGAAGAAATTATTAAGCAAGCGCCAGATAGAACACCTTTACCGCAGTCTTCAACGCAGAGCGGTACACCATCAACTGATGTTCGTACGGGAAACAAACGGAATACTGTAACCAAACGTACAGCTTCAGCCACCATCAAAGAAAGATTGCTTAATGAAGTAGTCGATCATGTAACTATTAAGGCAGTCATTCAGGAAACAAAAAAGGACGCAACCGTGATGGTTGATCTTGCAAAGTACCCTAAGCAAAAAGGAATTATAGGGAAAAAGGTCGGTGAAACCTTTAAACTTGCAAGAGTTTCTTTGACATATAAGATTACAAAAATTATTGCAAATGATACGCTTATCCCCAAAGATGTGGCAAGCTCTCCTGCAAAACAAGGATCTGCTGTACAAGCAGGTAAAACTCAGCCCAAAAGCTTGAAGGATTTCTTCGTGAGCAAGGGGTTCAAAGCTGTAGATTGCAGGTCAAATAATGGTTGTTTGTGGATCTTGGGAGAGCGAAAAGAATTAGCACCGTACGTGACGGAAGCAGAGCGACTATTTGGAGTGGCTGGCGGATATGGCGCGGGAAAAGCGTCGTCTTACAAGCCCGCGTGGTGGACAAAGTCAAACAAGTAATTACCCTATATGGCATTTGCATGTGCTGGGAGGAGAAATAGTATGGCAAACGATTACAACATACTTGCTGATTACATAGTCTCTAGATATATCGAAAGGATCGCTGGTGATGATATTGAAGAGACCTTTGTGGATGAATCTCCGGCAGATCGCGTTATGGTCGGCATGCTTGCTGAGAACCGCATGGAAGAGAAGTTTGATGGTGGGTATATCGAGAATAATAGTACCCGCTTTGAAAGTGTACCGTCCATAAGTATTTCGTTTATCGTCCAGAAGAATCCTTCGGGTGTTATTCGTGTGATTCCCAGGGGACTGTTGTTTTATACGGTCGAGCCGGATTATGACAAGACGATTGATTACTTGCTTCAGAAATACTCTGAAAAGGATAACGTTCAATATACCGAAATCCAGCAGCTCTGTGCATGCTATCCTGACCTGCGATTTAGTCTTCCGTTGACCTACAAAAAGGTGCGGGTTGAAGACGAGATGGGTGATGGTATATCAATCCGGCTTGACTCTATTAGTGATAAAAAGTTTCATTTGGAGCAGAAAATCAACGAACGCTTAAGGGCTCTGTCGGATAGAATCATCAGCGAAATAAAAGTTATTAAGAGTGACCGTGTTACATTTTTTGATCTGGTCGATAAGGAACGTTTCTACCTTGTTACAGGTGGAAGCGAAGAACGTGTAACCCCTCGATGGGATATTGACATTTATTGCACCGTTACCGATGAAGGGGATTCCTATCGATTCTTGATGCAAATGGTTAATAAGACTCCCGTGAATGGCAAGAGCAACATCGGATATTTGCCTAAAGTTTTCAATGCTGGTATTGATGTGGTTGGAAATGATAGTGTCGAGTTTCAGAATATCAAACTGGACTATTTTAAAAACAGCTACAGAAAGCGTCCCATGGTGCATGTCGTTGCAGAAAACACTTCTGCAGCCTATCATGAAGAGGACAACTCCATTCGGACTGATAATATTCCGAGATATTATCAAATGCGCCTGAAGACCAAAGATGCGTTGACACAGTATGTTACATTTGAAAAACTTATTCAGAATCCTGTTGGCAATCTGACTGTTATTTACGAAGAAATGAAATCGGATTATGAGAAGTGTGTCTACGAGTTCAATCATACAAGGTTCCAAACGGTCAATGCAAAAGAACGGTTTAGAGATGCATTAGAGAACTATCAGCATGAAATTGGCCGTTTTAGGAAGGGCATTGATCAGATTGAGTACAGGGATTTTGTTAAAAAGGCGTTTGTTTATATGAACAAAACCTTTATGACGAAACTCGCTGGTGAACACAGACAGATTAGCGGTTGGCGTTTGTTCCAGATCGTTTTTATCGTTTCGCTTATTTGCGAGATGATTCGCAGCGAGTATAAAAATGATCCCAATATTGCGGAAGCGGACATTGAAACCGCGAACTTGCTTTACTTCCCGACAGGCGGTGGTAAAACAGAAGCGTTTCTTGGTGCATGTGTGTTCAACATGTTCTTTGACCGCCTGCGCGGAAAAAACGACGGCATTACTGCATTTCTTAAGTATCCGCTGAGACTGCTTGCAGTGCAACAGCTTGATCGTGTGCTTATGATCGTCATGAAAGCGAATGTTGTAAGAGAGTCCAGCGGGGAGTTGGCTCACAAAACACCGTTCCAAGTCGGCTTCTTTGTGGGCAAAGGAAATACACCGAATAAGATAGACTCCTTTGAACGTTTAAGTAAGCGCGGAGATAAGAATAAGGTAAAAGACCTTATTCTTGAAAGTGATCCTGAAACGCTAAATGAGTATTATCGCTTCATTGATACGTGCCCCTATTGTGGTAAAAAACACGTAAATCTAAGATTTAATCGTGATACTTGGAGATTGGAGCATGTTTGTGATAATCCAGAGTGCCCCATCATGGTTTTGCCGCTCATGATTGTAGATAACGAAATTTATCGCTATCTGCCTTCCATTGTGGTCAGCACGATTGATAAGATGGCTATGCTTGGCACAAGCAATGACTTTAAGATGCTGTTTGGTCAAGTGAAGAAAAAATGCCCGGTACATGGATTTACGGGAAATGCAAAATGCTCTTGCGCGTCATGCGGCGGACATGTGCTTCAAAACGTAGGATTGCTAAAAGATCCCATTCCAACTCTTTTTATTCAAGATGAGATGCATCTTGTAAAGGAAAGTTTGGGTACATTTGATGCGCACTACGAGTCGTTCTTGAGCTATTATGCAAAGGAACTGGTTCCAGAGGCGCAGCGCAAGCTAATCCGATTTGTTGGTGCAACAGCAACTATCTCCATGTATGAAAGCCATATTTGGCATTTGTATCACATGGATGGACGGAGATTTCCATGTGAATATCCTTCAGCAGAAGCAGGCAAAGATTTCTATTCCTACACCGATAATAATGACATTACACGCATTTTGATCGGATATGCCCCCTATGGACGGTCGATTACTGACGGCATGTGGGAATCGGTTTATATCATGCGACTTGTCGTGTATAGAATGATTCAATTCTTGGAAGAAAGCTACGAAAAACTCTGCGCTGTCGGTTTTTCTGGGAGCATCGATGAGTATCGGGATATGCTGTACGACTATTGGATTGAATTGGTCTACAATAATCGCAAGCAAGACGCAATGGAACTTGAGAACGCATTCCAGAACCAGGCTAACAACTATTTGGAGGCAAAGGGTGTTCCTAAGTATGTTATTGAACAGATGACCAGTGATGTGGACTTCCAAACCGTAAGAAAAACGTTGTTTGATATTCAGGCGAACAGAAAGAACTTCGAGAGTACCAACCTCCTGCTCGCAACAAGTACCATTTCTCATGGTGTGGATGAGGATTCCTTTAACGTGATGTACTTCTTTGGAATGCCAAACAACAATGCCGAATACATCCAAGCATATTCGCGTACTGGTCGTAAGTTTACGGGCATTGTCGTGGATATCATTCGACTAATGAGGGTGCGCGATAGATCCTACCTAAAAAATTTTGTTATTTTCCATCAGAACAGGGACGATCTTGTTGAGGCTGTCCCAATCAACAGATGGGCAAAAAATGCAATCTATAGCACCTTGCCCGGATTGCTTGCAGGCTTGATTAGGCAGTATTACACAATTAAAACCAATTCGGATGGTCTGCATAATGCAATTAAAGTACAGAAGTTGCTTCGTTCCGGAGAAATCGACGTTGGTGATGCAGTTTCTAAACTTATCGCAGCTTACGGATGCAATGAACAGGAAAAAATGTCTCTGGCATATAAGGAAATCATCACCGAAGAAGCGGTCAACATTCTTTCTGGAATTAAAAATGGAAATTTCACAAAGGAACTTTCCCTTTCGGACGCAATAGGAAAGTTCTCGCACGGCAAGAAAACGCCAATGACGAGCTTACGTGATACAGAAGAGCAGATCGAGATTAAGATTTGAGGTAAGAGATTATGAAGAGAAGCAAAACTCAAGCTGTATATAGGTTCTTGCCGGAAATGTGGATATCCGAAAAAGGTGATTCTGAGAGAGCTGTTTCGGCTAAGATAAAAAATTGGAATTATATCAAGATGTCCGATATATATGAGGATTTTATCGAGGGTGAAATTAAGCGCCAAATAAAACTGTTTGGTGATCGAGGTGGTGACATCAGCGCGTTTGATCTTTCACCAGATACTCATTCGTTTGCAATTGTTGAAACCGCGTGCAACGAAGGAATCCCTGATATCATCGGTGAAATATCCCCGTTGGTGTTTTACTGTAGTTCCTGTGGTACAGTGAGCGATCTTCGTAATCCTGATGCGGTTGATAAGTATACTTGGAAATGCAAAAATCCTGATTGTGGAAAGTGGGCAGTCAAGCAACTCCAAATGATCTATGCCTGCGAATGCGGATATGCACAGCCCATAAAGATTCCGCATGTGCAGGGGGTAAAGAATTTCAAGTTCCGCCCCAATGAAACGCAATATAAAATGTTTTATAGGAGCAGCAACTCGGAAAAACCTGCAGAGTTTGTTCAGATTTGTCCGAACTGCAATTCGAGATTGGTGCCTGACAACGCAAATTCTGGCCGAAATTATAAGCCTTTCACGCTGAAGGTAATTAATCTGGTTGATCAGCGGAATGGTCAATTCTATAAGAAGGGCATAGATGCGCAAAAGACGATCGTTTGTAGATGGTTTGACAAATTGTCTACCGCTGACTACGAGGAGATCCTGAATAACATTGAATTAGCATTTAGTGACGCATTTAAAAGCGATGCGCAGAGACGAAATGTAAAACAGCAGGTTCGTGCCCTAATTGATGCGGGCATGCTTCCTCCTGAGATGTTTGAAAGCGCTGTAAATAACATGCTTCAGAATGCGCCGAACACAAAAAGTGTTGAGCGGTATGTAGCAATGTGTGATGATCTGTTTTCAAGAAAGAAAACGGAAAATCCGGTGGGCTACGCAGAATGGCTGAGCCATTTCTCGTTCAAGCTGATGCAGTATGATACGCTGAAATATGCTAAACGAATCATTACACTAGAAGAAGCAATTCAGCGTCAACTTGATATGGAGTTCATTGATTCTCCGGAGGAAGTTACAGCATTGAGCAAAAAGATGGGTATCGCAAATATGCAGGTTTCTTGCGATATTCAGATTATCAACTGTACATATGGATATTCCAGAAGAGTTGCTGATCCGAAGAACTCTACAAATAAGAATTGCCGCTTGAAGCTCAATGCCTACGATAGAACTAGAGACGGAACGGCAAATCTTGTTTATGGAGCCAAACTGGATACGGAAGGCATCCTGTTTGAGATTAGCCAGCGAAAAATCGTTGAGTGGTTGTATAAGAACAACATCATCAGTGAGGAACAGTTGCCGGATCTTGACGACGATATTTCTGTGAAAAAGTGGTTTGCACAATATGTTCATAGCGATGTGATTTCGATGTTCGGTGAAATCGATGACAGTGAAAAAATCACTAAGAATGTTTTTGCGCTGCTCCACTCTATGTCCCATGCCTTTATGAATTCGGCAGGAGAACTAAGTGGTCTGTCCGGTAATTCTTTGACAGAGATTATCCTTGTAGAGACTGCGAGCATCTTTATCTATGCGCAAACTAGTCAGGGAATCCCTCTCGGCGCTCTGTCTGGAATGGCTGAATCTAACTATGCGTATTTCTTGAAGAAGGCTTTTGACGAGGCGAAAAATTGCGTATTTGATCCAATCTGCACGGAGCGAGATGATACGGCTTGCAGTGCATGTCTCATAATTCCGGAGATTTCTTGTAATCACTTCAACGCCGAGCTTGGCAGAAAGTATTTGTATTCGATTGACGGAGTGGATAACCCGACTGTTGGTTTTTGGGAGATGTAATTATGGCTAATATGTATCCGAAAAACATATCAGAGTATTTGCCAACGGATTCTGAAAGAATTGTTTATCAGGAATTAAAAAACCAGCTTCCTGATACGTTCGATGTCTTTTATTCTGTTAGTTGGACAAGTTATTATGCGGGGCGTCTCGTGAAATCTGAAGCAGATTTTATTGTTGCCAGTCCTGCCTATGGTTTTTTATGTCTGGAAGTAAAAGGCGGGAACGGAATCCGTATTGAAGATAATAACTGGTATCTTTCGGATGCGGTACATGGTGAGCGTAAACTGAACTCTTCTCCGTACGATCAGGCGGAAAAGAATATGTACTACTTCTACAAAGTTTTTTCTTCGAAATACAACACCAAGTATTCGGGAATATATGGTGCCGGTGTGATTTTTCCCTTCTATCCCATAAGAGAAGAGCTTGAGTTAAGTAATCGTCATAGAGCGTGTACTATTGACAGCAATGACCTGAACAATATCTATGATCGCATTAAAAAGATGTTCCGCCTATGGGCAGGTAGTTCTTACGGTCGGCGCTATTATCCAGCAAGCCAACATCGCGCTTTCCTTGAACTCATAAGAGATAGAATTGCGATTTCTGCAGCAGCTGGCGCGCTGATTCGGTTCAAAGATCAGCAGCTGAGTGTGATCAACCGTGTGCAAGACAATTACATATATCTACTGAAAAATGTAAAACAATTCTACATGCGCGGAGGAGCAGGAACCGGGAAAACTTGGATTGCAATGAAAATGGCCAAGGATGAAGCGGAATCAAATGGGCACAAGGTACTTTTTGTTTGTGCATCAAAACCACTTGCCAGTATGGTAAACAGTCATATTGGGGATGCGGTTGATGTTAAAGATATTCGCTCACTCTTTGAAATGCTTGTTGAGGATATTACCAGTTATCAAGAGCCGCTGTTCAAAGGAATAAGCCATGGCCTCATTGGTGACTATGAAAAGTACAACGCGATCTTTGTTGATGAAGCACAGGATTTTACGGAGGAATGGGCAAGTATCATTAGATTGCTTTTGGATGATCCAGAAGGCTCTCGCTTAGGAGTTTTCTTCGATGACGTTCAGGTTTTGAGAGAAGAGAGCTTCGGAAACGGGTTTGGCATTGGTGAACTGCCGTATTTGCTGCGGGAGAATATTAGGAATACCGCAAATATCTATAATTGGACTGCAGAGAAAACCAATCTGGGTACAGATATGGTTGCAAACCCTGTCGAAGGGCCAACACCTACGACAGAAAATGTTAACGAGCATGGGCAATTGACCTTACTTCTTGAAACACTTTTTAAGCGATACCTTGAAGAAGAATATCTAAAAAATGATTCCTTAGTAATTCTCACCGAAAGCAAGGAGAAGCTTTTGGCTGAATTTCCTGATGGGATTGCAAAGTGGAAATTTGTTTGTGGTACACCTAGCAATGAGAATGAAATCAGCGTGTATTCTATAGATGCATTTAAAGGTTTGGAAGCGAACATGGTCATTTATATCCACGGTATTGACACAACCGAGAATATGAACTACATAGCGTACACGCGCGCAAAATACTACTTAATTGAGTTGGTGAGGAACTACTGATGGCACCTATAACGTCTTTTATTCGATGGGCAGGCGGAAAATCATGGCTTGTCCCATATGTAGCACAACTAACAGAAGGACTTGACTATAACAACTATTACGAACCTTTCATGGGCGGTGCATCGATTTTCTTTTCTTTGGATTTACCCAATAAGGGATGCTTGTCGGATATTAACGACGAATTGATAAACGCTTTTTGTGCCGTCAGGGATAATCCGGAAAGAGTTATTCGGTATCTTAAGGAATATGAAACAGACGAAGAAAGCTACTATGCAATTCGCGCGACGGAACCAAAAGGGAAATATCAACGGGCTGCGAGATTCTTGTATTTGAATGCAAATTCTTTTAATGGACTGTACCGTGTGAATCGGAACGGAAAGTACAATGTTCCCTATGGCCATAAAAATGCTACTGTGAATTATACGCGGCTGCTTGAAGCGGGAAAAAAACTGGAAGGAATGGAAATTGTTTGTCACGACTTTTCGGATATAAGTACCAAGATAGTTGCCGGAGACTTGATCTTTTTGGACCCACCCTACACCGTTTCTAAGGAAGATACGGGCTTCGTAGGCTACAATTCAACTTGGTTTTCCCTTGATGATCAGCACCGACTGGCAAAGCTAATTGACCAAATAGAAAAAGCAGGAGCCTACTACATTATGACAAATGCCGCCCACGAAACCATTTTGGAGATATTTAAAGACAAGGGGCGCATGGTTACACTTGAGCGGAATAGTTTGATTGGCGGCAAAAAAGCGTATCGCGGAAAAGTTCCAGAGTATATTTTTACGAACATACCAGAAAGGAGTACGAAGTAATGGCTAGAACGGATTGGAGCCAAGTTGTATACGACAAACAGTTGGCAACGGCAAAAAGTGTCCACAAAAAACTGTTCGTGACACAAAAGATCTTAGCTTCGGAACTCCCTGAGTATATTGATGCTGGTTGGGAAAAGTGCAAAGACTATAAGAGCCCTAAATATGTGGGGATTGCTAAGGAGAAACCAGTAGATGAGCAATTTGAAGACCGAATTTGGTTGATGTTTGCTGGGATGGGTTTTTATGGTCTAAATGCGGAAAATGGAATTCTGATTTCTTATGATTTCAGCAATGATGACCTAAAAGAAAGAATTGGCGTTCTGGCAGTTGATGATGAGACTGCGTTGGTTGGGCTTTGCCACGCATCAGAAGCTATCGTCGAAAAAAGTTTTGCCGCTGAAATAACAGCTTTTAGTGACAAAATATCTGGGATTAGAAAAGAGGTTCTTAAACAATTCCCGGGTCGGAAACTGAAGTTTATTTGGGCGTCTCATAATTTCATCATGAATAGACGAGATCTCGCGTTGCTGAACAAAGCCGGAATGGCCTATTTTAGTGACACGACTGTCGAGTACTATACAGACTTGGCAAAACATTTGGGTTCTTGTTCTAGATATCAGCTTTTGGGTAGCCTTTTTGCAAACCAAGAAATTAAAAATATGGATGATAAGGTGCCTGCGATCCAAGGTAAAATGGGTGGATACACCTACTATTCATTTTCAATTGAACCTGAAAAGCTTTTGAAAATTGGCTATGTGTTGCATCGGTCGGAAGCCAATAAGAATATGATGCCGACCTACCAGCGTTTAATCAAAAAGAAGCGTTTGCAAGAGGTCCGGTCGTTCATTAATGATGGTGGATATTTCCCAAACTCGATTATCATCAGTATAGATACCAATGGAAAGGGATTGGTTTTCGATCAGTCCGCCTCTAAGGTTGATAGTACAATTTCGAAGATCGGTATTTTACATATCCCCAAGCGCTATAGGTCTGCGTATATTATCGACGGCCAACATCGTCTGTACGGCTACTCGGATTCCCTGTATGCCGAGACAAACACCATTCCAGTAGTTGCTTTCGTTGATCTGGAAAGAAGTGAGCAGATTAAACTGTTCATGGATATTAATGAAAACCAGAAAGCGGTTCCGAAATCGTTGAGAGTGACCCTGAATGCAGACATGCTCTGGGAATCTCCTGATTTCAGTGAGCAGCGGCAGGCTCTCCGATCTAAAATCGCGCAGATGCTGGGAGAAGAATCGACATCGCCTCTTAACTCGAGAATTGTGATAGGTGAAAACGAGTCCACATCCACGCGATGCATTACTGTTGAAGCGATTCAGTCTGCACTGAAAAAGTGTAGATTCTTCGACAGCTATGGCAAAAAGAATGTTCTTCAAAAAGAAGGTACTTTCGACTGCAAAGATAATCAAGAGACTTGCGATTTGTTCTATCCGTTTATAGAGAAGTGTTTGCTGTATATCAGAGAGACTTGTCTGGATGAATGGGACAAGGGAGATCAGGATAGCGGAATGCTCACCATGAACCGTGGCATTCAGGCGGTTATTCGCGTCATTGATGATGTTGTCAATATGCTTGTGGAGAAGGGGATGATTCAGCCTAAAACGCAGGCTCTTGACGATATGTTTGGCTTGATACAATACTATCTCAAGCCTTTGACTGACTACATAAATAACCTAAATGCTGAGCAGCGTAAGGATTTGCGTGGTTACTTTGGTGGAGGTGCTGATACCCGGTTTTGGCGCGCATATCAGAAGGCAATTGCTGATATGAGGCCGGATTTTGTGCCTGATGGATTGGAAGAGTTCTGGCAAAACGAAACTAAGACCTATAACGAAGAGACGAAATCCATGCTACGAGAAATAGAATCCAAGGTTAAGTTGTTGATTTCTGAGCGCCTCGGAGAATATTTTGGCGATAGTTGGCTAATTAAAGGACTACCGAAGAATATTTATACCAGAGCAAAAGGTGAAGCCGATGAGGCAATGTATGTGCATGTGTCTAGTACAGGAGAAGAAATCGATATTCCTATCTGGGATTATGTTACACTTCCGGAATGCAAACAGATTATCTTGAATGGCAAGAACTGGTCGCTCTTCTTCGAGGATACTTTTGTCCGCCCGGAGGAAGCCAATCTAGTCGGAGGAAAGGACCCGAAGACAGACTGGATTCTTCGAGTCAATTCGATTTCGAATAAGCTTTCAAAAGAGAGCTATAGTGTTCCTGTAGACGAGTATAGCTATGTGAAAAGCATCTATGATTGGTTGATGGGTATCCTTGTTTTCTAATATATCCGTATTGACCGTTATGAGCTGGGATATATAGCCAAGTTTTAGTGAGGGATTTATATGTTACACCATGGTCTATACGAACAAGTCATCAACAATGCCCTGACGGGCGAGCTTGCGGAGATTCCGGAGGCTCGCAAGTCTGTTGCGCCCATTGACAAGGCGGAAGCCTCCAAGGTGCTGGCGCAGTATCTGGCAGATGTGGTTCAAAAGGGCTTGGATAACGTGCTGGACAACGGTGGGGACATTTCTGCCCAGATCGGGCTGACCAACCAGATCGTTGATCTCATTCAAAATACGACGCAAGGAGCTGACTTTGTCGCGCCGGGCGTTGACCGGCGGGCAGAGCAGCTTCTTGTGCTTTTACGGGAGACCGACCCACGGTTAGCAACGGGAAAAACGGCGGCGGACATAGAGCGTCCGGAAACCTCCATCGCACAAAGCTCTCTTTTTACCGGGGCTGTGCATGAGCCGCAGATGTTTATCTCTGATAAAGAAAAGGACTATCTGCACTTCTACTGTGCTGTGCGCTCTATTCTTTTCAAACTCACAAAGGGTGATGCCCCTGACATTTCACAAATGAATGCCCGTGTCCGTGAACTTCTTGAAGGTGCAATTCAATCTGATGGTATAGAGGAATTGTTTGAAACGGGAAAGCATATCTCTGTTGATATTTTCAGCGACAAGTATCTGAATAAGATCAATGCAATTCAGCTACCGAACACCAAAATCAAGGTATTGCAGCGGCTTCTCTCTTAGGCGATTGATGAGTATAAAAAGGTCAACCGTATCATGGGCATGGAGTTCTCGGATCGTCTCAAGCAGGTCGTTGATGCATACAACAATCGTCGGCGTGACGAGGCTTTTGCCAACGAAGTCCTTGACGATGTAGCGGAACAGCTTGCGAAGATTCTTGAAGAGCTCAAAAAGGAAAAGGATTCTTTCAAGGGCATGGGGATTGACTATGAAGAAAAGGCCTTCTATGACATCCTCAAGGCAGTTGCTAAGAAGTATGAGTTCGAGTATCCGGACGATAAGATGATTGAATTGTCAAAGCGGATTAAGATTGTTGTCGATGATAAAGCCAAATACACCGACTGGTCTACCCGTGATGATATCAAAGCAAATTTGCAAGTTGATCTCATTCTGTTACTGGACGATTTTGATTATCCGCCTGTAACTATTGATGACGTCTACAAAGAAGTTTTGGAACAAGCTGAAAATTTTAAGAAGTATTCAGAATAACAACTTAAAAGGAAGCATCGCCGTAGACCAAATAAGCAAAGTCAATAGCACGTGTGGCTGATAAGAACAAAATCGAACTGTTTGAGTTCGGTATTCATCGCTTATAGCCCTGCCATCGCTTACACCAAGTAAAGAACAAGGGCAGTGAAAGATGCCAAATTCAAATTTTTCGCATACCAAATAAGGCCCTGTGTTTGTTTCAGGGCTTGAATCTCTCAAAAACTTCAGGCTGCTTTTACAAATCCCTGTTCAACAGCATGCTGCTCTGGCGTTTTCAGTTCGAAGGGCTTCTGGTCACGCAAGACTGCAAAGATTATAAAGACCAGTTTGTGCATTGACGCTGCTTGAGCAACCTTTGCCGGTTTGTTTTTACATTTCTTTTCATAATAACTGAGCAGTACGGGGTTCGCTGCAGAGTCCTTTCCGCGCTTACAAATCGAATTAACTACTCCCATGTGAAGTGCAGCTCTTGCATAGGGAGAGCCACGTTTTGAGAGCTTGTTCCTTGTTCCTCTGAATGATCCGGATTGCCGCTCTGTTGGATCTAAACCAAAATATGCTGCAAGCTGTTTCGGCTTCTTGAACAACGAGATATCTCCGATTTCTCCTAGTAAAAGGGCTGCCGAATGACTACCAATACCAGGGATGCTTTGCAGTAAAGAAACGTTGTTTCGCATTTCTTTTATCTGAGCCAGCAAATTATCTATTGCGGCTTCTATTTGAAGCACACTTTCGGACAATGTACGAAGCATTTGAATGGTACACACAATGAGTGTTTCATCGGCACATGAATGAATCCCCAATGTCTGCGTTTTTTGTGCTGCAGAGATTAGCAATCCAGCTTTCTTTTTAGCAAAACTATAACCAGACTTGCTTGCAGCAGCAATCACTTCAACCAGTTCTGATTCTTCCTCTACAAGCAAAATGGTCGGCGTTGGAAAACGTACAAGCACAGCGCAAGAAGTGACGCCTCCCACATCGGAAAAGACCTTATCATAGCCCGGAAAGGTCTGATCCAAAAGGGCTGTTAATCGGTTTTTATAACTCGAAACGTCGTTCAACAATTCCGCACGATGTCTGCAGAGCTGGCGTAGCGCACGCGTTGCCGTTTGAGGAATTTGGGAAGGACGCAATGTCTTCGTTCGATACATCATTGCCAGTTTGAAGGCATCCACACGATCGGTTTTCCTCTTTCTGATAGAGAAGTCCTTCATCGAATTGCTTTGAAGTGGATTCACCACGATCACGTCATATCCATGCTCTGAGAAAAATTGAAAGAGGATCAAATGGTAGTGTGAGGTGGACTCCATCACAATAACAGGCTTACTGAAAAAAAGCTGCTCAACCTTTTGGAGTAGGGCGTTCGCTCGATTTATCGATGTTTCGTCGTGATAAATCTTTTCTTGCGCAAAGATTTTGTTGTCTGGCGACAAAATACACATATCACTGAATCGTTTGCTGACATCAATTCCAGCTACCGGACAATAACTCATATACACCTCTCCTTTCAGGGCAGTTTCGCTTCTTCGCAAAAGTAACAGGCGCGTTGTTGACACGGGTAACGGTTGTGCCGACCCAACCAATCAAAACATTGAATCTTTTACGAAGCGAACGGACGGTCTACGCTGTTAGTAATTCCTGAATGGAAACCAAGCAAGCAGTTTTGCCACTTTCAGCCCCAGTTAGTACTTCAATATTACTATGTTTCGGAAATCGGCACAACCATATAATCGTCTTTGATGAAACTATTTTTGTTTCATCGATGACATTGTACCAGCAAGCAATGCCGTCGTATATACAACGGCGACTTTTGCGTTGCAAAACGCTTGTTGGGGAACACCCCAAGCCCCTATGATCTGCATTTTTCCCAATGCAGGCTGCGCATCCCTGCGGGACGCTTTTTACCCAGTGATGTGTTCCGGGTCGTTCAGAACTTGCATGAGGTGAGAAGCAGCCTCTGCTAAAGAAGCATACTTCATCTGTTCAGGAACAGGCGCATTCAGAAGCGAAACACCCCACGCCCGCATACGGTCCACAAGTTCTTTCTGTGCCTGTAAGTGGCGTTTGGCTCGCTGGCCACCAAGCGCATCATCGGAGCCTTGATCAGTTGATTACGCCAGCCAATGCCCAGCTCCAGAACCACCAGTTTCTTCCCGTGGTAGGTTTTCAGAAAGTTTTGGAACCGTGCCTGAGCAGCGGTATCCAGAATCATTCTCTGACCCGCGCCCATGTGGATGTCCATGGGACCTCCGCACTTGGGACAGCGCGGCACCAACTCTGTAGGCACATGGCCGCCCTGTTCGGCAGCGGATAATTTTTCGGCCACCTCTAAACTTGAATAGAGGGTGTCGTGGCAGGGGAGGGCACACTGCATTGTAAACCAGTTGCCCTCGATCTCATAGATTTTCGTCGGATCGAAGCCACACAGTTCAAAGTGACCTTCTCCGTTTGATGTGACGACAAAGTAATCTTTCTCTCCCACAATGGCCTTCAAATCGTTCATCACCGGCGTAGGCTGGTACTGCCCGCAGTAATGATGGATGAGCCGAGCCCAGAAGGCCCACTTTTCCTCCTCGCTGGGCCATCCGGCCATCATGCCCTGCAAAATACAACGTAAGCCGTATTTTTGTTTGAAATCTCCAAACAATTCATCAAAGGCTGCATTATCTGCAAACAAATGCAGTCCTTCGGTGATGGACAGGCCGTTACTGGCTCCGATCAAGATAGCGTCCGCTTCTTTGAATTTTTCCGCAATACCACCCCCTCTGCAGGAATATCTCCTCATCGTTCGTGCACCGCCGGGGGCTTTGCTTTTGCCGTTTCCGTCCGCACATTTTCGTCCGGAACAGGCAGCACCAGCATTTGACGGCCCAGGCGCATAAAAGTTTCCGGCTGATGAAAGAGCTCCTCGTATTTCTGCGTCAGCTCCGGGGAGAGGGATGCAAAATCCTCCTCGCCCAGACCCACCACCAGAAATGTTCCGGCAACCACATCATAGGCCTCGCCGCTTTCATCCCGCAGAGCGCGGTTCAGCGGCAGCCCCATGAGCTTGCCGTCATCGTTGTAAACGATGGCCACCGGGTCTTCAAAAGGATAGCTTGCACCAATCGAGCCGCCAACCGCCTGCTGCAGCGCTTTCAGGTCATTGTCAATCTCAATCGGCTTCGGGTGCTGCCCCGGCGCAATTTGCAGCACCGAAAGGGTATTCTTTTCCTGTTCCATCCGTATCCTCCTTTACCGTAATCACAATTTCTCCGGTTCGTGCCGCCTGCATCAGGGAAGCGGCAAAAAAGCCGCAGAAAACGCCCAGTTCAAAGAAAGCAAAGCCCACAAAAAAGCTCATCATTGCGGCCTCCTCAGTCCAGGCAGATGCAGTGCAGGTTCTTGCCGTCGGCCATAAGCGCCGCGCTGTGCTGTTCCAGATACTCCTGAATGCAGTGCAGGTCGCCCATCGTCAGGGAGACATACTCGCCTTCCATGTTGAAGCGGACGAAGACGACCGGGCCGGTCAGGTAGCGCTTGCCCGACAGCTCCAGCACCTGCTTGGGGTTGTAGCAGCCCGCCACGGGCAGCTCCTTGGAAATGCCGAAAGTGTCATCCGTCTCGTCAAAGCAGGGCAGAATGCCGGGCGCTTCTTCCAGCAGAATGGCGCTCAGGTCCCTCGCCGGGCCGACTGCCGCCAGATAAACCTGCGGGTCACCGTACTTGCGCTCCGCAATGTCGCTCATCTTGTTGAAGAAGCCGGAAACGGCACGCTCCATGCCGTCGATTTTGCGGCTCATGTTCTCAATGGTCTTTGTGGTCTTGAAATCAATCGTGGTATTCATAGTCGTTGTCCTCCAAAATTTTGCAAAAAAGAAAAGACCTCATGGGTCTTTCGGTTCCGATTTTTCAGCGTTCGTTCTGACGCTGTTGTCTGCGCTGCCACTGTTCCAGCAGCTTGATGATGACATCTTCCATCTGCCGGGGCGTGTAGCTGCGGGGAAAATACTTTTTCAGGGTATCGTTTTTGATGACCACCTTGTCCAGTTCATCCTTTTTGGCTTCCCCCATAATGGCAAAGGCAGCCTCATAGGTGAGCTTTCCTTCCTGCGCCAGCTTTTTCATTCGCTGCGCCTGCGACAGGGACGGCGCGTTTTGGGTCTCGTCCATGGCCTGCAAAAAATCCCGCTGTTGAGCCTCGTCCAGATAGGACAGTTCCACAGCGGGATTAAAGGAGATTTTCTTTTCATCTACCATGTCCAGCAGTTCAGGAATAAGGTTGGTCAGACGGATAAATCGGTGAACCTGACGTTCACTTTCGTTTGCGTCTGCGCTAACTTGTGATACACTCCACAACTTCTCGCCAACTTGGCGAGAAGTTAAATCCGACCTAGCACCTTGATTTTTTAAGGCTTCCAGCTTCATTTTGTACGCAAAAGCCCGCTCACTGGGCAGGATGTTTTCGCGCTGAAGGTTGGAATCCACCATCAATATCACAGCAGCATCATCCGACATCTGCCGCACAATGACCGGCAGCGTGTCCAGCCCGGCAAGCTCGGCGGCGTGCTGACGGCGGTGGCCGGAGATGATCTCATATCCGCCTTCCGGGCGGGGCCTTGCAATCAGCGGAGCCAGTACGCCGTACTGTGCCACGCTTTCCACCGTACGCTGCATGGCCTCATCGTCCAGCACCTTGAACGGATGCTCTTTGAAGGGAAACAGCTCCTCGATGGGAATCTGCTGCACTTGCTCCCGCTTTTGCTCCTGCCGGGATTCTTCGGTGGAAAACATCTCATCGAGACCTTTCAGCGCCAAGTTTGCGTTGCTTTTCGGCATCGGCCAGCACCTCCCTCGTCAAAGATTGATAGGCCGCTGCCACCTTTCCTTTCGGGTCATGGGCAAAGATGCTCCTGCCCCCCGCGCTGATTTCCGCCGCACGGACAGAGTGCGGAATGGGCTGCTCAAACACCCGGATTTTGCTGCCGTACACCTGCCGAATCAGTGCATCGATTTCCCTGCCGTAATTGGTACGACTGTCCGTCATGGTCATCAGGATACCCTCGATTTTCAGCTTCGGGTTGATTTGCCGGCGCACTTTCTGAATGGTCTGCAGCAGCTGCTCCAGTCCCTTTGCTGAAAGGTACTGCGCCTGCACCGGAATCAGAGTGGTATCCGCTGCGGCCAGTGCATTGATGGCGGTATCTCCGCAGGAGATAATTATAAATTCGCACATAGTGCGTACCGCTAGCCATAGAAGCGGAGCGACTACTGTCAGCATTCCCAGAGACGGCGTACAATCCAGCAGGATATAATCGTATTCCCGCCGGGCGCTGTCCAACACCTGTTTGAGCATCTTTTCCCGGCTCATACTGTTGACAAGGGCCACTTCCAGCCCTGCCAGTTCGATGTTAGCTGGAATCAGGTCAACGTCTTCCACATGGTGCAGGATGCCTTCACCGGGCGGGATGCACTGGTCGTTCATGGCTTTTGCCATCAGGGCAGAAAGCGTAACAGGCAGTTCATCGGGCTGCTGCCAGCCCATGCTGATGGCAATGTCTGCGCAGCGGACAACTATGAATCCGCATGTAGTGCGCACAACTGGCCATAGGAGCGAAGCGACTATGGTAAGCGACCCCTGCGGGTCGGCATCCACCAGCAGCACCTTTTTGCCTTCCCGTGCAAGCCCCACGCCCAGATTTTCGCAAGTCGTGGTTTTGCCGGTTCCGCCTTTCTGATTGACGATAGCAATCGTGGTTGCTTTTTTCGACATTTTCATCACCCCCTGTTCGATAAATCATGATTGGTTTGGTTCTGGTAATAAAGCTGCATGGTCGTGGGTGCATTGTAGAGTGCAGCCAGCAGATACTGCTTCATGTTCCGGACCGGTGCGGTACTTTCCGCAAGACACTTCAGCACAAAGCGGATATGGTCTGCATTCAGCTTCATGAATCGGCTGCGCACGACCTCCGCAGGCTTGTCATCTCCTGCCACCCGCAGCATTCTGCGTTTCGAAGAGCAGGTATCCACCAGAAGATTCA
>ERZ1027221.358-NODE-358-length-34789-cov-7.743738_pt1 | contig 34789 bp, 16 predicted proteins | sample MGYA00519267_ERZ1027221 | MGnify/ENA primary metagenome ERZ1027221 (study PRJEB26926, sample SAMN06164533) | human gut metagenome | biome: ENVO:00009003; feature: ENVO:2100002; material: ENVO:00002003 | host: Homo sapiens | place: USA | collected 2012 ...
TTCCGGCAAGCGTCCGAAAGCATTCATGTTGACTATCGGCAATCTGGCTATGCGTCAGGCACGTGCTCAGTTCTCTTGCAACTTCCTGGCTTGTGCCGGATATGAGGTGATTGACAACCTTGGTTTCCCCACTGTGGAAGCCGGTATAGAGGCCGCCATGGCTGCCAAGGCTGACATCGTGGTATTGTGTTCGAGTGATGATGAATATGCAGAATATGCTGTTCCTGCCTTCAAGGCTTTGGATGGCCGTGCCATATTTATCGTAGCCGGTGCTCCTGCCAACATGGAAGAACTGAAGGCTGCCGGTATCGAGAACTTTATCCATGTTCGCGTTAACGTGCTGGAAACGCTGAGAGAATACAATAAGATATTAATGAAGAATTAAGAATTAAGAATGAAGAATTTGGCTGCGCTATAACACCGCATGGTAATTCTTCATTCTTCATTCTTCATTCTTAATTTCATATAACGATGAGAAAAGATTTTAAGAACTTAGATATATATGCCGCATTTCAGCCCGCAAACGGTACTGAGTGGCAAAAGGCTAACGGCATCCATGCTGATTGGAAAACGCCGGAACACATTGAAGTGAAGCCTGTTTATACAAAGGAAGACCTGGAAGGCATGGAACATCTGGGCTATGCTGCCGGTTTGCCTCCTTACCTGCGTGGTCCGTACTCTGTGATGTACACGCTGCGGCCCTGGACGATCCGCCAGTATGCCGGATTCTCTACTGCTGAAGAGTCAAATGCATTCTATCGCCGTAACTTGGCTTCCGGGCAGAAAGGTTTGTCCGTTGCCTTCGATTTGGCTACACACCGCGGTTACGACCCTGACCACGAACGTGTGGTAGGTGACGTAGGTAAAGCCGGTGTATCTATTTGCTCACTGGAAAACATGAAGGTTCTTTTTGATGGTATTCCTTTGAACAAGATGTCTGTATCCATGACAATGAATGGTGCTGTTCTTCCGATTCTTGCGTTTTATATTAACGCCGGTCTGGAACAAGGGGCTAAGTTGGAAGAAATGGCCGGTACTATCCAGAATGATATTCTGAAAGAGTTCATGGTGCGTAATACCTATATTTACCCGCCTGCATTCTCCATGAAGATTATTTCCGATATATTCGAGTATACTTCTCAGAAGATGCCGAAGTTCAACTCTATCTCTATCTCCGGTTACCACATGCAGGAAGCGGGAGCTACGGCGGACATCGAGTTGGCTTATACATTGGCCGACGGTCTTGAATACCTCCGTGCAGGTGTTGCCGCTGGTATCGACATTGACGCTTTTGCTCCGCGCCTGTCTTTCTTCTGGGCTATCGGTACAAACCACTTCATGGAAATTGCCAAGATGCGTGCTGCACGTATGCTTTGGGCGAAGATTGTGAAACAGTTCAATCCGAAGAACCCGAAATCTCTGGCTCTGCGTACACACTCTCAGACTTCGGGCTGGTCACTGACCGAGCAAGATCCGTTTAACAATATTGGCCGTACTTGTATCGAGGCCATGGCTGCCGCGCTGGGACATACTCAGTCTTTGCACACCAATGCACTTGACGAGGCTATTGCGTTGCCGACGGACTTCTCTGCACGTATCGCACGTAACACTCAGATTTATATTCAGGAAGAAACTTACATCTGCAAGAATGTTGACCCATGGGGTGGTTCTTACTATGTAGAGTCTCTGACAAACGAACTGGCCCATAAGGCTTGGGAACTTATCCAGGAAGTTGAAAAACTGGGTGGTATGGCGAAAGCTATCGAAACCGGTATTCCTAAGATGCGTATCGAAGAAGCAGCTGCACGTACGCAGGCCCGTATCGACTCCGGTTCTCAGACTATCGTTGGTGTGAATAAGTATCGTTTGGAGAAAGAAGCTCCGATTGATATCCTTGAAATCGACAATACAGCAGTTCGTTTGGAACAGATTGAGAACCTGAAGCGTCTGAAAGAAGGACGTAATGAAGCTGAAGTGCAGAAAGCATTGGAGGCTATCACCAAATGCGTGGAAACTAAGGAAGGCAACTTGCTGGAATTGGCAGTGGAAGCTGCCCGTGTTCGCGCTACATTGGGAGAAATCTCTTATGCTTGCGAAAAGATTGTAGGACGTTATAAAGCAATAATCAGAACTATATCAGGCGTGTATTCATCAGAAAGTAAGAATGACAGTGACTTCAAGCGTGCTTGCGAGTTGACTGAAAAGTTTGCGAAGAAAGAGGGACGTCAGCCCCGTATTATGGTTGCCAAGATGGGTCAGGACGGTCACGACCGTGGTGCTAAGGTTGTAGCTACCGGATATGCCGACTGTGGTTTCGATGTGGATATGGGACCATTGTTCCAGACCCCTGCCGAAGCTGCCCGCGAGGCTGTTGAAAATGACGTTCACGTAGTGGGCGTGTCTTCACTGGCTGCCGGACATAAGACATTGGTTCCGCAGATCATCGAAGAATTGAAGAAACTGGGTCGTGAGGATATCATCGTGATTGCCGGTGGTGTAATTCCTGCACAGGATTATGATTTCCTCTATAAGGCCGGTGTAGCTGCTATCTTTGGTCCCGGTACTCCGGTTGCCAAGGCTGCTTGCCAGATTCTGGAAATCCTGATGGACGAAGAATAAGTTTAAGAAGTGAATAAGGCGCTGAGGCGCTAAAGTAATAGGCGGACTGCGGGTATTTTTATACTTGCAGTCCGTTTTCTTTTGCTTTTATCTCTGATTTTAAGTATATGCGCGAATTTTAGTTTGTTTTTAATTCCATATTAATTCTTTCGTTAACTATTCTCCCGCATCTTTGTGCTGTTACAGTTTTATCTTAAGAACCATAATCTAATAATTTATATGGCATGAAGAAATTACTACTTTTTTATGTTTTGGCTTTGTTAGCCTCATGTGTACAGGCACAGTCTGACGACAAACCTGGTAACTGGCAATTGATTGTGTCGGATGATTATCCGGCGGAAGATGTGGGAGTGGCGACTTATACCGTGACTACCGATTTCGGTGCTGACCCTACCGGTGCGAAAGATTCGCAAAATGCTTTTCAAACAGCCTTGAGCAAGTTGGGTGAAAACCGTCGGGGTGGTACGCTCTTTGTTCCGGCAGGACGTTACCGTATCTCCGGGAAATTATTCATTCCTACCGGAGTGACCATGCGTGGTGAGTGGAAACGTCCGGTGAAAGGAAAACCGGTTGAGGGAACAATACTGATGGTAGATATGAAAGGAGGCTCTGAAACAGAATCAAATGCGTTTATTACGATGGAACCCTCCACGGCATTAACCCATCTGAACATTTGGTATCCGCATCAGGACCCGGACAAGATAACCCCTTATCCACCCACGATACTGTACGGACGTGATGGTGTATGGGGAAATGATTATTGCAATGTACGGCATGTCACGCTGGTGAACTCTTATAGTGGTATCGTACTGTCGAGGAAGAATGGAGGGGGCTGCCCCAATATTTATGATGTGTATGGTACCCCGTTATTCCGTGGTATCGAGATTGACAATATAGCTGACGTCGGGCGTTTCGAGTGGATACACTTCTCGCCCGACTATTGGGCCGGCTCCGGTCTGGAAGGAGCGCCGGGAGTGGGAGGCGCTTATGCTGACTGGATATACAGGAACGGAACAGGTATTGTGATGCGCCGTAATGACTGGTCGTATACTTGCTATGTGGATATCGAGGGGTATAATAAAGGGTTCCGTACCGGAGTTTCCTTAGCGGGAGACGGTGCGCCGAACGGGCATAATTACGGATTTACTTTGCGGAACTGCAAGACGGGTATTTATGTGGACGGTACTTCATCGGCAGGTATCATGTTCACTCGTGTTCATGTTGAAGATTGTGAGAGAGGAGTAGTAGTCACTTCCTCCAGCACCGGACCTGTGCAGCTTTACGGATGTGAGATTTCAGCTTCTGATGAAGCTGTATTGATGGAGGAAGGAGTTTCCGCCAAGCTGATGATGCAACAATGCACAGTAAATAAAGGTGCTGTGAATAGTTTGGGTGGTGATTTAATGGCTTCGGATACGGACTTCAACAATGATACTCCGCAGATTTACATCGGTTCCGATGCTCGTACAATACTGACGGGCAATCGTTTTGCAAAGACGGCAGAAGTGAAGAATCAGTCTTTATTTGAATGCCGCATTGACCACACGCCTGTCGAGACAAAACCTTTGCCGGATTTTCCTGAAATGAAAGTACCCGAAACCAAGCCCGATCGTCTGGCTTTATATAATGTACTTGATTTTGGTGCCGAGCCGTTTGTTGTCACGTTTAATGCCAGTTCAAGCAGTTCGTGGCTCCAGATAGATATCAGTTGGGGACTGCAAGAAGGCAAGGATAATACGGAGGCTATCCAGAAAGCGATGGACAAGGCGGCCAGTGAAGGAGGCGGCATTGTCTACTTGCCGGGCGGACGTTATAAGGTACTGGGTAACTTGACGGTTCCTACAGGCGTAGAATTACGGGGAGCCTCTGATTTTGCTACTGTTCCGAAGGGGCATGGCAGTATTCTTGAAGTCTATGCAGGACGTGGACAGGAGCAAGGGCAGCCTTTCCTGAAACTTTCGGCAGGCAGTGGCTTGCGCGGTTTGACATTCGACTATCCGGAGCAGGTAACTTCCAGCTTGCCTACAGTGACTAAATATCCTTATTGCATTCAGGTGACGGGAAAAGATGCATATATCGTGAATGTAGGGGTGAGAGCCGCATATAACGGTGTGGACTTGTTTACTTATAAATGTGATAATCACTATGTGGACTATCTTGCCGGACACGTTTTCATGAATGCTATCCGTATTGGTGGCGGTTCGGAAGGTGGTCGGGTTTGTAACATGCAGTTCAATTCCATTGTCTATGCTTGTGGTTCGGAAACTAAGTTCGGTTCGTGGCCCAATAGTCTTGCTGCGGATCAGAACAAGGCTTACAAGCAGAACCAGAATGAATTACGTTTTATCACTGTGGGGGATTGCCGCAATCAAATTCTATACAACGATTTCCATTACGGAGGTTTCGAGGGCATTGTCTTTCAGGCTGACGGGGGAAAAGCTGCATCCGGTCGTTCTTTAGGATTGGGTATAGACGGTTCCTGGAATTCTGTTGTTTACGAAGCTTTGGATCCGGCAGGTTTCGATATGATAAACTCCCAGTTAGTAGCCCTTGAAGGAGATGAATCTGTTTATTCGGAAACTCGTTTCCTGACTACCAAGGCGGATTTTTCTGGTGAAGTTACTTTGTTTGGTGCTGACTTCTGGGGGAGTGCTAAACATGGTGTAGTGGTTGAAAACGGAAAACTCAATTTGAATCTGGCTAACTTCAGCACATCCGGGCAGACGTCTTTCATGAATTTACCAAAGTCAACCGGTACTGTTGCGCTGCATAATGCAGTGGTCAATACGAGAGATGATCTTATTTTTGCCAGTAGCGGACACGAGAAACAGGCGGCTGTGACATCTACTGTAACTGATGTGGCTGCTGCAGTGGCTGATAAGTTGGGCGTATGGGAGAACAATTTGCCAATAGCTCCCGTTTTCACGGCAACAGATGTATTGCTTTCCCGTACGAAGTGGACCATCACTGCCAGTACAAATAATTCCAATGCTCCTAAAGCCATCGACGACGATGCGGCTACACGCTGGGATACGAACGCTCCGCAGCAATCGGGACAATGGGTGATAGTGGATATGCAGTCGGCACATAAACTGAACCGCATTATTTTGGATACATCAAAGAGTCCGGGTGATGGTCCTGCGGGCTGTGAGGTGTATTTGAATACTGGTATAGACGGTGCTTGGAAACGGGTTGCCTCAGGAAAGAATGCGGGAGCAGTACAAATTATCTCTTTTCCGGCAGAGGAAGCCTCGAAATTCCGGATCGTGCAGACGGGAAGCAAAGGAAATTACTGGTCGATTCATGAACTTTACGCAGCTTGCGTAGATGAAATCGAGACGGGAATCTCACCGGAAGTTGCTTCACCCGTCGGAGAATTATATTATTACAATCAGCAGTTATCATGGAGCGGTTTGGACAGTAATGAGAATACGAAGATTGAAATTATTGATTTATCGGGACGGCGGGTGCTATTACAGCAAACAAACGATAATTATCTGAGATTACCCAGTATGCAGAATGGCTTTTATATTGTCATAGCTACCAATGGAGCGGATGTGCTGAGGAAGAAAATATTCTTCAAGGATTAAGGTTGCTGGTTTTATTGGTGAAAGGTCTTTTTGTTTAGTGTGCTAATTATCAGTGTGCTGCATTTACATCCTATTTGCATCTTGATGTAAAATCCTTTACCGCTGGATGTAACGACCTTTACCACTTATTGTAACGCTCTTTACCTCGGTATGTAACGACCTTTACCTCGGCATGTAAATGGAGTTACCATTTGGGGTAAACCAAGTTACCATGAAAAGAAACAGCCGTGTCCTCGTAAGGTGAAATTCATTCACCTGCCGGGGCACGGCTGTTAGTTTGTAAGATGCTGCTTGCCTGTCCGTTGTATGCCGGACGACAGTCGCCTTGCTACCAGTTATATTCTTCTACATAGCTATCGAAATACTCTTCCTGTTGCAAGCCCAATTTCCTGGCCAGCGTCGTCACTCTTTGTTGTTCGGCAGGCGACAGTAAAGTTTCTCCTTTCCGTTTTTGATAATATCGTCTGATTCCCCAAGTGCCTATCAGCCCGTAGCGGAACGTTCCTGATGCGCTGACAGCCAGTGCTTCCGTGGTGCGGACAAAACCTTTGGCGTAGCGCACTTTTTGGTTGGAACGGTAATATTCGCACTTCCCTGCCATGGCTTCAATTGTTTTCGGGTTCAGTGTAGGCGGAAAAGTAACACTTGCCGGTGTATGAGTGTATGCAATCCGGCGTAGGCAAGTGTCGGCATGAGGGCAATCTGCTGTCGCGCACAGACCAAAGTTATGGGGAACTCTTGAATAATCGAATGATTCTTTTTCCATTGTGTTTTCAATTTAATGATTGTGCGGCAAAGGTACGATATATATCACAGATTGAGGCAGATTATAAAATGATATTCTGTGATATTATGACTTGTTTTGTTTGACTGAAATATCTGGATTATCTTTTATAAATAAAAAATCCGTTACTTCCGTATCATACATCAGTAACGGATTTACCCTGTCAAACAATCTGATTACTTCGTTAGATTCTTATATCTCTGTAAAGCTTCCAGATAATAGTAGTCTGCATAGTTCAGCGGCACATCTATTTCCGAGCCATGAGGAAGTGAACCGGTGGAGTGCATCAGGACAAATCCTTGGTTGCTGCCTTTTACCGCCAAATATTTATCACTGGAAAGATTCTTCAGAATGGTTTCGGCATAGTCGAAATATTTCTTTCCTTCCGGAGCCAAGGTGCTGAGTTCAAGTAATGCTGAGGCTGTGATGGCTGCCGCCGAGGCATCTCTCGGAGTGCTTTTACCTGCCGGTGCGTCATAGTCCCAATATGGAATGCAGTCGTCGGTAGTTACTCTTTTCATAATCATATCCGCTATATTTGTAGCTTCTTGAAGGAAAGCGGTATCTTTTGTTTCGCGATAACATGAAGTGTAGCCGTATACTGCCCAAGCTTGTCCGCGCGACCAGGCAGAACCATCGTTTTTACCTTGATGGGTCTGTTTCTTTTCCACCGTTCCATCGTTGTTGTAGCTGACTACGTGGTAAGAGGTATAATCTGGGCGAAAGTGATGTTTCATTGTGGTTTGCGCATGCTTTACGGCAATGTCACGGTATTTGGGATTTCCTGAAAGCTTGGTGGCATTGAACAGTAAATCCAGGTTCATCATATTATCGATGATAACGGGGAAATTCCATTCACCGAAGTCCCAGGAACGGATACAACCGATTTCAGGATTAAAGCGTGCGGATAAATTATCTGCTGTTTCCATGATAACGGCTTTGATGGTGTCGTTAGGTGCCAGTCGAAGCGCATTTCCGTAACTACAGTTTATCATGAAACCGACATCGTGCGTATTCTTCAGGCGACGTATCGGGTTCAGCATGTTGGTATATTGAATGGCACGGCTCTTCAGTTTTTCGTCGCCGGTCATTTCGTAGGTATACCAAAGGCTTCCGGGGAAGAATCCGCTGGTCCAATCTTCAATACCGCGGATGTATCTTTGTTGTAATTCTTTAGCGGACGGGTTGGGAAGTAAAGAATCAATGTATGATTTATCTTCACGCTGCAATTGGCTATCAAGGAAGTTCATGTCATAACCGGAATGTATAGAACGTGGTATCCGGTTGGTGCCGGTCAGTTCTTCAGCCGTCTTTTCTAATTGAAAGGAAGCGACATCGAGTGCATTGCTTATCCAGGGTTCGTCTTGAACCGGAGTGCTTTTGCAACCTGCAAGACTGATGAGAAGTGCTGTTGCGAGGAATAGAGAATTTCTTTTCATATAATTAATTATTTGATGTTTTTCGTTATTGATAAAGATAGTCATAATGGGGATGCTGTTAAAGTTGATATTTAAGTAACTGTTTGCTTCCGTTTATTGTGACTTCTATTTCCATGGACTTTTGTTTCTGGTCTGTATTCTTAATACAAGCTTTCATGTCAGGAAAATCTTTTTTATTTTGAGCCGGATATATAACAGTGATAAAACGTGTGGTTTCCTTATCTTTTTTATCAGTGTTGAAAGAAAGGGCAACACGTTTTGTACGTTGGCGGTATGCTGTTGAGAACCAGCCTTCTTCTTCTTTTAATACGGTTCCTTTATCAGCAAAACATTGTAATTTCACTTGGCTGTTTCCCTCAAAATCAGATGTCAGGGACAGGTTCTCCGGGTTAATGTCTACTTTTCCATCGCACAGTTGATAATGCAGATTTATGTTGCCGGTAGCAGTTCCAATGGCTTCATCTACAATGACAAAGTATTGCTGGTCAACAAAGAATATGGAGCGGCGATGTTTTAAATCTTTATAGCCGGGATTCTCTGTGACCAATATTTGTACATTGCCTTCCGGCTTCCACAATTTGGTTACGGATTCTGTTGTTTCCAGATTTTTATTGTCCAGAGTCAGCGTGTTGTGTACAGCCGTTTGGCGAAACCAGTTGCGGAGCTTCATTACTTCATCATTGCCGGCATAAACATACGAACCACTATCCGGGAACAGATTCTTTCCATTGAACCAAAGCTCAAATGTACCATTATCGGGCTGGCAATGCCATTCTCCTTTCGGACCGGCTTTTACCACCATGACTGTGGCATCCTGCTTCCAACTGTTGCGGAAGGTGAAGAAGCCTGATTTCAAGTAACCCTGAGAGAGATTGGCGGGGAGCTTTCCTTCTTTCCCTTCTGTAGCAAAGTAACGGATCTGCTCGTTTTCGGGATACATTTTGGTCCAGTTCCTGTAATGTGCCAGCACGTGTTGTTTGTTGTCCTTCTTGGAATCACTGAAACAGGGATTCAGATAATCGGGATAGGAAATGTTCATATAGAATACGATCATTCGCTCTACGGTATCAATGAATGATTGCGGAAACTCCTGGCGGAAACCATTGGCATCTGCCATTTGTAGAGCCTTGTCGAAGATTTCGATGCAAGCCAAGTGATAGTGTGGGTCGAGTTCAAACTGTCCGCCATCTTCGTACACTTGCTTCTTAATCTCACGGTTCAGCAGGTCGATGCCGCTTTTGCGCCATGTGGCGGCTTCTTTAAATTCGGGGAAGAACGTGCCGGCATATAACATACGTTGGGCTTCGAACAATAAGTGGTTTCCCGCTTTCGAATAGTTGTGAAGAATGTGATCGGCATGCCGGTGATAATTTATCAGGAATTGCGTCAGGAATTCAGGAGTGAATGAGGGTGAAGAAACAAACAAAGTGAATTGATGTATTTGATCCTGCAATCGGTGGCTGGTTTCCAACGGACGCCATGCGAAGCGTACGTTTTCAGCGGTTCCTTTTACTTCACCTGCGCTTGCGATCTCATATTCTTCCTGGTTCACTGTTACCAAAGGATTCTTCTTTATCCAATCTAGATATTGGCATACCCATTCTTTTGCGTATTTTTCGTTTTTGTTGATTCGGTATGCTTTTCCCATCGGGGTGAACCATTTATGGCGGTGAAGTTGCCAACGGAGTTCATTATCCCGAACGGGCCAGTATTGCCAGTTGATGTCTTTGCCGTAGTTGAAGGAGGGCTGGTAGCCATCGTGTACATAAAATGTATGTTCCAGTGCCTCATCCGCCCATTTCTGCTCGCGCTTGCTGATGCTCAGGTTGTTCAGGTCGATAACCGGGTTCACAATTCCCTTGCGGTGGTGGTAATAGTCCAATAACGCTTGGGCTGCTTTATCTTCTTTTCCTGCTTTATGGAGAGCCTTCACTTGTTCCAGTCCGGGATAATCAAGGTTGAGCAGTGAAAAGACTTCACTTGCCGGGCCTTTTGCTTGCACGGAAGAAAGAAAACCGGCCAAAAGCAAAAGACAGATGATTGCAGGTTTGCTGCATCTGCGAAATAGATGGTTGGTTAATAGAATGTGCATGGTTTCAGAATTTGATAGATTAATGGTAGAACGGATGAGAAGTTATTATTCTCATCCGTTCTCAATTTATCAGTTCCAGATAAACGGAGTTGACGAATTATTTAATAACGACCGTAACGTAATAATTCTCGGAGATGGCGCGTACTTCATACTCATCCGTCTTGGTGATGGTGGTGGTGGTGACATCGGTCACATCCATTTTCTTGTCCGGTGCGAAGGTCAGTACGCGGAAAGAGCCTTTCTTGCCGTTCAAGGTCTTGATGTAGATGTTCTGTACGCCTTTGTTGGCATTGGGCCACACCATTTCGTAGGCACCCGAGGCGTCGGGAGTCAGTTCTTGACCGTTTTCGTCCACCACTACGTAGTCGATGCCACATTGCAAGGTCTCTTCTTCAGTAAGTGTCTGATCTTTCTTGGGGAGTACCGGTGCGGTGTAGTAATAGACTACGGGGCTGTATTTGCGTGTGAAGCTACTGTAGAACTGTGTGGGGACAGCAATCGTCTCTCCTTGCTTCACGGAGTAGTTTACATCGTTTCCACCGGGGATGTTGCCCCATTTCTCAAAACAGTAGTAATAGACGTGAGCCAGGGTGGGGTCGCCGTTTTCCCATTCGTCGTGGTCGTTGCTGCATCCTGCAAGTACACAGCTTGCAGTGAGGATGCAGATAATTTTATTGAATATTGTTTTCATTGTCTTTTTTATTTTTAATTGTTCCACTTCGGATTTTGTTTGATATTTCCGTCAGAAGTTGCCAACTCGTATGTAGGAATGGGGTAGAGGTAGTCCCGTTCCGGATTGAATTTGCGGGTCGATGCTTCTTCGATGACGTAGATGCGTGCCTGGTCGTACAACTGTTCGCCTTTGTAGTTTCCGTTCTCGTCGGTAAAGCGGAAGTTGAGTTCTTTGTCGCTTTTGGCGCTCTCGTCGGGATTGACCAAGATACCGAGGATGGCTTTGGGCAATACCTTCTCGGCGGTTTTCCAGCGGATGATGTCATCGTAGTGTAGGTATTCGTCGATGAACTCAACAGTACGTTCGCGGCGTATTTCGTCTAGTATGTTCAAGCTGTTGGCATTGGCAAAGGCATTGGTCAGACGGGCGGTGAATCCGGAACGCTGACGGACGTGGTTTACCGTTTCGTCCAGCTTTTGGTCGCTGATGTTACCGTTGTATTCATACAAGGCTTCGGCATACGAGAGCAGCACTTCGGCGTAGCGCAGGATGATGCGGTCGATGGTCTCTTTTCCGTTGGTGTCGAACTCCTCGTTCAGGAAGCCTTTCTTGATGGGGTAACCACGGCCACCGTAGTTGACATTGTCGAACGGAGTAAATCCAACCCTCTTGTAGGCTGTCTCACCATATTGGAATACGGTCATGGCCAGGCGTGGGTCGCGGTTCTCGAAGATATCGTTCATGCGGACATCGGCACGGTACAAGGGGGATTCTTTGGATAATCCGTCGGTGTACAGGAATTGATCTATCATCTGTCGGGTGATGGAGGCGTTCATGGCCTTGGTGGCAGCCTGATTGTGGGTTACAATGGCATTGGATGCACCGTTGGGACCGTACACCTTTACCAGAATGTTTTCTTTGTTCTGGCGACCTTCTCCCTCAAAGTAGAACAATTTCTGGAAGTCGGGGTAGAGTTCGTGCAGATGCTCGTTGTAAATGATGATCTCTGCAGCATCAATGGCTTTCTTCAAGTGTGCTTGGCTGTCGCCTTCAGTCAGTTTGTGATACTTGATATAGGTACCTTCATACAGACCGATACGGGTAATCATAGCCAAGGCAGCCGAACGTGACACACGTCCCCAGTTGGCTTCATCGGCCAGTTCATCGATGCTTGGCAGCCAGTCTGCGGCAAATTTCAAGTCTTGATAGCACTGTTGGATGACTGTTTCGCGCGGGTCTCTGCCACGTTTGATTTCGGGATTCGTGGTGTCGTCAAACACTTGCAAAATCAAGGGTACATCGCCATACTTCTTTACCAAATCGAAATAGTAGTAGGCACGGAAAAAGCGGGCCTCGGCTATCCAGCGGTTCTTGGTGCTTTCGGATACGATTGCATTTTCGCTTTTCGTGATGATGTTGTTACATACTCCGATGAAGTTGTACGGGTCGCTCCAGTCGCTTGATTTTTCGGGGATGCTTCGGCTGCCCGAAGATATGTCGTTGGAGGTAGTACCTACGATTTCGTCGGAACGCATGTCGTGTCCGTTTCCGGAGAGGAAGCCCGGAAGGTCTATGTACAGGCGGTTACAGGCGCCTCTCAAGTCTTTCTCCGATTTCCAGAATCCGTTGTCAGTCAGAGTAGTTTCGGGCTCCATATCCAGTGAACAACTGTGTAGACCAAGTACACAGATAAGTAATGAGAATATAATTTGTTTTTTCATTATCGTAACGTTTTATTTAGAATGTGACATTGACACCAACAGTCCAGCTGCGGAAGAAGGGATAGAGCGAACGTGAAATGCCGCTCTCGGTTTCCGGGTCTAATACAGACAGCATATTGGTAATTTCGAATAAGTCTTGTCCGGAGATGTAGAATCTCAGTTTATCCATATACTTTTTGGCAACCGGAATGGTATAACCCAGTGTCAGGTTCTTCAAGCGGAGATAAGAAGCATCTTGCATCCAGCGGTCGGCCGAAATACTGTTGAAGTTTTCGCCTTTGTATTGATACAGACGGGGCCAGTAAGCATTCTGGTTTTCTTCTGTCCAGTGGTTGCGGTGGATGGTCCATGGCATTTGTTCGTCTCTGAACATGGGGAACATGTCTCCGCTCAGCATTACGTCGCGTTTTCCCACGCCTTGGAATATGACGGATAAATCGAATCCTTTCCACTGTGCCGAAAGGTTTATTCCGTAGAGGTATCGTGGCGTAGTGTTGCCCAGGCAAACCAAGTCACCCGGATCTTCGGGCGTACCGCCACCGATACCGATTTGGTGGTCGGGATTGCCTTGTGCCACGTATTTCACGTCGCCTCCACCGGTGATGTTGTCCTTGATGGACTGGTATCCGGGATGCTCTTCTTTGTATTTGAGGTATTCTTCACGGCTGGACCAAAATCCATCGGTTTCATACCCCCAGATGGTATTGAGAGGATAACCCTCCAGCAGCGATACAACGCCCGCCTTCAGGGCACTGGCACCTTCATACTCCATCAGTTCATTTTTGCTGTCAGACAGGTTAAAACCTATTTGGTAGCTGAAATCCTTGATTTGGTCTTTCCAACTGATATTGAAATCCCATCCCCAAGTCTTTAGTTTACCTACGTTCATTTTGGGAACCTTGATACCGATTTGAGAGGGTAACTGCAAGTTGGATAGCATCTCGTTGTTGTACTTCCAGTAATATTCAAAACTACCGGTCAGTCGGTTGTTTAAGAACCCGAAATCTATACCTAAGTTGGTTGTTTCAATGATTTCCCAAGTTTTGTCTTTGGAAGCCATGCTGTCTTGATAGAACCATTTTTCGCCCTGATAGGTGGCAGGTTTGTTGTTTTGTTCGTAGCTGATCAAGGGCAGATAGTCATAGAGTCCCACTACGGCACCGTTACCCAATTGTCCCCATGAAGCACGCAGTTTGAGACTGCTCAGCCAGTCGATATTCTTGAACCATTTTTCTTCGCTGATGCGCCATGCGGCAGATACAGAGGGGAACGCACGCCAGCGTTTTTCGGGAGCAAGGCGTGAACTGCCATCGTAACGCACGTTGGCTTCCAGCAGATACTTCTCTTGGAAGTTGTAGTTGATGCGTCCGAAATAAGACATCATGGCCCATGTGCCGATGTGGTCACCCAGTGTAGTGTTGGTGGCTATTGAAGAGTCATAGTAGTTGAATGAGAAGAAGTCGTTGGACAGCAGGTTCTTGGCTGTGGCGTCAATCTTGTCGATACGGTACTTTTCATAAGAACTACCAGCCAGGACGTTGAAGTTGTGCTTGTTATCGTCCAGGCTGAAAGTGTAGTTGGCAGTAGCTTCCAATACATCGTGGTAGTTGGAGTTCTTTTCCTTGTAGAGGGAGTTGCCGGGATTAGCGGTTCTTCTGATGGTTCCGTTGTAGGCATACCAGTTGAGGGTACGTGCATTCTTTTCACGTGAATAGTAACCACTTCTTCTGGATGCGCTCAGGTTGATGCGCAGGTTTTTTACCAAATCCTTGATGATGAGTTGGGCTTTACCCATATAGGTTTCGTTTTTACCTTTGTTTATTCCGCCGTTTTGCATCAGGTCGATGGGGTTGTCCTGCAAGTCACCGTTGAACGGACTGGGATAGTTCTCTTTTTCTGGCTGGTAGATGGGCTGGCGTCCGCGGTTGGTAAACAGCTGATTGAAAATATTGGCCGAACCCTGAGAACTTTCTTCACGTTCGTTGGCTTGGTATTGCACATTGATGTTCAAGTCCACGTATTTGTTGAGGTTGGTGTTTACTTTAGCCAACAGGTTGTAGCGGTTATAGTCATCTGGACCATATTGCAGCAAACCATTCTTGTAATAGTAATTGGCAGAGAACAGATAGTTTATTTTATCGGTTCCACCACTTACTGATACGGCATGATTGTGCTGCAAAGTAAAGTTCTTTGTACCTTCGCCCAACCAGTCTACACTATCAAACAAATCCCAACGTCCGTTTTTCAGCGGGCGGTAGTCGAAGTTCGGGTTGCCGGTCCAAGATGATTTTTCTGCGTTCCATTCTGCACTACCTCCTGACTGGATACGTGATTCGTTGATGAATACCTGTTCTTCCCAAGACGGAATGCGTTCGGGCATATTGCCGGGAACATTGAAGGATACATAACCATTGTAAGAGATTCTGGGTTTCCCTTCATTGCCGTTTTTGGTGGTAATCAATACCACACCGGCAGCAGCTCTTGCACCGTAGATGGCGCATGAGGCGGCATCTTTCAGTACGGAGATGGAAGCGATGTCTTCGGCGTTGAGCAGTGACATGTCTCCTTCTACGCCATCAATAAGTACCAGTGTCTCGGTAGAGTTGACTGAGGTGGCTCCACGGATTTGCAAACCGGTACCTTCTGCACCGGGTTGTCCGCCGCTACGGGTGATTGTCACACCTGGAAGTTCGCCTTGCAAGGCCGACATTACGTCGGTTGAGGGCTTGGCGGCAATCTGCTCACCATCAATGGCCGATACGGAGCCGGACAGGTTTACTTTCTTCTGAACACCATAACCCACTACTACAACTTCTTGCAGCATTTCCGAGTCCTCGGCGAGTTTAATGGTGATTCCGTTACATTCCGATGCCTTTTTTTCAACGGTGGTATAACCGATGTAAGAGAATACAAGCACGGCTTCCGGACTTGTCTGAATACTGAAGTCGCCATCAATATTCGTTATAACTCCATTGGAAGTGCCTTTTTCCAGAATGGAAACACCGATTAGAGGTTCATTGGTGCTTGCGTCAATCACTTTACCTTTGTAGGAAGTGTTTTGCGCTACTATTCCTAAATTGCTGAGGAATAGCATGCAACCAACAAGTAGGAGTGATAAAAAACTCCTTTGACATGTTTTTCTAGTCATAATAATCTTGTTTTAATGGTTAAAATTATGATAATTAATTGAGTTTCATTTAACTTTTCCGGTAGAAAGTTTATTTCCATCGTTTGTTTCTTTTATCTTCCATTCTCCGTCTATCTCATCATAGAGTAAGGAAGAGAAGCTGTTTTTGCACGGATAAATTTCTCCGTTGATGACAGGGCTCTTTTTTCCGTAACTGAAAGTTGCCTTTGAACCGTTGTTGTATATGTACAGGCTTGCCGGACGTTTGCTGTTCAGTTCGGCCTCAATGATCCAGTCACCACATTGGAAGCTGTTGCCGGTACGGGTTACGGTCACGACTTTCGCTTCATCCGTTTCTACTTGGATGATGGTTAATATCCGGTTGGCTTTGCTTGGATCGAAGTTGGCGGTCAATGACCAGGGCTTGGCGAAGTTTTCTCCGCGTTCGGCTCTCTTTTCATTGGGAGCCGCCACATATTCGTTGGTCTGTGTGATGCTGCATGCCTGTTCGCTGAACAGTTGGGCTACGGAATGGATGCCGTTCTCTTTATCTTCTGTCACCAGCGTAGAGGTAGCTTCGTCTATGCCGAATCGGATCGGGCTATGCAGTAGCCAGTTCCAACTTACACTTTTACCGGCTTCCAGTTCATCGTAGATTACGATGGTGTTGGGATGCAGCAGGAAGATGTGCCGACGATATTTCGTCAGTGGCGTTTCTCCGAAGCCGTTCTTGCGGGATTGCTCCAGGTTGTGCGTGGCGAAGTTTCTTTGCCACATGGGATATTCGCTGATGCCGCAATACGCATGGGAAGCATCTCCCAAAGCGTATGAGATGTGTTTGCCATTGAACATACGCACGATGTTTCCGTAGGCTCGGGTGGTAAACGGTTGTCCGATGCCGTCCACCAGCAACGTGTTGTGGGCGCGGGTGTGGCGGTAGGACAAGAGGTTGTGCGGGTCGAAGAAGTTCATGTAATGGCCCACTGCGTAATAAATGGCTTTCCCGCCGTATTGCAGGTTGAAAGCATTCTGATTGGAATGCGTGTGGCTGCCCGAGCCGAAAGGACTGGAGCGGAAACTCAGGCTGACGTTGTTCTTAGGGTTGGTTAAGTTACTGTTGGCAATCATCTCACCACAATCTTTAAACCATACGGCTTTGGGGGCTTCAGCCGGAAGTTGTGTGTGAGCGGGGCGTTGTTTGCCGCTTGCCATGCGATATAGACGTGTTTCGGATTCGGTTTCGTATCGGTTGTTGATGGAGGAGTACCAGGTGGCGTAGGGGTCGCCGGTAGTACGTGCCATGAAATCGGCAAAAGCGCTGCGGATACGCAGAGGCTTTCCGTTGCTTTTCTCGTGTCCGTCTCCGAAGCCTGCGCTTCTTGCGCCGGGCATCCAACTGTAGGTCATGGTAATGCCTGCATTCCGGTACCAGGGATGTTGCAGAAAATCAGTTCCTGTCAGATAGCTGAATAAACTTGGGACATAACATAAGCTGACTGCGTTGGCACTGAAATAGCTTGTACCGTTGTGCCATGCTCCGTCGCGGTTGAAACCGGAGGCGGGGGCACGGGCTGTCCAGAGTTCATAACTATATTCCAGATACTCTTTTGCCAAAGGATATTTGTCATAGATTACTAAAGCCGCCTGCATGAGATGGCGGAAAGTGAATTGCCAGAAGTGATTGTCGAAGATATGTGTTTCTTCCTGTCCCAATATATGCTTTTGGTAATATCGGGAGAGTATGGTCATCAAAATTTCTTCAATCTGCTTCTGCTCCTGACCGCTGAAACGGTCGAAACAGTTTTCGTAAGTACATGCCAAGGTGTAGGCCAGCTCTCCGGCTTGGAAGTCGTTGTTAATGACTTTGGAATCAGTTTCTACGGCAAGCAGACAGCGTACGTTTTCCACCATCTTGTTTGCATAGAGGTTGTATTGCATCATTTGGTAAGCTGTATTCAGCTTGTCGCAACTTGCAGACATTTGGGTGGTTTTGCTGTATGGCTTGGTTTCGGTCTTGTAACTGATGCTGAGTGCATCCCGTGCATCGTCAATCATGATTTCGAACTCCGGATGTGAACGCATATTCTTGCGTGCTTGTTCCAGACTGTCATTCAGGAAACAGTAAATCCTTGGGAACTTATCAGGGATATTGTTCAGGAATGTGCTTGCTTCCGGAGTGACGAACTTCGGAATATCATCCGTTACATTGAAGCTGTAAGTCCGGCTCCAGGGCATTGCTTCTCCCTCTTTGCTGACTGAGCGGACACGCCAGTACCAAGTTCCTGCACTCAGAACCTGATGCGGATTGAACATACACCAGGGTACAGGCTTGGATAAAATACTGTTCTTTTCATCAAAGTTCTTGTCCTTGGATAAATTGAACTGCAGGAAGTCCGATTCCTTCATGGCAAGCGGTACCAATAGTGGTGCGGGATTCAGGTAGAGCGTATGCCCTTGCTGAGGGTAAGGAGTTGTGCGGACATTCTCATGGATGCCGTCAGTGGCACTGGCAAGCAGGGAGGAGCATGCCAGGCAGAGTACGGTGAATGTAATCAATAATGTTCTCATAATATATAATATGTGTGATTATTACTTGTTTTCCGGAAATGCTTTGGGGTACTTCCTTACCATTTTCCCGGCATCAGTACCGGCTGATCATCCATTTCTTCTGTTTTCCACTCGCCGTTTATGCAGTCGTAGAGTACAGAAGTCTTCTTTGGGTCATAGCTGAATGTAGCCTTATTACCGGTGTTGCGTATATGCAGGCTTGCCGGTTTCTTTATATTCAGTTCGGCTTCGATAATCCAGTTGCCACACTGAAGATGGTTGCCTGTGCGGACTATCTCGACTGCTTTCGTTCCGTCTGCCTCTATCTGGATGACGGTCAATATCCGGCTTTTCTTGCTTGGCCCGAAGCTTGCGGTCAATGACCAGGGATTGGTAAAGTCTTCTCCCCGTTCGGCCCTTTCCTGATTTGGAGGAGCGGCATATTGGTCTGTTTGTGTGATGTTACACGGTTGCTCACTGAATAATCGTGCCACAGAGCTGAAATGCTTTTCCTTGTTTTCGGTAACCAAAGTAGCTGTAGCCTCATTGATGCTGAATTTTACAGGGCTGTGCAGCAGCCAATCCCAACGCACGGCTTTTTCGGCTTCTAATTCATCATAGATGATTACTGTGTTAGGATATAGCATCAGAATATGCCTGCGGTATTTCTCCAAAGGGTTTTCTCCGAAGCCATTTTCGGGAGATTGTTCTAAGCCATGGGCTGCAAAACTCTTCTTCCAATAATCTATTTCGCTGATGCCGCAGTAAGCATGGGAGGCATCTCCCAAGGCATAAGCGATGTGTTCGCCGTTGAACATGCGCGGCATATAGCCGTAAGCCTGTTGGGTAAACGGTTGTCCGATACCGTCTATCAATAGTGTGTTATGTGCACGGGTATTGCGATAAGATAACAGGTTGTGAGGGTCATCATATTTCATGTAGTGGCCTGCTGCATGGTAAACAGCTTCCCCTCCGACATGCAGATTGAAGGCATTCTGATTGGAATGCGTATGGTTGCCCGAGCCGAAAGGACTTGAACGGAAACTTAAACTGATGTTTCTCTTGAGATTATTCAAGTTACTGTTGGCAATCATCATTCCACAGTCTTTGAACCAGGCGGCTTTAGGAGCATCGGTGGGGAGTTGCGCATGGGCAGGACGCTGTTTTCCGCTTGCCATACGATACAGGCGTGTCTCGCTTTCGTTTTTGTATCGATCGTTAATGGATGAATACCAAGTGGCGTATGCGTCTCCCGTATTGCGTGCCAGAAAGTCGGCGAAAGCACTGCGGATACGTAAAGGTTTGCCGTTGCTTTTTTCGTGTCCGTCACCGAATCCGTCGCTTAATGCTCCCGGTTGCCAGCTATATGCCAGGCCGAGACCAGCATTCTTGTACCAGGGATGCTGCAAGAAATCCGTTCCGGTGAGATAGCTGAAAAGTGTGGGTATGTATGCCAGGCTGATGGCGTTGGCACTGAAGTAGTTGGCACCGTTGTGCCAGGAACCGTCACGGTTGAATCCGGTGGCTGGCGCACGTGATGTCCAAAGTTCGTAACTGTATTCCAGATATTCTTTAGCCAGGGGATATTTGTCATGCAACACAAGGACGCCTTGCAAGAAATGACGGAAAGAGAACTGCCAGAAATGCTCGTCGAAGAACATATTTTCTTCACGTCCTAATATGCGCGAGTGATAGTATTGCGACAACACGTCCATGATGATGGTTTCCATCTGTTTCCGTTCCGTAGTGGTAAGGCGGTCGAAGCAATTCTCATACGTACATGCTAATGTATAAACCAGTTCTCCGGCATTGAAATCATTGGCTATCACCTTGGGGTCGGGCTTTACAGCAAGCAGGCAGCGTACATTTTGTACCATTTTGTCGGCATAGAAATCACGTTGCAGCATTTGGTAAGCTGTATTAAGATTGTCGCAATCTGCCGTTATCCGGGTAATCAGGCTATAAGGCTTGGTGTTCGTCCTATAATCCTGGCTTAAGGCATTGCGTCCGTCGGTTATCATGGCTTCAAATTCCGGATGCGACCAGACTTTACTCCGCGCTTCTTCCAAATTGTCTTTCAGGAAGCAATAGATGCGCGGATATTCTTCGGGGATATTTTTAAAGAAAGTGCTGAACGGGGGAGTTGCAAACTTTGGGGTAGTGTCGGTTACCGTGAAACTGTATGTCCGGCTCCAAGGCTTTTCCTCTCCCGATTTGCTGACTGAGCGGAAACGCCAGTACCAAGTACCGGAGCTGAGTATCTGGTGCGGATTGAATACGCACCAGGGAACGGGCTTGGACAGTATGCTTTTGTCGCTTTCAAAGTTTTCGTCCGGTGAAAGGTTGAATTGCAGAAAATCTGATTGTTTAAGTGTAAGGGGAACTACCAATGGAGCGGGATTCAGGTAAATAGTATGCTCTTGTTGCGGGTAAGGTACTTTACGCAGAGGGTTGTTGGCATACACTGAGGTTAGCAGAGTACACAGGGTGAATGATATAAGAAATAGAGTTTTCATAATACGATTCCAATGTTTTTTGTTCATTGGCAAAAGTACCGGAAATAGGAACAAAGGACGTTCACACTTGTCTAACTGTGTTTTAATGTAGCACAAAAGGCTTGCAATTGTGTTGAACTCTCTTATAATATTGTTCTATTTTACATCGGAAAGAAGAAATTGAAGGAGAATTGAAAGATTGTGAGCAATATTCGAAAAATAACTTGGTACATAAATGCCGTTTTATTTCCCTAATTATTTTTAGGCTATTCCCTAATTATTTTTCTCCTATTGGGAAAAAATATTTCTCTAACCGGGAAAATAAAACGCCTGTTTATACCAAGCTATTTCCTATTCTCTTTTTTTCCGTATTCCGACGGCAGACAGCCGAAGTATTTCTTGAAGCTGGTAGCAAAATAAGAGGGGGTGTTAAATCCTACCATAGTACTGATTTCAGACACGTTATGCCGCCCTTCTTTCAGTAATTTGCATGCTTTGTTGAAACGTATTTTACGGATAAATTCATTGGTGGATTCTCCGGTCAGCGCCTTCATCTTCAAATGCAGGTTTGAACGGCTCATTAACATCTCACGGGCAAATTCATCCGTAGAGAACTCTGGATTATCCAGATGCTTCTCTACCACTTCCACTGCTCTTTTCAATAGTTCTTCGTCTATAGGGTTGAGGGCAACTTTTTCCGGTTCAATTTCTAAAGAATTGGAATAATGTTCGATGGCACGATATCGTGTCCGGAACAGATTCCTTATTTTGGTAGTAACCAAAGCCATTGAGAAAGGTTTGGGTATGTAATCGTCCGCTCCCATCTGCAGGCCTTCCAATTGTTCTTTCAAATCGGCTTTGGCCGAGAGCATGATTACAGGGATATGGCAAGTGTATAAGTTCTGTTTGATATACTTGCACAGCTTCAATCCGTCCATGACCGGCATCATGACATCAGTCAGGATAAGGTCAACCTTTTGTTCTTTCAGAACACGAAGAGCTTCTTCACCATTTTCCGCTTCCAGTGTCAGATATGACTGCCTCAGTTCGTTACTGAGATATTGGCGGATATCAGCATTGTCTTCTACAATCAGGATGCTTTCTCGTTTCCGTTCGTCATTTTCGTCTGCTTCTTCTGTATTTTCTTTGATTTCATCTGTTTCTGTGTCCATAATGAACATGTCCGGACGATTGGTCGAGTGAATAGACTGCTCGTTATCCGTTTCTGTTTCGGTGGCGAACTCTTCGGGTTGGTAAGCTTCTTCAAGTATGGGCAGGGAGATGGTGAAAGTACTTCCTACTCCTTCTGCACTGTCCAACTTGATTTCTCCATGATGCAACTCTACCAGACGGTGTACTAAAGACAGTCCGATTCCGGTACCGATATGTTCATGGTCTACCTTGTAGAAACGCTCGAAGATTTTACTTTGCTTACTTAGGGGAATACCTTGGCCTGTATCTTTCACTTGCAGCAACAGCCGGTCGTTTTCCTCTTTCAAGGTAATGGTGACGGACTGTCCTTCATTCGTGTATTTGAAAGAGTTGGAAATCAGGTTATTGATGATCAGTTCCATATAATTGGGGTCACATAAGACTTCGCGCTCTTCCAGTTCCGAATAGAAGTTGTAGGAGATGTTTTTATGTTGGGCCGCCCGTTCATAAAGGAGGAAACTCTTCTTGATGACCTGATGGATAACGTTGGGGCTGACTTTAAGATGGAATACTCCCAGCTCGGCACGCCGATAGTCCATCAATTGGTTTACCAGATGTAGCAAGCGGTTGGTGTTTTTCTGAACATGTTCCAGTTGTTTGTGTATCCAGCGGTCATTAACTTTATCGAGTACCTCTTGCAGAGGAGCTAATATCATAGTGAGTGGAGTACGCAATTCGTGCGATATATTGATGAAGAACTGGAGTTTCATTTCATTCAACTGTTTCTGGCGTTCTTTGTCGGCAAGTTCCATCTGTATTTGCGCTTTCATGCTTTTCTTCATCCAGAAATAATAGAATATGAAAACAGTGGCGGCAATGAAGAGGATGATAAATATCAATATAGCCCACCAAGTCTTGTACCAGACGGGGAGAATGATGATTTCCAGTTCATTAGGTTGTTCATTCCACTTGCCGTCACTGTTGGCGGCTTTCACCAAAAAGCGGTAGGTGCCTTGTGGCAGGTTTGAATAGGAAACGATACGGGAACTGTTGGTATAATACCATTCCCGGTCATAGCCTTCCAGCATATAGGCAAAAGTGTTGTGATTGCCGGATATATAGTTGGACACGACGAACTCCAATGAAAACATGGACTGTTTGGCTGTCAGTGTAATACTTTGTATTTCGCTGATATTTTTCTCTAATATGCCGGTATCGTCTCCCGGGCTTACAGTTTTGTTGAACAGTCTCAGGTGATTGATGACAACGGATGGCGTATAAGGATTATCGGGCAATTGCTCCGGTTGAAAAGTAGTGATACCATTGATACCGCCGAAATACATTAAGCCGTTACGGGTACGGCAGAAGGCTTTGTTGGAGAATTGATTACTCTGTATGCCGTCATTACTTGTATAATTTCGGAATTTCTCAGTTTGCGGTTGGAGGCGGCTCAATCCCTTATCTGTACTAAGCCAAAGATAACCGTAAGAGTCTTCCATGATCCCATGTACCACGTTGTTGGGCAGTCCATGGGCGGTAGTGTATTGTTTGATTTCTTTTGTTTTCTCGTCAAAACGGTAAACACCGTCACGAGTACCGATCCAAAAAATGCCGCTTTGCTTAGACTCGCATACACAGTTGGTCATTTTATGAGCAATTGGAGATTGTTCCGGTAATATGGGGCAATGTTGTAGTTGCCCGTCTTTCTCGGTATATACTCCCAACCCTTTTTCGCTGATTAACCAGAGGCGACGTTTGCTGTCGCGGACAATATCCGTAATCTGTTTGTGCAGGAAAGGCGTTCCGTCTGCTTGGGTAGTTATAGTGGTGAAGGTTTTATTCTTAGGATTAAAGCGTAACAGTTCACTGATTCCGCTGACCCAGAATTCCCCGTTTTCGGTAGGTTCAAAAGTATAGATATTATTTGTCTTGTTGCTGCAGATTGTTTCGATACGTCCCGATTTACGATTTAGAATGCTAAGGCCGCCTGTATGTGTTCCTATATAGATTAAATCATTTTCTTCATCTATATGGATAACTTTTATATCATTCGATCCGATGCCTTCTTTAGAAGTGTAGTGCTTAAAAGTCCGTGTGCGCGGATTGTAACAATTCACGCCACCGCTATTTGTTCCTATCCAAAGATTATTTTGGGAGTCTTCCTTAATACATCCTATTATATTGCAGTTTAATGAGTTTTCCTTGAAAGTGGACTGTATGTTAGAGAAACGGTCTTTGAAAGGATGATAGTAGTTCAATCCCCCGAAGTAGGTTCCCAACCACATACCGCCTTGCGTGTCCATAAAGATGTCACGAACGGATGTTTGCGAGAGGCTTCCGTTTTCCAGCGGATCACTGGTATAGATATTGAAGTTATCGTCTTTTTCATTATATATGTTCAGTGAATTAAGTGTACCTATCCATAGGGTGTTTTGTGAATCAAGACAGAGTGAACGGATATAGTTGGAACTGATTGAGTTTTTTATTTGAGGATTATGGGTATAATTACTCACTTCCTGAGTCTGAAGGTTGATACAAAATAATCCGTTTCCTTCTGTACCTACCCATAAGCGTATGGGAGATTGTTGTAGAATGGCATATATTTCTTTGTTTTTTAGTTCCTCGGATGCAATGTTCTCTAAAGTATTGGTTTGGATGGAGTAAATGAACAAACCTTGCATACTTCCTATATAGATGTGGTCATCTTGCCGATAGACAGAGGTCGGCACAATGGAGAAAAGTGCCGGGACGGGCAGTTCTTCGGAGTATTGCATTTTCTCCATATCAAACAGTAATAATTTCTTTTTCCGGGAACAGAGCAGTAATTTATTGTTGGCTTCCACTATTCCGTCGATAGATAGTTGCTTACCATTTTCCTGATAGCTGAAATTATCAAACCGGTCCATGTTGACATCATAAAGAGATAGCCCTTCATCCGTTCCTATCCAAATTCTACCTTGCTTGTCTGTAATGCAGCTGCGGATGATGTCATTGCCTATGCTGTATGGGTTCTGAGCATTGTGTTGGTAAACAGTAAAGTCGTAACCATCAAACTTATTTAGTCCGTTATGAGTGGCAAACCACATGTTGTTTTTTCTGTCTTGAGTGATATCAACCACTGTGCTTTGTGACAAACCGTCATTGAGTCCGATATGTGCAAAAGTGATGGGAGCCGGCTCCTGGGCAGAGAGGGGTAATAGAAGCAGACTGACCAGAAAGTATAGAAAGTATTTTATCATAGTTCTATAGTATATAAAGTTGTAACACAAAGGTATAATAAATATTTCTTTTTGCTTGATAAGTGCAAGCTATTTATCGTATAAGTAAAAAAGGTTGAACTCTTTTTAGGGGGAGGAGTTCAACCTCATTTAGAGAGTGTTAAGCTGAATAATCTTCTTTACCTTATTGAACGTTTTTAATCTTCTTGCCCGGCACATCGTGCAGTTTCGTGCGGCTCGGGCGTATATTATAGGTGTTCATCCACTTTTCAAGGATATCTCTGTGCTTTTGCAATTCTTCTCCGTATGCATTTTCCATCGCCAGATTTCTCATTTCCCCTCTGTCATGCTGCATATCAAATAATTGCTCGCGGTATCTTCCTTTATCATAAAGGACATATTTATAGCGTTCACTGCGCACTACCCAGCCTCTTGTTTTGCTTCCGTCGAACCGTGTCTCGGTGATTACATATTCTTGATGTAGATTTTGGGGATTTCCTTCTTCTACAATTTTACGGAAAGATTTTCCGGCTGCGCTTTCCGGCATCTTGGCATCTGTCCAGTCGCATATGGAAGCAAAGAGGTCTATGCCATTGCTGATGAGTTGGGGGAGTACTTCACCCGCATTTTTCTTGCCAGGCAGTGTGATGATAAGGGGGATATTGATGACTTCTTCGTACAAAGCTGATTTTTGATTCCAGTGATGGGCACCTACACCGTCACCGTGGTCACTTGAGAAAATTACCACCGTATTTTTCCAAAGATTGTTCTTATCGATGGCATCTACTATTTTTCCAATCTCTTTATCCACCTTTTCTACCAGGCGATAATAATTGTATCGGTACATACGCCAGTCTTCAGGAGTAAAACCAGCGGTAGGATACACATTATAATTGTTTGCTCTTTCACTCTCTATTACATCGGCATCATAAGGATTTTTGGCGAAGTTGACAGGTAGTCCTGGGCAATCACGCATATCAGGAATATCTATGTTTCCGTAAGGGAGATTTTGGCTCCGTGCATATTCACAGATATTGTGCGGGTTATCATAAGAAACTACCAGAAAGAATGGCTTCTTATGGTTGCGTGAAAGGTATTTGGTACAGGCTTCCGCTAATCCGTCATCATCATGTTTGTGGATATTCTCGAAACCATATTCTTTATCGGGAACGTCGAGTAGGGGCAGATGCCATTTGCCACCATAAGCACAGTCGTATCCGGCATTTTTGACTAACGTACCTAATGTCTTTGTTTGGAGAGAATCCGGTATTATTGAGCCGTTGACGGATAATCCTACTGCATCAGGGTAATGCCCTGTAAACATAGCTCCCCGTGAAGGTCCACTGAGGGGTGCAGTGCAATAAGCGTTTTTGAACATTACGCCGGCGGTAGCCAATTTGTCAAGGTTGGGAGTGTGTAAATCCGGGTTTCCGGCACAACTCATGGCATTGGCTGTCTGTTGGTCTGTGAAGATGTAGATAATATTGGGACGTTCTGTAGCGGAAACTACAGAGGAACAGAGCAGAGAAAAGCATGCTAAATGCTTCATTGGAATTTGTTTTACCATATTAGTTGTTTAAGAGTTATAGCTTGTTTTAAAAGGCATTTTTGTCGTTGCTAAATTACTTCTTTTTATAGGCTTCGGCTACCACCACTGTTTTTTTTATAATGTGAGATGGTCTTTTAACTTTCAATATTGTGCAATAGTTTTTCACATTTGTGTTAATACTACTTTGTTCCCATCGATCATCACTTATTCTTTTATCATTCCCCCCTTTTTTGTACCTTTGCTCCGTTAAAAAAATAATGAATGATAGTTTGTATTGCCGAAAAGCCCTCTGTGGCGCGTGACATAGCTGATGTATTAGGAGCGAAAGATAGGAGAGATGGATACATTGAAGGGAACGGATACCAGGTGACCTGGACATTCGGCCATCTCTGTACGCTTAAAGAGCCGCACGAATATACTCCGAACTGGAAATCATGGAGTCTGGGAAGCCTTCCCATGATACCGCCCCGCTTTGGAATTAAGCTCATCAGCAATCCCACTTACGAAAAACAGTTCCATACGATAGAAGCCCTCATGCAGAAAGCTGATATGATCATCAACTGTGGTGATGCCGGGCAGGAGGGAGAATTGATTCAGCGCTGGGTGATGCAAAAAGCCGGGGCACGCTGTCCGGTGAAGCGGCTGTGGATTTCGTCATTGACGGAAGAGGCCATCCGTGAAGGTTTTGCCAAACTGAAAGATGCTTCTGACTTTCAGCCCTTGTATGAGGCCGGATTATCCCGTGCTATCGGTGACTGGTTGCTGGGAATGAATGCTACGCGACTTTATACCATGAAGTATGGGCAGAACAAACAAGTTCTCTCCATCGGCCGTGTGCAGACACCTACACTGGCACTCATCGTAAACCGCCAGTTGGAGATACAGAACTTCGTCCCTAAGCAATATTGGGAATTGAAAACGGTATACCGCGATACTACCTTCGCTGCCATAATCAGGAAGAGTGAAGAAGAACTGATTCTGGAAGCAGAGAAAAATAAGGAAGCCATTGCTGCCGGAAAGAAACCCAAGAAGGAAGAGGAAAACCGGGGAATAGACCCCATTGCCAGTCAGGAGCAAGGTATGGCTCTGCTGGAACAAATCAGAAATTCTCCTTTTACAATTACGGATGTTTCTAAGAAAGAAGGGAAGGAAGCACCACCCCGTCTTTTTGATTTGACATCCTTACAGGTGGAATGCAACAAGAAGTTTGCTTATTCTGCTGATGAAACTCTGAAAATTATTCAGTCATTATATGAGAAGAAAGTGGCTACCTATCCGCGTGTAGATACCACTTACCTGAGTGATGATATTTATCCGAAATGTCCGGGTATTCTGAAAGGACTGCGTGACTACGCTACGTTTACGACACCTCTGGATGGCACTACTTTGCTGAAATCAAAAAAAGTTTTTGATAATTCAAAGGTAACGGATCACCATGCTATTATCCCTACTGGGCAATACCCGCAGAACCTGACGGATATGGAACGTCGCGTATTCGATCTGATAGCGCGTCGTTTTATTGCAGTGTTCTATCCGGATTGTAAGTTTGCCACTACTACGGTATTGGGTGCAGTTGAAGAGATTGAATTCAAGACTACCGGTAAGCAGATTCTGGAACCGGGATGGAGAGTTATATTCGGAACTCCGGGGGCACAGTCGCAAGAAGAAAAAGATCCGGGAGAGGAAGAAAATGTGTTACCTGCTTTTGTGAAAGGTGAAAGCGGGCCCCATGTGCCTGATTTATATGAGAAGTGGACGCAACCGCCTCGTCCTTATACAGAGGCTACCTTGTTGCGTGCCATGGAAACCGCAGGTAAACTGGTGGATAATGATGAATTGCGGGATGCCTTGAAAGAGAATGGCATCGGCAGGCCGTCTACGCGTGCGGCAATTATTGAGACTTTGTTCAAGCGCAATTATATCCGCAAGGAAAAGAAAAACCTGATTGCTACACCCACAGGCGTCGAACTTATTCAGATTATCCATGAAGAACTGCTGAAGTCTGCCGAACTGACGGGTATCTGGGAAAAGAAGCTCCGGGAGATTGAAAAGAAAACATATAATGCTGCACAATTTCTTGAGGAACTGAAGCAGATGGTTTCCGAAGTTGTGATGAGTGTGCTTTCAGATAACAGTAATCGGCATATTACGATTGTGCAGGCTGTGCAGGAAGCGACTGCAGGTGATAAGAACGGGAAAGCAGCTAAAGAAAAAGATACTTCCAAGCCTAAGCGTCAGAGTAAGCCGCGGAAAAAGGCTGCTGAAGCTAAACCTGTCACACCGGTTGCTGGTGCTTCGCAGACAGGGAATATTCAGGCAGATGCAGCTCAGACAGGTGCTGCTCATACGGATTCTGTTGAGGGACAGGTTTGTCCGTTGTGTGGCAAAGGAACCATTATTAAAGGTAAAACCGCTTACGGTTGCTCCGAATGGAAGAACGGATGTACGTTTCGTCAGGCGTTTGATTCGGAATAAGGATACAGATAGTCTGAAAGGCTCTTAGGCATCAGGCTATCTGAGCTTTCTGCAAATGTAACGAGAAGGGATGAAAGATACAATAATCTGCCGATTTTTCAGTTTATTAGAATGAACAATGAAAAGTAATGGAGCATGAGATTATATAGGCGTTTTCTTTTCTTTTTTCTTTCTGTCGGTTTACTTCTCACTTCCTGTGGAGTGGGGCGGAGTTTGCGCCAGGCAGAGCAAAGCTATGCTCGTGGTGAATACTTTGATGCTGCCCGCCATTATAAAACCGCCTATACCCGTACTTCTCCGAAAGATCGTTCGCAACGGGGCGTACTGGCCTATAAGCAAGGCGATTGTTACCGACGCATCAATTATACATTGAAGGCCAAAGGCGCTTATATGAATGCTGTCCGTTATCGTTATCCGGATACTCTCTCTCATTTTTATCTGGCGGAAATGCTCCGTAAGAATGGTGAGTATGCAGCGGCTATACCTTATTATGAGAATTACCTTGCTTACGCGCAGACCTTGCCTGCCGGGAAAGAACGTAAAGACTCTCTGACACAAATCGGACTCATCTCTTGTCGTCTGGCGCAGGAATGGAAAAAGAAGCCTACCCGGTATATTGTAAAACGGGTGCCTATTCTTGTTTCCCGCCGTAGCGATTATTCTCCTATGTATGCGGGAGATGATCCCGATATATTGTATTTCACCTCTACCCGTAACGAAGCGAAGGGTACTGACCTGAACGGTATTACCGGGATGAAAAGTGCTGATATATTTCATTCTAAGCGGAATGAGAAGAAACAATGGCAGAAACCCGAACCGCTTGCTTCGGAAGTGAACAGTGAGTTTGAAGAGGGAGCCTGCTCTTTTTCGTCGGATGGTAAAACAATGTATTTTACTCGCTGCCGGACGTTGCCCAATGCACCTGCTTATGCCGAGATTTATGTTTCTCAACGTGCCGGGGCAGAGTGGGGAGCTCCTCAGAAATGTGTAATTCTGAATGATACGCTTTCTTCTGTTGCTCATCCGGCGTTGTCTCCTGCGGGTGATTATCTTTATTTTGTATCTGATATGCCCGGTGGGCAGGGGGGGCTGGATTTGTGGCGTATTAACGTAACCCGCGACGGTTTCGGTTATGTCGACAATCTGGGACCTGAAATAAACACCTCTGCTGATGAGATGTTTCCTACCTTTTCGCCGGATGGTACTTTCTATTTCTCTTCTACCGGTCATCCCGGTATGGGGGGGCTAGATATTTTCCGTGCTATAACAGATAGCCTGACGGGGCGATGGCGTATTGAAAATATGCAGTCTCCGGTGAATTCACAGGGTGACGATTTCGGTATGACTTTTGAGCCCGGTGCTCCCAATCGGGGTTTCTTTTCTTCTAACCGTGGAGATGCCCGTGGATGGGATCATATTTATAGTTTTGAGTTTCCAGAGGTACACCATGTCTTGAAAGGATTGGTGTATGATAAGGAGGGGGATGCACTCTCTGATGCGCTTGTCACTTTGGTGGGGGATGACGGTACTTATTTAAAGATAAACGTGAAGAAAGACGGTACTTTCACTCAAGAGCTCGCACCGGGATGCCGTTATGCCCTGTTGGCTTCCTGCCGTGGTTATTTGAATGACAAAGAAGAAATGGCAACGGAAAATATTAATGAGGATCGCCTCTATGAACTTGAGTTTCCGTTATCTTCCATTACCCGCCCTGTATTGATAGAGAATATTTTTTATGAGTTTGATAAGGCTGATCTGACGTCAGAATCTACAGTGGCTCTGGATGAACTGATAGAGTTGTTGAATGACAATCCGAATGTCACTATCGAACTGTCTGCGCATTGCGATTATAAAGGAAATGATGATTATAATCTTCGTCTTTCGCAACGCCGTGCAGAGTCTGTTGTACGTTATCTTATTAAGGGAGGGATTGATCCGGAACGTCTTACACCGAAAGGATATGGTGAGCAGCAACCTAAAACAGTGACCAAGTTTACGTTGAAATCAGCACCTTTCCTGAAAGAGGGAGATGTGTTGACAGAAGAGTTTATAAAAAATCTCCCACCGGAACAGCAGGAGATTTGTAATGCGATTAACCGTCGTACAGAGTTCAAGGTGTTGAGGACGACGTATCAATGAGTTACAGCTACGAGTTACAAGCTAATGTGGAATTCCACCACCGCTTCAATACCTTTTCTGAAAATATCGAGCGGGAAGTTTTCGTTGGGTGAGTGGATGGCATTTGATTCTAATCCAAAGCCCATGAGCACTGTCTTAATGCCAAGTACTTGTTCGAACGTTGAAATGATAGGGATACTTCCTCCGCGTCGCACAGCCAGTGGCTTTTTTCCGAATGCTTTTTCAAAACCTTTCTCAGCGGCCTGATAGGCAGGTAGGCTGATAGGACATACATAACCTTGTCCTCCGTGCATCGGTGTCACCTTCACTTGTACCGTATCCGGAGCAATACTCCGAATATAATCGGCAAACATTTGCGAAATCTTGTGGTGGTCCTGATGCGGAACCAGACGGCAGGATACTTTTGCTGTAGCTTTGGATGGAAGTACTGTTTTAGAACCTTCACCGGTATATCCACCCCAGATGCCGCAAACGTCGAATGAAGGACGACAGCTGTTACGCTCCAGCGTACTGTAACCTTTTTCTCCGAACAGTTCTTTTACGCCAATAGCGGTTTTGTACTTTTCTTCATTAAACGGAATGTGTGCAATCATATCACGTTCTGCCTGCGGCACTTCTTCTACATCATCGTAGAAACCGGGCACTGTGATACGTCCATCCGCATCTACCACTTTGGCAATCATGCCGCATAGTACGTTGATGGGATTGGCAACAGCACCGCCGAAATGTCCTGAATGCAGGTCGCGGTTAGGTCCGGTTACTTCTATTTCCCAATATGCCAGTCCGCGGAGTCCTGTAGTGAGTGAGGGTAAGTCCGCTCCTAGCATGCTGGTGTCGGATACTAGAATGACATCGGCTTTTAATAGTTCTTTATGATCTTCACAGAAAGATTCCAGACTGGGTGAGCCTATTTCTTCTTCACCCTCGAAAATGAACTTGACATTGTTCTTCAACATATCGTGCTTCACAAGATATTCGAAAGCTTTCACTTGGATGAATGCTTGCCCTTTGTCATCATCCGCACCACGTGCCCAGATGTGTCCGTCACGTATTTCCGGTTCGAAAGGTTCACTTTTCCACAGTTCTAACGGCTCTGCGGGCATCACGTCGTAATGCGCATATATCAAAACTGTTTTTGCTGTAGGATCTACTGTCTTCTGTCCGAAAACAATCGGATTACCTTTTGAGGGCATCACCAATGCTTCGTCTGCACCGGCTTCAATCAGAAGTTGCGCCCAACGCTCTGCACAGGCCAGCATATCATCATGGTGTTCCGGTTTTGCACTGATACTTGGTATACGGATGAGGCTGAACAGGTCTTCCAGCATCTTGGGTTCATTCTCTGAAATGTATTTCTGTATTTCGTTCATAAATATATATAATAAAGTGGTAGGAGGTGATAAGGTGGTAGAGTGATAGGATGATGCCACTTTATCACCCTATTACTTTACCACTTTATCATTCTTATAATTGTGTAGTACGGTCAATAAGATAAAAGTCCAGTATGGTCATGGCGGCCATTGCCTCTACGATGGGTACTGCGCGTGGCAATACGCACGGATCATGGCGACCGCGGGCTTTCAGTGTGGTGTCTATTCCATCTATGTTGACCGTATGTTGCTCCATAAGTACGGTGGCTACAGGTTTGAATGCAACACGGAAGAAGATATCCTGTCCGTTGCTGATGCCACCTTGAATACCACCGGAGTGATTGGTTTTCGTTTCAATACGTCCGCAGTTATTGAAGAATACGTCGTTCTGTTCCGAACCTTTTTGCTTCAGGCCTTTAAATCCGTCACCGTATTCGAATGCTTTGGCAGCATTGATACTGAGCATGGCCGAGGCAAGCGAAGCGTGTAATTTGCCGAATACCGGTTGTCCCAGTCCGATAGGGCATCCTTTGATGACACACGTCACTACACCTCCGATGGTGTCACCTTCTCCCTTGATCTTGAAAATCAGCTCTTCCATTTCCTTCGCCTTTACAGGATCCGGACAACGTACGGGATTGGTATCTATAAGATCAAGGTCATAAGCGGTATAGTTTTCTTCCAGACGAATGGGGCCTACCTGCGAGGTATATGCCGTAATGCGTACCCCCAGCTGACGGAGTGCTTGTTTGGCAAGCGCACCTGCCACTACGCGTGAAATAGTTTCGCGTGCCGATGAACGTCCGCCACCGCGATAGTCGCGAATGCCGTATTTCACCTTATATGTATAATCCGCGTGCGAGGGGCGGTACACTTCCTTCATATTATCATAATCACTGGAATGTTGATTTTCGTTCCATACTATGAATCCGATGGGACATCCTGTCGATTTACCTTCGAAGATACCTGAAAGGAATTCTACTTTATCACCTTCCTTCCGTGCCGTTGTGATGAGGGATTGCCCGGGACGGCGACGATTCAGTTCCGCTTGCACGAAATCCATGTCAATGCGGATACCAGCGGGAAATCCATCAATGACGCCTCCGATGCCTTTACCATGTGACTCCCCAAAGCTGGTAAGGCGGAGAATGTTGCCGAATGAGTTGAACATAATCTTTTGCTTTAATGGTTTATGTATAAGGTTTATTCATGCCAAATCCTTTGAATAAAAGCTTTTGGATGCCTAAAGATAACAAATAGTTATGGATTTTTTCTCATGAGAAGGAAGAAATATTGTTTTTTTATGGAATGAGGTGTTTTTTATCCTGTGTTGAATTGTGCCAGGATCGTACCCGAACTGTATCTGAACCGTACTTGCTCCGTACATTTTTCGGTCAGAAGTACCTTTAGACGGAGAAACTACGGACTTGGTACGGAGCAAGTGCGTTTTGGGTGGGGTGAAAGTGGGGAAGAACTGGTATGAAAGGTTTATAATCCTGCTCTCTATAAAATAAAGTATAGAAATGCCTATATAAATGGGGGATATTACAGAAAATATTAAAAAAAGGACAAAAATATTAATGTATTGACCTTGTTTGGTGTGGCAAAAAACGGTTATTTTGCACCCCGAAAGTGATATGAAGAAAAGGCACGGCTATCCAGTGTTGGGAAGCTATTATTAACTGAACAACAAGGATTATAAAGAACAATTTGCTCTATTTATTTGTATATTGTTCTGGGTAAACGTTCTAATATACTTATATACTGTCTCTTATACACATCTGACGCTGCCGACGATC
>ERZ1027221.367-NODE-367-length-34277-cov-6.802525_pt1 | contig 34277 bp, 24 predicted proteins | sample MGYA00519267_ERZ1027221 | MGnify/ENA primary metagenome ERZ1027221 (study PRJEB26926, sample SAMN06164533) | human gut metagenome | biome: ENVO:00009003; feature: ENVO:2100002; material: ENVO:00002003 | host: Homo sapiens | place: USA | collected 2012 ...
GCCGGAAGCGTGCCAAAAAAGCGTTGGAAGATGTGGGGCTGGGCAACCAGCTTTCCAAAAAGCCCAGTGAGATGTCCGGCGGACAGATGCAGCGTGTGGCAATCGCACGGGCACTGGTCAACAATCCGGATATCATTCTGGCGGACGAGCCTACCGGTGCTCTGGATACAGAAACCAGCATTCAGGTCATGGAGATCCTCAAGGAGATCTCCAGGGATCGCCTGATCGTCATGGTCACACACAATCCGGAACTGGCAGAGCAGTATTCCTCCCGCATCATTCGTGTCCTGGACGGCAAGCTGACTGACGACTCCAGACCGCTGACGGAGGAAGAATACCAGCGGGAATTACAGGCAGACAAGGCGGAAAACGAAAACGGCAAAAAGCTGAAAAAGCCCTCTATGTCTTTCGGCACTTCATTCTCCCTGTCCCTGAAAAACCTGTTTACCAAAAAGGGCAGAACCATGCTGACTTCTTTCGCAGGAAGCATCGGCATCATTGGCATTGCACTGGTGCTCTCTATTTCGCAGGGCTTCAACACCTATATCAACACCATTCAGGAAGAAACCCTGTCCTCTTATCCCCTGACGATTCAGAAAACCAACACCGACCTGAGTGCCCTGATGGAAACCTTTATGGGCTCTGCCACCTCGGACAGCACCCACAGCAATGATGCGGTGTACAAGAAGTCGGCGATCTACGATATGATGGACGCTCTGAACAACATGGAAACTTCCGAAAACGACCTGAAAAGCTTCAAGTCCTATATTGAATCGGAACGGAAAGACAGCGAAAGCGACCTGCACAGGGCAGTCAACGGCGTACAGTATTCCTACGATCTGGACATGCTGATCTACACCAAAAATGTGGACGGCACCATTATCCACTCAGACACCGAAGAACTGATGCAGGAAATGGTACTGGAACACATGGGCATTGATATGCAGGCAATGACCGATGCCAGCACTTCCATGTTCGGCGAAGACGCTACCTCGATGATGTCCATGGGTATGGGCGGTTCGTCCATGAATCTGTGGCAGGAACTTCTCCCCGGCGACAACGGCAAGCCCATCAACGACCTGCTGAAAAAGCAGTACGATGTGGTCTACGGCTCATGGCCGAACAGCTACGACGAGATCGTACTGGTGCTGGACGAAAACAACGAACTGGACGACATGACATTATACGCCCTCGGTCTGGAACCGAAAGAAGATGTGGACAGCATCATGGAAGCGGCAGTGAATGGCAAGGAACTGCAAAAGGACAACAAAAGCTGGTCCTATGCCGACATTTGCAGCATGGACTTCCGCACGATCCTGAATTCCGACTGCTACCGCTATGACGAAAGCACAGGGCTGTACACCGACCTGCGGGACACCGAAGCCGGCTTGCAGTACCTCTACGACAACGGTCTGAAATTAAAAGTGACTGGCATTATCCGCCCCAATGAAGATACCACCGCTCCGATGCTGTCCGGCTCCATTGCCTATACCAGCGACCTGACCAAGTATATCATTGAACACAGCAAGGAATCCGATGCGATCACTGCCCAGAAGGACAGTAAGAACACCGATATTTTCACCGGCCTGCCGTTCAAGGATACCTCCGGCAGCACCTCTGATGCGGACAAGCAGACTGCCTTTCTGGAATATCTGAACGAACTGGACGACGGCGGAAAAGCACAGGCATATGTACAGATAATGAGCATTCCCACCGAGGAACAGCTGAACGATTCCGTACAGCAGGCAATGCAGGGCATGAGCCGCAGCGATATGGAAGCGGCAATGCTGCAGGGCATGACACAGCAGATGAGCATGAGCGAAAGCGATGTGCAGTCCTACCTGGAATCCATGAGTGACGACGAAATCACCGACACATTCACCCAGATGATGCAGCAGCAAGTCAAGGCACAGTATGCCCAGCAGGTACAGCAGAAAATGGCTGCCATGCAGCCGGCAGAACTGGTAGGAGCTTTGAACCAGCTGCTCCCCACCCTGACCACGGAACAGTGTGCGAATTACTATGACGAAATGATGCAGTTCTCCGATTCCACCTATGAGGACAACCTGAAAGCACTGGGGGATATTGATCTGGACGACCCTGCATCGATCAATCTCTATGCAGCAACCTTTGAGGACAAGGATGTGATCGAAGATGCCATTGCAGACTACAACGAGGGCAAGGACGAAATGGCACAGATCCAGTATACCGACTATGTGGGGCTGATGATGTCCTCTGTGACGAAGATCATCAACACCATTACCTATGTGCTGATCGCATTTGTTGCCATTTCGCTGATCGTTTCCTCCATTATGATCGGCGTTATCACGTTGATCTCTGTACAGGAACGCACCAAGGAAATCGGTATTCTCCGTGCAATCGGTGCCTCGAAGCGAGATGTTTCCAGCATGTTCAATGCAGAAACCATTATCATTGGATTTACCTCTGGTTTGCTGGGCATCGTGGTCACATATCTGCTCTGCATTCCGATCAACCTGCTGGTACACCACCTCACCGGCATTCAGAATCTGAGTGCGGTTCTCCCCGTTCCGGCGGCGATCATTCTGATTGCGATCAGCGTTCTGCTGACATTGATTGCCGGATTTATCCCGTCCAAGAGTGCGGCAAAGAAAGACCCTGTTGTGGCACTGCGTTCGGAATAATTCTACAAGTTATAACACCATAAGTAAAAAGCCATACCGCAGAGCGTTTATTCTCTGGGGTATGGCTTTTTGATTTTCTCTATATCGAAAGCTGCGTTACTGTAGCAATTCCGCCAAGTCCTGTTCCGGTGTGGTGATCGGGGCGATACCGTAACTGTCTACCAGATATTGCAGCACGTCCGGTGACAGGAATGCCGGCAGCGACGGGCCAAGCCGGATATTCCGGATTCCCAGATGCAGCAGTGTCAGCAGAATGCAGACTGCTTTCTGTTCATACCACGACAGCACATAGGACAGGGGCAGTTCGTTGACACCGCAGCCGAATGCCTCTGCCAGTGCCACTGCGACCTGAATCGCACTATAGGCATCATTACACTGTCCCATGTCCATGATTCGCGGCAGCCCGTCAATGGTGCCCAGATCCAGATCATGGAACCGATACTTGCCGCATGCCAGCGTCAGCACAATGGTGTCCGGCGGTGTCTGCTTTACAAATTCTGTGTAATAGTTTCGTCCCGCCTTGGCACCGTCACAGCCGCCGACCAAGAAGAAGTGCCGAATCTTCCCTGCCTTGACAGCGTTCACCACCTTGTCCGCCACCGACAGTACAGCACCGTGTCCGAATCCGGTCGTCAGTTCTGTGCCGCCGTTGATACCGGTCTGCTGCTGCGGTGCTGCATAGCCGCCCAGTTCCAGTGCCTTTTCGATGACTGACGTGAAGTCCTTATCCTTGCCGATGTGTACCATTTCCGGAAAGCCCACTGCTTCTGTGGTAAAAACACGGTCGGCATAGCTGGGCTTCGGCGGCATCAGGCAGTTGGTAGTAAACAGCACCGGTGCCGGAATGGCATCGAATTCTTTCTGCTGGTTCTGCCATGCTGTTCCGAAATTGCCCTTGAGATGCGGATAAGCTTTCAGCTTCGGGTACGCATGTGCCGGCAGCATCTCCCCGTGTGTGTAGACGGCAATGCCCTTGTCCTTGGTCTGTTCCAGCAGCAGCTGGAGGTCTTTCAGGTCATGTCCGGTAACTACAATAAACGGTCCGGCATCGATCTGCATGGATACCTTGGTCGGCTCCGGTGTGCCGTAGGTTTCCGTGTTGGCACGATCCAGCAGTGCCATACAGCGAAGGTTGACTTCTCCCAGCTTCAGCACTTCCGGCAGCAGTTCCTCCATAGTCAGATCCAGCCCGATCTGCATCAGTGCTTCATAGAAGAACTGATTTACCGTGTTGTCTGTATAACCCAGCACCATAGCATGATAGGCATAGGCTGCCATGCCACGCAGTCCGAACAGCAACAGCGATTTCAGCGAACGGATATTTTCTTCTGCCTGCCACAGCTGTTCCATGTTGTAATCTTCGTTTCTGCCGCAGGGCGATGCACAGACGGCACATCGGGGAATCATTCTGCCCTGTTCCCGATGCACGCGGTCGATTTGTGCCTGAATCCGGTTATCGTCAAAATTGACATTGGTCAGAGTCATAAACAGGCTCTCGATCATCAACGCATCTGTCTTTTCTGTAACAAGATCTTCATTGCCGTCCACGGCTCTCGCCAGTCCGATCAGAGCACCGGTCAGTTCGTCCTGTAGCTTTGCTGTGCCGGCTTTTTTGCCGCACACGCCTGCGGCTCCGGTACATGCTGTACAGCCTACAGTCTGTTCACACTGGTAGCAAAACATTTTCTGTTCCATGTTATCTCTCCTCCTGAATGGTTCCGTCTGTTCCAATCACCGTTACGTGACAAGAAATGGCTTTTCCGCTTGCCGCAATGGCACGCTGCACTGCCTGTTCGATACCGCCGCAGCAGGGCACTTCCATTCGTGCCACAGTGACACTGCGAATGGAATGTGCCGCAAAAATAGCCGTCAGCTTTTCCGCATAGTCCACCGCGTCCAGCTTGGGACAGCCGATCAGAGTGATTCTCCCGCGGATAAATTTTTCGTGAAAATTTCCGTAGGCATAGGCGGTACAGTCTGCCGCGATCAGCAGATCGGCATCATCAAAATAGGGTGCCATGACACCTGCCAGCTTGATCTGCACCGGCCACTGGGAAAGCTGACTGGGACAGGCTGCTCCTGCTGCGGGAGCAGTGCTTCGATGAAACTGTTTGGCACGCATTCCCGGACAACCGGAAAAGGGCTTTTTCTGTGCCAGCTTCTGGGCACGCTGCACAGCTGCTTCGTCATAGGCAGGGGCTTCCCGCTCCTCAAAAGTGATCGCATCGGTGGGACATGCCGGCAGACAATCGCCCAGACCGTCGCAGAAATGTTCCCGCACCAGCACCGCCTTTCCGTCAATGATGTCGATCGCACCCTCGTGACACGCCCTGGCACAGGCTCCACAGCCGTTGCATTTGTCACGGTCAATGTGAATGATTTTTCTTATCATGTGTATTCCTCCTCATATCATACGCAAAAGCTTTGTGTAGTTTTGCCTTTCGATACTGTTGCCTTGACTTTCTGTATCCATTATAGTATAATAACAGCATCTTGTATGTTGAAATTTCAACAAAACGGAGGTTCACATGGAGAAAATTTTTCCAATTTTAAAGCAGTGTCCGCTGTTTGCTCACATTGCCGAAAGCGACTTGTCCGCCATGCTGCACTGCCTGCAAGTCACGGTGCAGCACTATGACAAAGGGCAAATTGTGATACACGAAGGCGAAAAGGCAGAACGGTTTGGCATTGTGCTGACCGGTGCGGTGCAGCTGTGGCGTATCGACTACTCCGGCAACCGGAGCATTATGGCAAATGTGGAGCCTGCACAAATTTTCGGCGAATCCTTTGTCTGTGCAGAAGTGGAATCGATCCCCATACAGGCAGTGGCATCTGCGTCCTGCGACGTGATGCTGATCGACGGCAGCCGCATTCTGCACGCCTGCGGCAACGGCTGCGAATTTCATCAGCAGGTGATTTTTCATCTGCTGCAAATCATTGCCCGCAAAAATCTGGTGTTTCACCAGAAGCTGGAGATTACCTCCAAACGTACCACACGGGAAAAGCTGCTGACCTATCTCAATCAGCAAGCCCAGCGGCACCGGTGCAGCACGTTTACCATTCCGTTTGACCGGCAGGAACTGGCGGATTTTCTGGAAGTGGACCGCAGCGGGCTTTCCGCAGAAATCAGCAAGCTGCGAAAAGAGGGCGTGTTGGAAAGCGAACGGAGCACGTTCCGACTGCTGTGACCAGATAAAAAAGCTGTGCAGGTTATCAAAAACCTGCACAGCTTTTTTGCAAATATAAAGGAGATGATATTGTCTGTGTTTTCCTTATTCCTTTACCAGTTCTGCACCCAGAGCCGCACACTTTTCCAGTGCTTCATCGTCCGGAGTTTCGTTGACGATCAGACCTTCGCCGCCAACCAGCGTTGCACCATCATTCTTGGCACGTTCTTCCCAGTTCCGCATCCATTCGCCGTCGCCCCAGCCATAGGAGCCAAACAGAGCGATGGTCTTTCCGGACAGGTCGCCTTCGATCGAAGCGAAGAACGGTTCGAATTCGTCTTCTTCCAGAACCTCATCGCCCATTGCAGAACAGCCAAATGCGATACGGTCATAGTCTGCAATGCTGCCGCTGAAGTCAGATACTGCGAACAGTTCTGCACCTGCTGCATCTGCAATTGCCTGTGCCATCTGTTCGGTATTGCCTGTGCCACTCCAATAAATTACTGCTGCTTTCATGCTTTTTTCCTCCTAAAAATTCTGCTGACTTTCGCCGGCAACCGGTGACATTGCAAAGCTTTTTGCAATATTACCCTTATGATATTTTCAGAGCCTGCAAAATATTACAGCCCTTACTCAACTTTGCACAGAGAAATACTCTGCACTTCTCATAGCTGGCAAATGTCCGGCGTGCCTGTTCCACGTTTCCGTACACTTTCCAACAACCGCACAGCTTGCAGTTCTCCCCCTGATGCGTGATAAAGCCGTCCACATCTTCCAAAGGGTACCCCAGAAAAATTCCGATCTCATGGGGAAATTCCGGCTTCTCCGCAATGCGGTTCTGCAACCGCATCAGACATGCCGCCAGATCCATATCAGCGGTGTAACCATACCGCAGCAGAAAACGCCGGATTTCCGGCTGTTCCAGCCGTTTTTGCAGCAGCTTCGGGCGATACAGCAGTACCAGCTGCCGCTTCTGACAGCGGCACATGATCTGCATCTGCAATCCCCCGCGGACTGCCTGTGCATTAAATGCTGCCGCATACGCCGGAATGTCAAATTCCTCTCGGGACAAGGACACCAGACTGGCACACTTGATGCCCAGCAGTGTCGGTGCCGTAAAATGGGCAAGCTTTTTTTCGAATGTTCTGCACTCTCTTTCGGACATGGTTTCACCTCTGATTTGCAATGCTGTACGTTTTGTATATCTCAGGAAATATACAAGGGTTAGAAAAAGCTAACTGCTTTCCCGAAAAAACAGAGCTTTTTCCTGCTCTGCATAGTTAGTTTTCACTAACAATAGTTAGTATAGCATAACTCAAACCGTTTGTCAAGTGTTTTTTGCAAAAAAATACGGAACATGCCACAGGGCACATTCCGCATTCACACATAAAGCCTTTATATAGCGTTTCTCTTAGTATCTGGGTTCAAATTTGGAACAGGAGTTCAACGCCTGTGTCGTTCTCGCAGTCTGGTAGCAGGTCTGCTTTTCTGTCATTTCCACTTGGAAATAGTCCTTCGTTTTCATCTGGATCATTGTGCTGCCCATTGCACCGTTCCAATGACGGCACAACACGCATTTTTTTGCCGTTTTCAAAAGTGTGTACTTTGCCATATTCCTCACCTTTCCGTCCGGAATGCTCCGGTGTTTCCGATATTCCTGCAAGTCGTCTGCCGCAGCTATGTACTCGCTGTAAGGGATTCTCCTTACATACTCTATCATACACTTCATATCGGACAGGTGGCTGTCTGTTCAAAAAGAATTTACAACATTTTGCTTTTTTCGAACAGCAAAAACATGTTCCCGCAAAGATGCAATGCACGATTTTTCGTACAATCATTTTGTGGGAACACGTTCTATAGTTTTACAAGTTGCCTCAATTAAACCGTTCGTCAATGACACGGGCTGTCTTTTTGGTGCTGCGGGGAAGTACGCCAACTTCTACCACTTTGACGATCGGTGTGAAGCCGATACGGCTCTTGACCTGCTCTGCAATGCGGCGGCTCAAGTCTGCGAAGTCCACATCACCAGTGGATTCTACATAGATTCGCATGGTGTCCTTGCCGTCCAGATGAGAGATGCGAATCTGGTACTCGCTGGAAATTTCATCAAATGTGCTCAGAATCTCCTCGATCTGGCTGGGGAATACGTTTACGCCCTTGATCTTCATCATGTCGTCGGTTCTGCCCATAATGATGTCGATACGCGGGAACTTGCTGCCGCAGGCACAGGTGCCCGGAATGATGCGGGACAGATCGTGTGTACGATAGCGAATCAGCGGTGCACCCTGCTTGACCAATGTTGTGATGACGATTTCGCCGATCTCGCCGTCCGGCAGATTTTCGCCGGTGACCGGATCGATGATCTCCAGATAGATATAGTCGTCCCAGTAGTGCATACCGCAGTTTTCCTTGCAGCTGATGCCGATGCCCGGACCATAGATTTCTGTCAGACCGTAAATGTCATACAGTTCAATGCCCAATTCGCCGGAAATCCGGTCACGCATTTTCTGACTCCAACGCTCCGAACCGATAACACCCTTTTTCAGATGAATCTTGTCCTTGATGCCACGCTTGCCAATTTCCTCCGCCAGCAGCAACGCATAAGAAGATGTGGAACACAGCACGGTGCTCTCCATATCCATCATCATTTGTAGCTGCTTCTCGGTGTTGCCCGGTCCCATGGGAATGACCATTGCTCCAAGCTTTTCCGCACCGTTCTGGAAACCAATACCGGCTGTCCACAGACCGTAGCCCGGTGTGATCTGAATCCGGTCTTTTTTGGTGATGCCGGCAGTTTCATAACAACGCTTGAACTGGATTGCCCAGTCGTCTACGTCCTTGGCGGTATACGGGATAATGACTGGTGTGCCCGTAGTACCGGAGGACGAGTGGATCCGGACGACTTCTTCTTCCGGTACTGCCATCAGTCCCAGCGGATACGCGTCCCGCAGATCTTTCTTTTCCGAAAACGGCAGCTTCGCGAATTCCTCCGGCGTGTGCACTTCTGTCATGCCGGCAGCTTCCAGCTTTTTGCCGTAAAAGCTGTTTGAGCGTATCAACGCCTGCATGCGATCGTTGACCTGTTCCAACTGTGTTTGTGTAATCTTCATTGTCAAAACCTCTTATTCTTCAATATGCAGTGCTTTCCGGTTCAATTCCCGAAACTGCGGCTTTACAGTACGTTCCATGGTTTCCGTCACTTCTTCCAATGTCAAAGGCAGTACCCCGCTGCGGAGTACGGCTCCCAGCATGACCATGTTCAGCACTTTCGGGGAACCGATCTTCCGGCAGGCAGCATCGCCGTCCAGCATCGTCAGATTGCCGGCATGCTTCTGCAAATAGGCAATCATTGCCGCGGCATCATAGGCACCGCCGCCCAGCGTTGCTGTTACCGGCTGAATCGGGTGCGTGTTGAGAACAACTGTTCCCTCCGATTTCAGATAAGGCAGCATGCGGACAGCTTCCGCCGGCTCAAAGCCGATCAGAAGATCTGCTGTGCCCTTGGGGAACATGGGGCTGTACAGCTCCTCTCCCATGCGGAGAAAGCTGAACACGCTGCCGCCCTTTTGTGCCATGCCAATGGTTTCCGCACTCATTACCGGAATGCCCTTTGCCATTGCCGCCGCTGCCAGCAGTTTGGAAGTCAGGACAATGCCCTGTCCCCCGACACCGCAGAGAATGATATTCTTACGCATGACAAGCACCTCCTATTGCCGCAGTGGGGCAGACCTGTGCACACAGTCCGCAGCCGGTACAAAGTGCCTGTTCGATCTGCACCTTGCCGTCCTGTAGCATGATCGCCGGACAGCCCAGTGTCCGGATACATTTCTTACACTGTATACATTTGCTCTCTTCGATCTGTGCCGGTTTGCCGGACTTGATGAGTACGGCACAGGGCGACTTGAAGATGATCGCCTTTACACCGTCCTGCACAGCCACCCGCTTTACGCAGTCAATTGCCTCCTGCAAATGCAGCGGGTTTACGGTTTCTACGGTTTTCACACCGATGCCGTGGAGCGTGTCCTCGATGCTCACCTTGTCCACCACTTGCCCCATCATGGTTTTTCCGGTGCCGGGGTGAGGCTGATGTCCGGTCATTGCTGTGGTGGAATTGTCCAGCACCACCAGCGTCATATTTGCCTGATTGTATACTGCGTTGACCATGCCGGTAATTGCCGACGCAAAAAATGTGGAATCCCCCACGAAAGCAAAACAAGTGGTATCCGGTTCGATTTTTCCAATGCCCTGCGTCATGTTGACACCGGCACCCATGCACAGACAGGTATCCACCATGTCCAGCGGCATGGCGTTGCCCAGCGTATAACAGCCAATGTCCCCGCAGAATACGCTCTTTTTGCCTTTCATCGCTTCTTTTACGGCAAAGAACGAGGCTCTGTGCGGACAGCCGGCACAGAGCACCGGCGGACGTACCGGCAGTTCCGGCGGCTGGTCTGCTGTGTTCTGCTCCGGCGGCTGCCAGCCCAGAAAGGCTGCCAAATCTGCCGCCACGCTGTCGCAGGAATTCTCTCCGGCAAGAGCCACGTCCTCTGTCAGCTTGCCGCGGATACGGGTGGGCAGGTGGTACTTGCCGCAGAGGTACACCAGTTCCTGTTCAATGACAGGATCCAGCTCCTCCAGACACAGCACCTCGTCCAGCCCCTGCAAAAACTCCACTGCCAGCTGTTCCGGAAACGGGAACGGTGTTGCCACTTTCAGCAGCCGCGGTGCAGCTTTGCCGTGCAGGGCTTCCATGGTATAGGAAAAGCTGATGCCATGGGTGGCAATGCCCTTCTGACATGCGGTATCTGTTTCCGGATAGATCCGGTTGCGGGGATAGTCGGAAAAGACACTTTGCAGTTCGGTATTCCGCTTTTCCATACGAATATGATTCTGATAGGACAGCTTGGGAAAAATCACCCACTTGGAGGAGTCTTTCACAAACCCCTCCGGCGAGTTGACCTGATATTCTGCCGCATCTTTCACCGTGATCGAAGCGTAGCCATGACAGACTCTGGTCGTCGGGCGGAACAGCACCGGTGTGTGGTAACGCTCCGAATAGGCAAACGCCTCCTGAATCATGTCATAGGCTTCCTGCACGCCGGAGGGGTCGAAGCAGGGCAGCTTGGAGAACGCCGCAAACCGCCGCGTATCCTGTTCGGTCTGCGAGGAGATCGGCCCGGGATCGTCTGCCACCAGTATCACCATGCCGCCTTTGACACCAATATATGCCAAACTCATCAGCGGATCAGAAGCCACGTTCAGCCCCACCTGCTTCATGGTCACCATGGTTCGTGCACCGCAGTACGCCGCACCGGCAGCCAGTTCCATTGCCGCTTTTTCGTTTGTGGACCACTCCACATAAATGCTGCCGTCATTGTGCTTGGCAGTCGTTTCCAGCACCTCGGTAGACGGCGTTCCGGGATAGCCGGAAACCACGTTCAGACCTGCCGCAATGGCACCCATGGCAATCGCAGCATTTCCCATTAAAAATTCTGTATGCATGTTAACCTTCCAATCTGTTTTGGGAATCCCAGTCCGCTGGGAACGGCTTTTCGCAAGTCAAGATGCACAAAAGCCTGTCTTTTATTATAACGGAATTTGTTTGCAAAGTCAAGTGTTCTGCAATAAAACAAATCCCATTTTATTACACGTGCAACAAAAAACCGCCATGCACAACTGCACAGCGGCTCTCTATTTCAGGAAAATTAGGGTTACTTTCTGCCCAGCACAAAGTCCCAAGTCGGATTCTTGCCTGCACCCTGCAGAGCAACGTAGTAGAGGATATAGTACACGTCGGTGGAATCTACCGAGCCGTCACCGTCAATATCGGCAGCGGCGATCTGGTCAGCGGTGAGATTGCTGGACATGCCTGCACCGCGGTATGCCACGCAGAGCATGGCTTCGAATACATCGTTGGTGTCGAGCACGCCGTCACCGGAAGCGTCGCCCTTTGCAGCTGCCGGAGCCGTTGTGGTGGTGGTTGCAGTCGTTGCGGTTGTCGCCGTGGTGGTGTTTGTGGTATTGGTCGTGGTGTTGGTCGTCTGTTCGGTGGTGGATTTTGTCGTGGTCGTGGTCGTGGTAGTTGTCGTTGTTGTTGTGGTGGTGGTTTCGGTTGTGGTTTCAGTGGTGGTTACGGTCTGGTCGGGAATGGGATCGTCGGGGTTCCAGTTGTAGTGGATAGTGGCGTTCGCATAAACGCCGTCACCGTCCCAAATATCAATTTTTGCCCAATCTTCTTCAGAGCCGCAGTAATAGAAATCTGTAACAGCTTTCCCAAAAGACGAATGAGCATCATGTAGATCAACAACACTTTTCGGCAAAAGCACTCTTGTTAAATTATCACACCCGCCAAATGCTGAACCCAAAATTGCTGTAACGCCATTCGGAATTGTGATTTTGGTAAAACTCTTACAGTTATAAAATGCACTTGGATAGATTTTAGTCAATTTATTCGGTAAAACTACATCATTTAACTTTGTACAGCCGCTAAATAAGTGACTTGAAATCTCTGCCATTCCATTAGAAAAAGTCACATTTTCCAGATTTGTACACCCTTCGAAAGCACTATACTCTACTGTAGTTACCGAATCCGGAAGCACGACTTCTGTCAAACTACTACAGCTATCAAACGCCCTGTACTCAATCGTTTTCAACTCATCATAAAATGTAACATTATTCAAATTTGAGCAGTGATAGAATGCTCTATCCTTAATTGTATTTAAGTCCTTGGAAAGAGTCACTTCTGAAAGATTAGTACACTCAGAAAACGCCTGTGTTCCGATTTCCGACACGCCGTCCGGTAATGTGATTGCAGTCAAACTAGTACAGTTTTCAAATGCCTGCTCACCGATTGTCGACAATTCTTTTGACAAAGTCACGTCTTTCAAACTAGTGCAATTGCTAAATGCCCATCTTTCCAAAGTTGCAACATTATCCGGAATAACAATGGAACTCAATTTTGTGCACTTACTAAACACGCTGCTTTCCATACGTGTTAAACCGCTAGGAAGTGTAATCGATTTCAAATTAGAGCAGTTTGCAAAAACACCATCTTCCAAAGCCGCAACAGTATCCGGAATAGAAACTGTTGTTAAACTTGTACAACCCAAAAATGTTCTGGAAGACAGAGAAGCCAGCTGTTCCGGCAATGTTACCTCTTTCAAGCTAGTGCAATCAGAAAATGTTTCATTTCCCATTTCTTTTAGATTGACCGGAAGTTTCACAGTCCGCAAACTTGTATCTCTGGTAAATACATTTTCTCCAAAATCAATTACACTGTCCGAAATAGTTACCTTACTCAAATTTGGGCAATCCTGAAACGCACGGTTTCCAATCTTCGTTACCGGCATACCCTCAATTTCTGCGGGCACCTCGATTGTTGTTGCATTCTGGTCACAGCCAGTAATGGTAACAGTTTTCGTTTCATCGCTCACAATTTCATACGTCAGGTTGTCGTAAGTGAGATCTTCCGCACTTGCCACAACAGACACCTGCGGCAGATGCACCTGTGCCACCGGCACTGCACCGACGCACATGGTCACAGCCGTCAAAGCTGCCAAAAAAGTTCTGATTTTTTTCATTGCTTTTTACTCCTTTCACAAATCTGTCATTATACGAACGTACAACTTTCCATAATACACGCTAGCATTTCCTATTATACCGCAAAAAAAAAAAAAAAAAGAAACAACTTTTTGAGAACATTCTATAAATTATAGAGCGTAACAACATTTCAAACACAAAAAAGCCTGTATTCCGAAAAAAAGAATACAGGCTTTCTGCCTCTCGCTAACGCAAGCATTATTTCACCACATCTGCCCATGTACTGCGGACACCCGCACCATTCAGGGCGATATAGTACAGCAAATAGTACACGTCTGTGGAATCGATGCTGCCGCTTTCGTCGATGTCCGCAGCTTGCATCTGGTCAGCAGTGAGATTGCCGGCTCTGCCCACAGCGGTGTATGCCACGTAGAGCATTGCCGCGAACACGTCGCTGCTGTCGATCTTGCTGTCGCCGTCAACGTCGCCTTTCATGAACGGCACAACCGGTTCTGTCGCAGTGGTGACTGTGGTAGTCGCGGTAGTTTCCGTGGCAGTTGTGGTTCCTGCCGGCGTGGTAGTGGTCACGGACAATTCTCCGTTGAAATGGATACGCACTTTCAGAATCTTGTCCAGTGTCGTGCAGAACCGAATCTTGTTCCAGTCCTCCTCCGAGCCGGCATAGTACACATCGGTCAGACTGTCACAGCCGGCGAAACTCTCAAACGCCCCGCCGATCTGTGTCACGCTTTTGGGAATGACAACTTCTTTCAGGTTGGTACAGTAGGAAAACGCGTTGGAGCCGATTCGCTGTGTGCCGTCGGGAATTTCCACCCGTGTGAAGCCGTCACAGCTGAAAAAGGTGCTTTCCCCAATGGTGGTCAAGTTCTTGGGCAGGGTGATTTCCGGCAGCTTTTTGCACTGGCGGAATACCGTCTGCCCCAGTTCCGTAATTTCATCGGAAAGCCGCACCCGTTCCAGACTTGTACAGCCATAAAAGACGCTGTAGCCCAGTGTATCTGTCGCATCCGGCAGCAGTGCCTCCTGTAGTCCGGAACAACCGGAAAACGCTTCATTGCCAATACTTTTCAGCTTTTCCGGAAATGCCACTGCCGTGAGGGACGAGCAGTTCCGGAAAGCATTGCCGCCGATCTGTTTCAGATTTTGAGGAAGCGTGACGTGCTGCAAATCTGTACAGCCGGAGAATGTGGACTCCCCGATCTGGCTGACACTGTCCGGAATGGTCACTGCCTGTAGGGAAATGCAGTCCAGAAACATGCTGTTTCCCAGTTCCGTCAAACCCTCCGCCAGTGTCACTTCTACAAGTCTGCGGCAATCGCAGAACATGTTTTTTCCGAGTGTCAGCACGTTTCCGGAAACTGCCGCCTGCTCCAGTGCGGTGCAGTGAGCAAAGGTGTAGTCGCCGACTTCTGTGACCTGCTCCGGCAGGCTGATGTTCTGCAAACCGGAACAGTTTTGAAATGCCCCGTAGCCGAGCGTGGTCAGACTTTCCGGCAGGGTGAGCGTTTCCAGTTTGGGGCAGTCCTCAAAGGCACAGCTTTGGATCTCGGTCATCTTTGCCGGCAGTGTGACCTGATACAGACGGGAACAGCCGGAAAATGTGGAGCCGCCCAGCGTCTGCACCTGTTCCGGAATGGCAACCGTTTTCAACGCAGTGCAGTTCTGGAAAACGCTGCCGCCCATTTTCTGCAAGTTGGCGGAAAGCTGCACCTCTGCCAGACTTTCACAGCCGGAGAACACGCTGCTCCCCAATGTTTCCACACTGTCCCCCAGCACTGCCTTTTCCAGATTGGTGCAGCCGGAAAAAGCGGAGTTGCTGACAGACTGTGTGCCTGACGGAACTGTGATCTCCTGCAAGTTGATACAGCCGGAAAATGCCTGTGAGCCGATGCTCTGAACGCTGTCCGGCAGAGAAACGGTCTGCAACTTCTGCTGCTTGAGAAAGGCACTGTCCCCGACCGCCGTTACCGGACTGCCGTCGATTTCTGCCGGAATCTCCAGTGCTGTCACGCCTGCCGCACAGCCGGTGATCTCGGCGTTTCCGTTGTGCAGCACGTAGGTCAGATCGCCGTAAGTTTGTTCTGCCGCCGATGCCGACAGGGTGTTTTTCGATACCCACAGTGCTGTTACCCGCATGATTGCTCCGCAAACCACCCCTGCGACCAGCAGCACCAGAAGCTTTTTCCACCATTTCATGTTGATTTTCCCCTTTTCTGTGGAATTCTTTCTTATCTCAGCACATCGTCCCACGAACTATGAATTCCCGCACCGTTCAGGGCAACATAATACATTAAATAATAAACATCTGTAGAATCCACAGTGCCGTTGCCGTCAATGTCTGCGGCGGTCAGCTGTCCGTCAGTAAGCGTTCCGCCTACGCCGGCACCGACACTTGCCACATGCAGCAGCGTGCTGAACACGTCGGAACTGTCAATGGTGTCGTCGCACTCCACGTCCCCTTTGACAATGTCTTTCACTTCCACATTCAGCGTGTAGGTCTTGCCGCCCAGATCTGCGGTAAGTGTTGCCTTGCCGTAATCTTTCACAACAGCGGTATTGTTCCCCTCAATGCTCACCACGCTGGGTGCAGAGGAACTCCACTTGGCATACTCCACCGGAAAACCGCTGTGCCCATTATAAGAAGCGGTCAGCTGCAAGGTTTTCCGGTCACCATAATACAGGTACTTGCTCTGGTTAGAGGAAATCGTCACCGCACTCGCCGGCACTTCCAGCGTCTGGACACAATCACCGTAGGTGAACTGGAACGTTTCACTGTTGTTGGTGCCGCTGAACTCCGCACAGGAAGTGCTGTAGTACTGTGCGGTACTGGTGCCAAAAGCTCCCATGCCGACATAGCGGTTGCTGGGGGAGATCATACTGGTATAGTGTCCCGTCACGCCGCCGGTCTGGTTGAGGTAATCGTCCTTTTCGTTGTACCACAATTCCACACCGGTCGTCATATCCAGATCCCAGCCCCACCACGCAAGGCATTCACCGCCGGAACTGTAGCCCCCTGGGGTCTGAATCTGAAAACAATTGGAACCATTGGTGCGTTCGTGAGCGATCGTCTGGGAACTCTCTGCCGCACGAATCCGTGCCAGATATTCCAGTCCGGCAGACCACTCCATGGGAACATAGTCGTTTTTGGTCAGCTTTTTGCCGTTCACCGGATTGGGATAGCCATTGCTGCAAGCCTCCCAGCGGTACTGGTTCACCAGCTTCAGAGCCGCCTGTATATCGTTGGCATAAGTGCCCTCCATTCCGATGAGAACATTGCCTGCTGACGGCACTGTAACATCTGTGTCCAGAACCGGCTTTGCAGATGCGGCGGAAACCGTCATGGAAACTGCCCCGCCGGAAACCAGCATTGCACCGGCAAGCACCGCCGCAGTCAGTCTAGAAAAAATTTTGCGTGTCTTTTGCATGAAAACGACCCCTTTCTGATATGGGCAACATCGCACAAGGGCAATACCGCACAAAGATTGTGCGACAGATGCGTCGTCAAATTTTTCGTCAGATGAAACAAAAAGCGGAGTGAATACTTGCTGTATTCACGAGCATTTTTGTGAAATATGACGGGAAATTTGCAAGCAGATGGCGTGCAAAGTCGCCAGACGCTCTTTGTGCGGTATTGCCCTAGTTTATTCCACATTTTTCAGTGCATCACTCATCGGAATCTTTTTCACCTTCCGATTCAGCAGGAACGCAACGATTGCATAGCAGATAATACCTGATGCAGCAACTTCCACATAAGTGACTGCCGGCATATAATAGGTGATCCAGCCGGAGTATTCAAAGAATACCACTTCTACGACTTCTTTCATCACCAGACTGGAAATCGGTATGGTAATGAGAATACACAGTATTACCACGATCGTCGTGGAGTGCAGATAGATGCGGTTGATCTCCCGATTGTTGTACCCCAGAATTTTGACCATAGAGATCGACTGGGCATTCTTTTCGATGATGATCTTCGACAGCAGATAGAGGATCAGCACGAACATCAGTGCCCCGAATACCAAGAACAGATTCATCATGCTGCCCATAGAGCGAATCAGTTGACGGGAAGTCTTTGTCAAATCGTCTACTGTGATCTCTGTGGAAATCAGAGCATCGTCAATGTCCTTGATCTTCTGGTCAGAGAAGTAGGCGTTAAAGTAATCGCTGTCGTAATCGAACGTCTGACGGAACAGATCCTGTTCCATAAAGACGGCAATGGTGGACGGATAATCGTAGATGCCGCCGACCTCAAACTTGTACTTGTCGCTGCCATAGGGGTCTTTCAGGGTTATGGTGTCACCCTTTTCCACACCGTACTTTTCTGCATAGGCAGTGGAAATATCTACTTTTTTTCCGGAAGAGTGCAGCTTGACATAGTCGCTGTCCGGCTTTACGCCGTACAGGGAAACGCTTTCACTGCTGCGTTTCTCCGGCAAGGTGTCCAGACTGCCGAAGCAGAATTTTTCTGCCCCGTCGGTTTCTGTTTCTGCCGGTGTTTTCAGAATATACTGATATGCAGAAAGCACATTGTCGGTAATGGTATTCTGATAATGTACCAGCATCGGCTGTAGGATCATTCCGAACATGAGGATGAAGTTGGCAAAGAATACGCCGAAAAAGATCATGACATGGTTCGGAAAGTTCTGGAAAATCACACGCATCTGAAAGCGACGCATGATCGGAATTTTGGTATTCAGGCGGAATGCCTTTTTCTTCTTCCGCTTGGACAGGTCGCGGCGAATGAATTGCAGCGGCGAGATTTGCATCTTGACAGTCAGCATCACAAAATTGATGATGAACAGCAGGATCAGCGGGATCACTGTCGTCAGCACAAATGCCTGCGGATTGAGCAGAACTTCGTAAGTGGTCAAGCCGTAGCTTGCGAGGTACTGGTTGGCGAATATCTGTTCCAGCCATGTGTACCCCAGCACATTTCCCACAACTGCGGCAACCAGCAGCACCAGCATCGGCATGATCAGATAATGCCGCACCATTTCTCCGCGGGAATAACCGGAAGCACGAAGCGTACCAATGACATTCGCTTCCTTGGTGATGTTGTTGGAAATGGTAATGGAAAACACGAATGCCAGAATCACAATGACGATATACAGGAATGCCAGAATCATAGACATATCGCCGCCCATATCATCGCCGGCAAAAATAATCGCCTGATTGAGATACTCCGGCAGGAAATTGGTCAGCATGCCGTTCTCTGCCAGAATCGGCATCAGATCTTCCGCCATGTCCTTGGCTTCGGCATCGTCCTCCGGTGCGGTGTCATAACTCCAGCTGTAGTTATAGTGCAGGTGGTTTTCCCGCAGGGCTGCAAACCCTGCATCTGTCATGACGCCGACACCGAACTTGTCGTTATCGAACATCATATCCGAGGCGTTCTGGTACAGTGTGGAATAATCCGAGAGAGCCACAATGCCGGAAATGGTCAGGTCTTTTCCGGCAACACCGAACTTGTCGCCAATTTCCAGATCATGGTTCTTGGCATAGAGCCGGTCAATTGCCACGTCAGTGTCCGCCTTGGGCATATCGCCGTCCAGCAGACACACCTTGTCGATGTCGTTTCGTTCTCCGAACGCACGGAATGTGCTTTCGAAATCGTCCGTGTCTTCTTCTTTGTAGAAGTTGGCATAGACCTTGACCTTGCCGTCTTTTTCGATTGCGGCAATGGCATCGTCAGAAGCTTCTTCCGCATACGCAAAGTTGCCGTCTTCGATATTGTACTTGTCGAAAGCGTCCAGATAAGCCGTATGCAGACTGGTATCTGCTACCAGAAAACCGGAAACCAGAGAAATCACCATGATAAAAAACAGAAAGATCACCAGATACTTTCCGAATTCGCTTTTCAGTTCCCGTGGCAGCCGTCGGTTCAATGGATTTTTCATCTTTTTCGTCATCGGTCACCACTCCAATTCTGCTGCCGGAATTTTGGTTTCGTTGACAAAATTCTTACGGATCTTTCCGTCACGCAGCTTCACCACGCGGTCTGCCATATTTTGCAGAGCGTCGTTATGGGTAACCATGACAACTGTATTGCCGTACTTGCGGCTGACATCTTCCAGCAGCTTCAGAATCTCCTTGGAAGTGTGGTAGTCCAGTGCACCGGTCGGCTCATCTGCCAGCAGCAGACGGGGCTGGCTCACCATTGCCCGTGCAATTGCCACACGCTGTTTCTGTCCGCCGGAAAGCTGAGTCGGCTTGAACTGTATCCGTTCTTCCAGCCCCACACGTGCCAGCATTTCCTTTGCCCGTTCCAGCCGTTCCTTTTTCCGCACGCCGGCATACAACAGCGGCAGTGCCACGTTTTCCAGCACAGACTGGCGGGGCAGCAGGTTGAAGTTCTGGAACACGAAGCCGATCTTCTGGTTCCGTATCGTGGAAAGCTGGTTGTCGCTGCACTGTGCCATGTCCTGCCCGTCGAAGAAATAGTCCCCGCTGGTCTGCTTGTCCAGCAGCCCGATAATGTTCATCAGCGTGGATTTTCCCGAACCGGACGGTCCCATGATCGCCAGATATTCCCCTTCTTCCACCTGTAGCTGAATGTGGTGCAGAACGGGGACAGGTTCTTTTCCCTGCATATAGGATTTACAGATGTCCCGCAAATCAAGTACCATCTGCCGCACCGCCTTCCGCTGTATCTGCTCCGGCTTCGTCTGCCGGCATCTCGTCAACACCATCGCCGGCATCTTCTCCTGCTCCGGAGATCACGCTGTCTGCGGTGTCGCCGTCTACACCGTCGCCTGCCATGCCGGCTTCATCATCTGCTCCGCCGATCACGCCTTCGTCCACAAGGTTTCCGTTTTCGTCGTAGGAAATATCCTCATTGCCGTTGTCGCCCACGGTATCATCTGTGCCGTCATCTTCCGGTGTGGCTTCGTCAGGGTTGGTCGTGGTTTTCATACCCTCCTGATAGGAATCCGACGGGAATGCGATCATATCGTCCTCCGACAGACCGCTTTTGATCTCGCAGTCGCCCATAGTGTCGTCTGTCTGTCCTACTTCTACTTCCCGCTTTTCCAGACGGTCTTTCTTATCGGCAGCCCAGACATAGGTCTTGCCGTTTTCATCAGTCTGTACGTAGTCGGAATACAGCCAGATGCCGGTTTTTTCAATGCTTTCATCGGCTCCGATATCTGCCGAAACCAGCAGATGCTGCCCCAGCATCAGCCCGTCACTGGAATCCAGCGTCACATAAAAAGGATACTTGGAAGCGGTGGTCATCTCATCGCTGCCGCCGTAGTACATGTTGTTGTTCTGGCTGTTGTCGGCTTCGGTAGAGATCTCCGAAATAGTGCCCGTCCAGCTGGAATCGTCTACGCGGGAGTGCAGCACCATGGCTTCATCTTTATAAATCGACTGTACATTCTGCTCGCTGATCGTGCACTTCACACGGAATTCTCCGTCGGACATGATCTTCATCAGCACATCTGTGCCGTCAGACTGAAGCTGTTCGGTCGTTTTCAGGGACTGCACCGTTCCGGCGATCTCCGCAGTCACTGTGGCATTGTTAATGGTATTCTGTAATTTTTCCAGTTCGATCTTCTTGGTCTTGATGTCGTATTCCGACTTGGCAATATCGGTTTGCAGGGACTGGATCTGCGTGGTATAAGTCAGCTTATCGTCTGCACTGGCACTTTTCTTTTCCGTTTCCAGCTGGCTGATCTGCTGCTTGTTGGACTCGATCTCATTCTGCATGCGTTCGATCTCCACGTTGCCCTGCTGCAATTCCAGCTGCATGGATTCCACATCATAGGTGAACAGCGGATCACCGGCGTTGACATGGTCGCCCTCCTGCACGACAATGCTGGAAACTTTTTTGGAGGTGTCCAGCTTGACTTCCTTGGTTTCCTGCGGTTCTACCACGCCGGAAAACTGCAAGTCGGAAATCGTTGTTGCCGCAGAATTCACATCTTTTATCGGCATCACGTATGCCACACCGTCCACATCACTGCCCCTGCTGTAGTGCCGCCACACCAGCACGCCGCTGACGCATACCGCCGCAGCTGTAACACCGGCAACTGTGCCGATTATGATTTTCTTGGATTTTCCCATATTCCTTCCTCCCAGTCCATGCTCCGCAGCAGTGCGTTCTGCCGGCGGAGTTTTTTGAAGCAGTCCTGCACAAATCTAGGGCAATACCGCACAAAGAGCGTCTGGCGACTTTGCATGCCATCTGCTTGCAGTGTTTCCCTAGATGCTGATTTCATCTTTTTGGCAGCTGTTTCAACTGTTGTATTCCTCATGCAACGGATTGCCTTTAGTATACCACACCTCTTGACGGTTGTCAAGAGGTTTTTCAAAATTTCTGCGGAAGATTTATTTGGGAAATTTGTGCAAAGGTGAGAGGCGGGAGAGGGTTGCGCGGTGTTCCCTTAGAACGGAGAAAAATCACCTCACAAAATTCGCATATCATTATCGTGTCACCCTCTCCTGAACAGATGCTCTCACGCCGAAATCCGACAATACCGTTCCCCTTCCAGCACCTGCTGCATGTACTTTTCCGGTGTTGTCATGCAGACAGCACTCTGAAACGTGAAAGGACTGCAGCCGGACACCAGCACTGCACCGGTATCGTCTTTCTTCACCGGAAACTGCCGGTTTCTGCTGCACACGTTCCAGTAGACCACCGCAGGCAGCTGATAGCCTGCCGCCTGATATTCCTGCTTCATCTGCTGGAATATCGTCACACCGCTGCCGGACTGCTCATCGAATTCCATGTCCGAGATCACGTAGATCACTTTTGGCAGTTCCTCCGGCGGCACGTGGTGCTGAACTGCACTCTGAAGTATCAGACGAAATACTTTTTCCAGATCGGTATTGCTGACTTCATTATAGGACATACAGTGCTCCACCTTTTGAAAAATATCCTCCCCTCTCAGGGCAATCAGGCGGGGGTTGTCGGAAAAGGTGATGAAGTGGTTATGGAAGTATCCCTCATTTCGTTCGGCACAGTAAATGCCCAGCGAAACGGCAACATGAATCGGCATCACATCGCCGGAATAGTTCCAGTACATGGAACCGGAACCGTCTACCACGGCAATGGCATTTTGTTCCGGCATATAATCCGGCAGGGATTTCCATGTCACGTCCAGTATCCGCTGTTTTTGTGCAATGTCATCATAAAACATTGCGTTTTCCTCCAATTCGATGCAGTCTCGAACGATCTCATAGGGGAAAATCTGACCTGCTTTCAGCAGTCCCTTTTCCTGCTCTGCCCGTTCCAGAAACTCGGAGTACCGCTGTCTGTCATGCTTGCAGAATGCTTTCTGATACTTGTACAAGGCTCTGGAGGGCAGTTTGGCATAATCAAAGGTGTAATCCTTCCGGCAAAGCCGCTTTTCCAGCACGTCTGCATAGGTGCGAAGCTGGGAGAGCATTTTCCGGTAAGCCTTTTCCGAAAGATGCAGCCGCTTACAGAGCAGCTTTGCCTGCCGGCACACGTTCTGATTGGAGGTGTGCACAGAGGGCAGCCACTTCGCCAGCAGAGAGATCGACTTTTCTTCCAGCATGTCCTGCCGGTCTTGCTGTAGTTGCTTCTGGATCAGCTGTATCAGTTCCGGCTCACAGGGCGTGTTCAGCAGTACCATACAATCGTCAAACCGCCCGTACTCCGGAATCCACTGCAAATTTTTCCGGACACTTTCGGGATAGATCGTTGCCGCATATTGCAGCAGCTGCCGGAATACGCTCCGTTCACCCAATCCGCCGCGGGTATCCCGCTGGTAAAACAGGATCCGCATCGCATATACCGGATTCTCTGCATATGCCGCCAAGAACATGTCTTTCAGGCGTTTTGCAGAAGCTTCCCGCAACGCACCGGCTGTGGAAAACAGGTTCAGGCACGCATCGCCGGTATCTTGATACGCCAGTGCTCCGTTTTCGGTGTTTGTCCAATTCAGTTCCTCTGATAATGCATTCAGCATGAAAAACACGTCCTTTCTTTTTATGTACTGTACAATTGTTGAAGAAACCCCACACGAAACCGGTTTCATGGCTTCGTGTGGTATTGCCTTAATGCTCCACGATGCTGTTTTGACGGAGAACCCATCTATTTAATTGTAAAGGGAATCGCAAAAAAAAACGCCATACGGCTGCATCATAAGAATGACGCAAAAACAAAAATAAAATAAACAACATTTATAAAATATTGCTGTAAGCATCGTTCTGACAAGGGAAACACAGATCAACAAAACCGTCAGGCGGGCTTGATGCAGCGTTTTCCAAGGTTTCCAGCGGGATTTTCTCTTGTGCTGTGCACAATTTCGGCAGCAGGTACGCAAGTCTGGTGACCGCAATGCATACTATCTGCTGCATCAAATCTTTGGGTGTTTGAGGCGTGATATGCAATTGTCAAGATGCAGGAAGGAATAAAAAAAGGAATATTTATTTAAAAGCAGACATAACAAACCCGTAATTACACTAGGGTTTCATCACGTCATTCTACTTTTAAATAAATATTCCTTCTCTCGCATTCCTTCCTCGAATTTGAGATTGTTTTTATTATATCACATCTCGACCGATTTGTCAAGCCTTTTTTCAAATTTTTTGGAAAAAAATCGAAATGGCTCAAATTCCGGAGAATCCAAGCCATTCTGTTTCTCGATTTTGTTTTCGGGTGTGTTGACACGAAGCCTGACACGTGTCTTTTGGGGTGACCCCCTAGAAATTCGATCCATTCCAGCCCCAGTGTTCTGTCATGGCATAGCTGACATATACCCGATCGGTGGGAATTTTCAGCGTATCCAGCAGAATACCGGTAATGTGGCTGGTCAGTGTTTCCAGAGCATTGGCGGAAGCGTTCCCGTACAGGCTGACTTCTGCAATCGCTGCCGGTTCATTTGTACCGCGGAAAAACAGCTGGCGGTTGTCCTCGACCTCCACCATCAGCCAGTCTGCGGTTTTCCCCGGAATTGCCGTGATCGCAAGACCGAGATGCTTCTGTATGGTGTCCGCCGTTGCAGCGGGCACGGCACAGTTGGTTTTCAACTTGATAAATGGCATAGCTTTTCCTCTCAATCTCTGCGGAAAATATCTCTGGTATAGACTTTGTTCTCCACATCGTCCAGACAGGCATCATACCGGTTGGCAATGATCGCATCTGCCGCCGCCTTGAATTTTTCCAGATCGTTGACCACAACGCTGCCGAAGAACGTTGCTCCGTCCTGCAATGTCGGCTCGTAGATAATGACTGTAGCACCCTTTGCCTTGACACGCTTCATCACGCCCTGAATCGAGGACTGCCGGAAATTGTCACTGTTGGATTTCATAGTCAGACGGTACACGCCAATGGTAACCTGCTTTTCCGTGCCGGCATTCCAGTCGTTGTTCTGGCTGTAATCATAGTACCCTGCCTTTTCCAGCACGCGGTCAGCAATAAAATCTTTTCGTGTCCGGTTGGATTCTACGATTGCCGACATCATATTCTGCGGCACATCGGCATAGTTGGCGAGCAGCTGTTTGGTATCCTTGGGCAGGCAGTAGCCGCCGTAGCCGAAGCTGGGGTTGTTATAATGCGTTCCGATCCGCGGATCCAAGCATACGCCGTCAATGATCTGCTGCGTGTCCAGTCCCTTCAGTTCCGCATAGGTGTCCAGTTCGTTAAAATAGGACACGCGGAGGGCAAGATAAGTGTTGGCAAACAGCTTGACTGCTTCTGCTTCGGTGAATCCCATGAACAGGGTGTCAATGTTCTCCTTGATTGCCCCCTGCTGAAGCAGTCCGGCAAAGGTGTGAGCCGCTTCTACCAGTCTTGCATCGTCCATGTCCGTTCCCACGATGATTCTGGACGGATAGAGGTTGTCATACAACGCCTTGGACTCCCGCAGAAATTCCGGACTGAAGATGATGTTCCTGCTGCCGGTCTTTTCCCGAATGCTCCTGGTATAACCTACCGGAATGGTGGACTTGATGACCATAATGGCATTCGGATTATACTGCATAACAAGGGCAATGACCGCTTCTACAGCACTGGTGTCAAAAAAATTTTTCTTGCTGTCATAGTTGGTCGGGGCAGCAATGACCACAAAATCTGCATCTCGATATGCCGCTTCTGCGTCCAGCGTTGCCGTCAGATCCAGTTCCTTTTCTGCAAGATATTTCTCAATGTAATCGTCCTGAATCGGGGACTTTTTCTGGCGGATCAGTTCGACCTTTTCCGGTATGATGTCTACCGCCGTAACTTTGTTGTGCTGGGCAAGCAGTGTAGCAATGGATAATCCCACATAGCCGGTTCCTGCAACTGCGATATTCATGGATCAGAATCCTCCTCATTTCTGTACTGTGTCACCTATATAGTATACCACTATTTTTTTACATTTTCAAGAAGTTTCCCGCATTCTCATGAAAATTCGTTTCAAAACGCCCCCAGCTGCCGTCTGATCCACGCCGTTTCCAGCACATCGTAGACATACTGATTGGGAGAACCGGTTTCAAAATACCTTTCGGAATTGCCGCCCAGCATTTCCACAGCAAAGGCTCCCACGGCTCTGGAACGGGATTGTCCGCCGTAGCAGTGCACCAGCAGCGTTTCCACAGACCGATGTGCCAGAACAAATGCAATAATCTGATCTGCCATTTCATCGGTAAACAAAACTGCCCCGTCCACCTCTCGGATAATGTCATCAAAGTACAGCGTCAGAACACCCTTGCAGAACTGGTTCTCGCAAAACTGAAATCCGAATCCCTGCGTGTGCGTATCCTGAATCGAAATGACTGCATACGTATCCTTTCGTTCCGCCATATCCGCCTGTCCGAAACAGTAGAAATGCTGCATAACATATTCAAAGGCATCATATACAGACTTTACCAGAACCCGTTTCATGCTCTGTTCAGGCTTTCAAACACCATGGTTGCCTGAATGCGGTCACCGCCCAGAAATCCCTTGCTTCCGGAAGAAGAAGTGGTGATCGTGTGCAGACGGTATCCCTTGGCAGCCTGTGCGTTGATGACCTTTTCCAGTTCAGACAGATTTCCGGAACCGGTTCCGATCAGCTTCTCCTTCAGAACGACCTGCAAAACAACATAATTTGGCACATAAATTCTCCTTTACAAAAATATAGATATATTATAACATAAAACTCCGCATATGTCAATATTATTATTTGCATTTTTCCGAATTTTGTGCTATAATATACATATCAAATTTATTGCACAGGAGGAATTTCCAATGTGTACCGCTGCAACTTATCAGACAAATGATTTTTATTTTGGCAGAACGCTGGACTACGAAAGTTCCTACGGGGAAGAAATCGTCATTGTGCCGCGGCAGTTCCGGCTGTCATTTCTGCACATGGGCGTATCTGCACAGCACTACGCCATGATCGGCACTGCACACGTTGCCCAGGGCTACCCGCTTTTTTATGATGCCGTCAACGAAAAGGGGCTTTGCATGGCTGGGCTGAACTTTGTGGGCAACGCCTGCTACGCCTCCCGACCTGCAGATCATTCGGACAATGTGGCACAGTATGAATTGATCCCGTGGATTCTTAGCCAGTGCTCCAGTACTGCCGAAGCCAAGGAAAAAGTGGAAACGCTTTGCCTGCTGGGCACGCCGTTTCACGAAAAAATGCCTGCGGCACAGCTGCACTGGCTCATCGCTGACAAGCACCAAGCCATTACAGTAGAAGCCACTGCCGCGGGAATTCAGGTCTATGACAATCCCGCCGGTGTCCTGACCAACAATCCGCCTTTTCCGGAGCAGATGTTCCGCCTCAACGACTTTCTGCACCTCTCTCCCAAGCAGCCGCAGAACAACTTTTCGGACAAGCTGCCGTTGCAGACGTACAGCAGAGGCATGGGAGCACTGGGGCTTCCCGGTGACCTCTCCTCCCAGTCCCGCTTTGTACGAGCAGCTTTCGTGCGGGCGAATGCCGTTTCCGGCAGTTCTGAAGCGGAAAGCGTCAGCCAGTTTTTCCACATTCTCGGAGCCGTTGACCAGCCACGCGGCTGCTGCGAAGTGAAAGACGGACAGTACGAGATCACCATTTACACTTCCTGCTGCAATGCCGACAAGGGCATCTACTACTATACCACCTATGAAAATCACCAGATCTCCGCAGTCTGCATGCATCGGGAAAATCTGGACAGCGACCAGTTATGCCGCTATCCCATGCAGACCGGAGAACAGATCTGTTACCAAAACTGAAAGGACAACATCGATGTCAAATGTAACCAAACGTGCTCTGGAACAATCCCTGAAAAATCTGCTGCTGAAAAAACCGCTGACAAAAATCACTATCGGCGATATTACCGAGGACTGCGGCATCAACCGCATGACCTTTTACTACCATTTCAAGGACATCTACGACCTTGTGGAATGGGCTTGTCTGGAAGATGCCAGACGGGCTCTGGACGAAAAAAAGACCTATGACACGTGGCAGCAGGGACTTTTGCAAATCTTCGAAGCAGTACAGGAAAACAAGCCGTTTATCCTGAACGTCTACCGCTGTGTGCATCGGGAACAGGTGGAGAAATACCTACAGCCGCTGGTAGACCAACTGCTGCTGGACGTTATCGACGAGGAAGCCGCAGGCATGACTTTGCGGGACGAGGACAAGCAGTTTATCGCCAAGGTCTACGCCTATATTTTCATTGGCGTGATGCTGGACTGGATCAAGAACGATATGCGGGAAAATCCGCAGGAGATCGTCAGCCGGCTGGGAAAGCTGCTGCAAGGCTCCGTCACCGCAGCCATTTCGCGGTTCCGGTTATAAAGGAAACACTGATTTTATCATTTTCGCATTTTTGATAGAATTTTTTACACTTTTCGGCTCTGTGATGAATTTTTTATCACGGAGCCTTTTTTGCTGATTGTGAATTCCTGAAAATCGGGTATAATAGAATTATACCAATAAACAAAACGCATGGACGATACCACAAAAAATTATTTTTATAACTATTTTTATTTTATAAGGAGGCATTGTTATGTATTATTCCGCAGGAACTTATGAAGCATTCGCACATCCCGAAAAGCCGAAAAACGTGGACAAAAAATCCGCGTATATCATCGGCACCGGTCTTGCCGGTCTTACCGCAGCATTCTATCTGGTACGGGACGGACAGATGAAGGGAGAACATATCCACCTGTTCGAAAAACTGGAACTTGCCGGCGGCAGCTGCGACGGACGCAAGGACATCACCAAGGGCTTTTTCATGCGTGGCGGACGGGAAATGGACAACCACTTTGAAGTCATGTGGGATACATTCCGCGACGTCCCCTCTCTCGAAACGCCGGACGTTTCCGTGCTGGACGAGTACTACTGGCTCAATAAGCACGACCCCAACTATTCCCTCTGCCGTGCTTCTGTTGACCGCGGCAAAGATGCTCACACCGACAAGAAATTCGCTCTGGACAAGGCATCGGCTCTGGCACTTTCCAAGCTGTTCCTGACACCGGAAAAGGATCTGGAGGACAAGAAGATCTCAGATGTTCTGCCGGACACATTCTGGGACACCAACTTCTGGCTGTACTGGCAGACCATGTTCGCCTTTCAGCGTTGGTCCAGTGCGTTGGAGATGAAGCGGTATCTGTGCCGCTATGTGCACCACATTGACGGGCTGCCGGATTTCAGTGCACTGCGGTTCACCAAATACAACCAGTATGAGAGCATGATCCTGCCGCTGGTGAAATATCTGGAAGCCCATGGCGTACAGATCGAATATGGCATGGACGTGAAGAACGTCATCATTGAAACCGTAGGCAGCAAAAAGGTTGCCAAGCAGATCGTATACCGGAAAGACGGCAAAGAACAGACCATTGACCTGATCGAAGACGATCTGGTGTTCATCACCAACGGCTGCTGCACAGACACCTCCTGCTACGGCGACCAGACCCACGCACCGGATCTGTCCCATCTGAAAAACGGCTGCGGAGAATCGTGGGATCTGTGGAAAGCGATTGCGGCTCAAGCAGTTCACGGCGAATTCGGCAATCCGGAAGTCTTTTGCAGCGACATTGATGCGACAAACTGGATGAGTGCCACCGTTGCCACCGCAGATGAGGAGATCATTCAACATATTATCAACGTTTGCAAACGGGATCCCCGTGCCGGCAAAGTCACCACCGGCGGTATCGTCACCGTAAAGGACAGCACCGACAACTGGTACCTCTCGTGGACGATCAACCGGCAGCCCCAGTTCCACTCGCAGGACAAAAACATGGTGCTGATATGGCTGTATTCCCTGAACACCAACAAAGAGGGAAACTATGTCAAAAAGGCAATGCGGGACTGCACCGGCGAAGAAGTTTGTCAGGAATGGCTGTATCATATCGGCATACCGGAAGAAAAAATTGCATCGCTGGCGAAAAACGCCTGCAACACCACGACCTGTTTCATGCCGTATATCAATGCCTTTTTCCAGCCCCGCAAGGAAATCGACCGTCCGCGTGTGGTTCCGGAGGGGGCCGTCAACTTCGCCTTTATCGGGCAGTTTGCAGAAACACCCCGTGACACCATTTTCACCACGGAATATTCCATGCGTACCGGTATGGAATCCGTTTACACCCTGCTGGACATTGACCGCGGTGTGCCGGAAGTCTGGGGCAGCAAGTACGACGTGCGGGAACTGCTGCGTGCCTGCTATTATGCCATTGACAAAAAGCCACTCACCGACGAAGAACTTTCCTTTGTGGAAAAGAAGCTGCTCAAGATCGTTCTGAAAAAAGTCAAGGGCACGGATATTGAAATCCTGCTGAAGAACAGCGGACTGATCGAATAACGGCAGTCCATATGATAAGATATTACAAAAAATGCGTACCGACCAAAAATCGGTACGCATTTTTAGAATTTGCATGTTTCAGAAAAAGCGATTATCCCCAGACTTCTTCTGCGATTTCCTTTACCAGTGCGAGCTTTGCCCACTCGTCTGCTTCTGTCAGCTTGTTGCCGATCTCGCAGGAAGCGAATCCGCACTGCGGGCTCAGGCAAAGGCGATCCAGCGGAATATACTTTGCTGCTTCGTGAATCCGTGCAATAACTGTCTGCTTGTCCTCCAGTTCCGGCTTCTTGGAAGTGATCAGACCGAGAACCACCTTTTTATTCGGAGAAACCTTTGCAAGCGGTTCGAAGCCGCCGCTTCTTTCGTCATCATATTCCAGCAGCAGGGCATCTACATTTTCCTGTGCAAAAACATAATCTGCAACAGAATCATACGGTCCGCTGGTGAAGAATGTGGAGTGATAGTTGCCGCGGCAAATGTGAGAAGTGATCACCATGTCAGCCGGCTTGTTCTCCAGTGCCAGATTGTTGACCGCGAGAAGCTGCTTCTTGACATCTTCCAGATCAATGCCCAAGGACTGATACCGCTGTTTTGCAGCATTTCCCACGATCGCACCCCAAGTGCAGTCGTCCAGCTGCAAATTGCGGCAGCCTGCATCATAGAACTGACGGATCACTTCCTGATATGCAACGCCGATGTCGTGGATCAGTTCTTCATTGGTGGCATAGAATTCTCTGGTGCTCTGGAAGTTCTGCGGCACGATCATCTGCTGGAACATCTGTGCCGGTGCAGGAATGGTGTACTTTGCAACCGTTTCATCATCTTCAAACTGTTTCAGGAACTGGAAGTATGTCACAAACGGGTGCGGCACTGCCTTGACTTTTCCGGTCAGGTAGGTATCTTCCAGATCTGCCATTTCTCCGTTGAACTGCACACCGCCGCCGGTCTTTTCATGTCCAACGCCGGCAAAGCCCCACATAAAATCCAGATGCCAGTATTCACGGCGATATTCACCGTCTGTGATGATGTGATAGCCTGCCTGCTTCTGCTTGGCAACCAGTTCACGAATCGCAGCATCTTCTACAGCGGTCAGCTGTTCCTTGCTGATTTTTCCTGCTCTGTAATCTTTTCTTGCCTGCTTCAGGTTTTCCGGACGCAGGAAGCTTCCGACAAAATCATAGCGGTACGGAGATGTGATCTTCTGCATAGTCAATTCCTCTTTCTGAACAAATGTATTTGATTTTAGTATACCATGAAACAGCAGGTTTGGGAAATATATTTTTAGAGCAGTTTCCTATAGCTTTAAACTATATCGAAAAATCTCTTTCAGTTTTTAAGGAAAATCTGCAGGCAGATTACGTGCAAAGCCGTCAGGCGGGCTTTATTCTGCGTTTCCCTATGTTCCAATGAACAATGTTATTATAACAAGCCTATGTAAAGTCTGTTATCGCGGCAATGTGAAATCTAGGTTAAATGTTAAGTTTTGCGGCATGTCCTTTGTTAACTCCGAAAAAGCACGGAATTTCGGTATATTTTCAGCCGGCATGCACTGAGAGGGCAGCCCTTTTCACAGGAAACACCGCTGAAACGACAGATTCCGGCAGTGTGTTGGAGTTATGGAAACACTGCATAAAGCTTGTGCGTAAGATGCGTCGTCAGATTTTTTGGCAGATTGTTCAGAAATTCCGCAGGCAGACTTGGTGTCTGGCAAGGGATTTCTGGGCAATCTGCCGGAAAATCTGCAAGCAGATTGCGTGCAAAGCCGTCAGGCGGGCTTTATGCAGTGTTTCCTTACGTCAGGTTATAGACAAATGACGCATAAGCCTCTGCATTTTCACACCGCGGGGTCTGGGGTTTGTCCGGACAGGACGGCTTTTCGTGGCGTTCCCATGTCCGCAGAGCCGCTTTCCAGTCCCGCATCGGGTGCTTTCCGATGTTCCAGCCGTTGGCTTCGTAGTAGTCGTAAAACTGTTCTGCCGATACCGTGCTGCCCCGATGCATGCAGTAGTTCCGTATCTCCTCCAGTGTCGGCCTGGAAAAAGCAGTCCTTTTTTTCCGGCTGCCGGTTGTGGTGGTTGTTTCGGGAACTGCCGCGGCAGCGGTCTGGCTCTCCGGAAACAACTCTTTCTCTGCATCTGACTCTGTTTCTTTCTCTATCTCTAACTCTTTCTCTATCTCTTTCTCTACGTCACAATGTGCAGCCGGTGTGTCACAATGTGCAGCTTCGGTGTCACAAGCTTCTGCCGGTGCCTGAACCGGTTCCTGCGGCTTGGCATCTGCCGGTTTCTGCCGTGCTTTTCGCATGCGTTCCGCAGAAGCACTTTCCGAGCCCGTCACCGCACCTACCTCCGGAAGATAGTAGACCGTTTCCGACTTCTGTTCCAGCCGGTGCACACGCATCAGAAACTCCAGCGTATCCCTGACCAGTTCTTCGTCCTCGTCCAGCGTCAGTGCCAGTTCCGTGTGAAAATCCGGCTCCAGCCCGTCGAAGTACAACTCGCCGCTGCTGGAAAGGCTCAGCAGCAGCATTTTCAGATAGATCATCACGCAGGTATCCCCGTTGGGCATTCGCCGCAGTTTTTTCACTGCCTTGTCCTGAAAGAAATGTTCCTGTAATTTCAGCCAATAAAACCGTTTGCTTTGCATGTGCAGTTCCTCCTGTTCCCGCCCGTCCGGAGCACGCTTCGGGCTGGCATTTCGCAATGTAAGGCAATACCGCACAATCTTTGTGCGGTATTGCCGTTATTTTCGGCAGGGAAAAAAGCCCCTCCATATATAGGCTCTCAGAGGGGAAAAGTTGCACGCCGGCGTGCAACTATGAACGAGAATTTACACAGTTTCTGATGAAAGTTCGGAATATTGGAAGTTAGCTGGAAGTTTCGGGCAGGTTCTGTTGGGAGAGGCAGTGCTGCCCGGGTAAACAGATCGAACATGACATGCTATACTATTATAATAGTATAGACGTGCAATGGCTCGACTGCACGGCAGCAAAACAGCCGCACCACCCACCGGAACGCTCCGGCAGTGATGCGGCTGTTTGACATTTTTTGCAAAGTGTGGTATACTGGATTTCGAGGGCATACCTGAAACGGTAGGCGGTTTGTTTCTGCTCCCACTGCTCATTGGAACAGATGGGAGGTGATTGCATTGGATAGTTTTGTTACATTTCGTGATTTGCTGGAAATCGGAACGTTTCTGATTTCTCTGGCAACATTCATCGTTTCATTGTGTAAAAAACATGACAACCGTGATCACAAGAAGAAAAAGAAATAACCGCCCCTACGTCTTCCAAACATGTGGCGGTTAAATCTTTTTAACTATCTACAGTGGGAGCAGACCGTCTACTGGTATGCTCTTTCTATCTTTATTATACGCCAGAACGCCGCATTTGTCAAGGGCTTTTTTGCTGAAAACTGTCGTTTGACATTTTTCGCGTGATGTGGTATACTAAACTTTGAGGGCATACCTAAAACGGTAGGCGGTCGATTCCAGCTCCCGGAAGGGAGTGAGTGCAAATGAACCTGGACATTCTCGTCAAGTGCATTAGCATGGTTTGCGAAGTCTTCAAGGCATATCTTGCCTACTTAAACTTCAAGAAACGGAAATAACCGCCCCCAAGCTTCCAACTAAAGGCGGTTATTTCAAATAATCACATATTGGGAGCAGACCGTCTACTGGTATGCTCTTTCTATCTTTATTATACGTCAGAACGCCGCATTTGTCAAGGGCTTTTTTTGCCGGAAAATGTGGTTATTTTTATGCCATGGGATTCCGCAGGGTGAACTGCATTTGTCCGCACGTCCACGCTGAAACGCACGTCTGCATAGAAAAAAGCTGCCCTTTTGAGAAAGGACAGCCTTTTCTGATTCTTAAGACTCCAGCAGACCTGCTTCCCGCATATTTCGCAGCAGCAGGTTGAACTGCTCCACAATGTTATCCACGCTGCTGGCCTCCGCTACCGCAGCTGCCGGCGTAACGACACCGGCGGCACCTGTTGCACCAGTTGCACCGGTGGGACCTGTTGCACCAACGGCACCGTCTGCACCAGTTGCACCGGTGGGACCTGTCGCACCAACGGCACCGTCTGCACCAGTTGCACCGGTAGGACCTGTCGCACCAACGGCACCGTCTGCACCAGTTGCACCGGTAGGACCTGTCG
>ERZ1027221.392-NODE-392-length-32283-cov-6.313609_pt1 | contig 32283 bp, 33 predicted proteins | sample MGYA00519267_ERZ1027221 | MGnify/ENA primary metagenome ERZ1027221 (study PRJEB26926, sample SAMN06164533) | human gut metagenome | biome: ENVO:00009003; feature: ENVO:2100002; material: ENVO:00002003 | host: Homo sapiens | place: USA | collected 2012 ...
GTGGAGATGTGGTTGTGGACGGAAAGAATATGTTTATCTCTTATTTGAGAGAGAAGCTTCATTCTTTAGCTCCGGATTTTGGCGTTTATGCCAAAATGATTATGACTCGTGCATCTTTCAACAAGCTTATTCTTGGTTCATCCGAATTTGGTGAACAGTATAAGATGCTTCTTGGTACTAATGAAATGAAATTGAGTACGGGTTTGGTTTCCTCTTCTTTGGCTTCCGAAGTGTTCACCGGTATCGGTTTGCCTCGTATCGAAATCAAGGAAGACTATGTGAAAGACCAGACAGGAAAGAACGTGCAGATTTACGCAGACAACCGCATTACTCTGTTGCCTTCTGACCAAATTGGTTATATGCGCCATCATACCCCATATGAAGCGACAGACCCAGTACAAGGGCGTACTTATATCCCATCAGAAGGTCAGATGCTTATCTCTAACTACCGTGATAAGAACGGCCGCTACATGGAATATACGGCAGAGTGGATTCCGCAGATTACTAACCCGGACTTGATTACCAATTTCGACTTGAGCGAGATTGCTTCAATTCAATCAGCATAAGGAGGTGGCTATGAAAGTAAAGGTCATATCTGTTTTCAGAGACAAGCTCACCGGGAAGTACTATACTCCCGGCGAGATGATTGAAGTTGCTGAAGAATCCCGTGTGTTGGATATGGAGAGCCGTAAACTCGCTGAACGGGTTGAGGTGAAACTTCCCGAAGTGAAAGCACCTGAAGAAAAGAAGGAGGTGAAAATCTCCCTCTTTGAGAAGGAGTTTGAGAAGAAGACTTTGATTGATGCTTTAAAGTCTATCGGCGTGCAGGCTTCCGGTAACATGAAAGAGGAAACTCTTTTGGCTAAGGTCTCAGAACTGGATGAAGAATCAATTGCCAAACTGAAAGAAGCATTAGGTATCGAGTAAAAGGATAGGGTAGTGCTTCTACCCTTCCATTGTCTAATTTTATAAATCAGAAAAGAAATGAAGAATTTTATTTTTGCCATGTGTGGCTTTTTGATGATGTCTTTGGTTTCGTTGAGTGTGCAGGCATCAAGTGTGGAATCTCCCAAGTGTGAATATGTGAATCCATCTGTTGATGTTGGTTTGCCAGACATTCAGTGTATCACTTTTGAAGCTACTCCGATGAATGGTTTGGTATTGATCTTACAGCAACCAGTCTTTATGATTGCGGATAGTTCGGTGACGCAACCAGTAACTATTACGGCAACGCAAAGGAAACAGATTTCAGTTCCTAAATGCCCGTTCCGGTACGTCTATAAGTCGAAGTATTGCACACATTATAGCCATACAGCATATAGTAAACTGATTACACCATATTAAGATGACGGTAAACGAATACATATCACAAAAGTTTCAGACTTTCGGCATTCAGTTGTCGGAAGCTGAACTTTTGGATATATGTCTGAATTCGAAGATAAGCGGAGAGGATGAGATGAACGAGGATTGCCAAACGCGGGTGTCGGTGGCGATTGCTAAGTTCGTCCCCTCTCTATTGCTTCGTGCCACTTCAATCAGTGAAAGCGGTTTTTCTATGTCTTGGAACATTCAAGGTATTAAGGATTACTATTCATTTCTGTGTAAACAGTACGGTTTGAAAGACGAATTGAGTGACAAACCTAAAGTGACCTTCTTATGATTTTCGCCCCACACATATTGCAGGTTAAAGTAATCACTCCGATGGATAAGGACGACTTCGGAAGACCGATTCCCGGTACTGGTGGTGAGAGCTGGCAGGATGTATGCAAGTGCCGTTGTGATGATAACACAACTAAAGAGTTTACGTCTGATAACGGTTCTGTGTATCGTCCTAACTACCATGTGGTGTGCGAGAAGAGAATCACTGTCAAGGCAGGGGATGAAGTCCGTTGCATGGATGGCGATAATTTGAGAGGGCAAGGCGAGGTTTATACGGTGAAGAGTACGAACTACTTTAACTACTCGGAATTATGGATGTAGATTTCGATTTTTCCGATGTCGATTCCTTTTTCGATGAAGGCGAATGGGAAGTCGAAAAGAAGATGATTGATGTGGGTGCTGAAGCCGTGAAGTTCGCAGAGGAACACGGCGATTATCAAGACCACACGCTCACTTTGAGAACATCCAACAAATACGATGTGGATAAGGACGGTTTGACTCTCTACAATGATGCGACAGCCCCTAACGGTTATCAGTACGCTTCCAAGGTTGAATCCAATGGCTTTGATGTTTTGAGTAGTACCGCTCTTCATGCGGAGAAACGATTAAAAGAAGAATTTGAAAAATGATAGTAACTACCGACATAGGAAACATTCTCTATCGGGATTGCAAGGCTTTCGGAATAGACATAGTGCCTGATGGTGAAACTCTGACGGGGGAATTGAAGTCCGAAAGAATTGTTATCCATACAAAGAAGCAGCAACCTGGCAAGTACTGGAAGAAGTCCTTTGCCGAAGTGAACCTATGTGTTCCCGATTTGAAAGAGGGAGAAGCCAATACCATCCGTTTGAATGGACTTGAGAGACAAGCTAATAATCTGTTTGATAATGTGGTAAGCTCCTATGATGACACAACCTATTGTTACTCTATTGATTCTATCGGTACAGAAGCGGACACAGCTTTGAAGTGTCATTATGTGAATGTGAGAATTTTGTTTGAAGTATTAAATGTAATTTGAAAAATATGAAACCATTTATTGGAATTAAAAAGATTTGGTACGGTGCGGTTATTACTGCTGCTGTTACTCCTACAACTCTGAAAACATGGTTAGCAGCCGCTACAGAAGTAAAGAACTCTCATCAGGATACTTGGGGATATACAGAAGATGACCCTACAACGACTGATTATGTCAATGAGTTGACAGGAAAAGTCTACTATAAGGATGTTACAGCCAAGGGAGCAAAGACTATGGCGTTCACTATGGGCGAATATGCTTTTGAAGACAAGAAGGAATTACAGGGAGGTGAACTTGTTAAGGATGAACAAACTGTAGTAGGTTGGAAAGAGCCGGAAGTTGCTGAAGTAATCAACAAGGCTGTTGTCGGTATGACTAAGACTGGCAATTATATCGTATTTACCAATGCTGCTGTAATTGGCAAGGGAAATTTTGTTGAGAAGAATATCGGGTTAGGAGTTTCAGCTGTTGCGATGGAAAATCCTACAGTCGGAGTTGCTGGTGAGTATTGGTTTGACGGAGAAAAGGTAGATGTGCCTGAGGCTTAACCTAGGTAAAGAGCAATATTTTTAAGATGGCGGTGGGTGATTGCTCACCGCTTTTTTAGTTTATGGAAAAGAACGCATCAAAAATAATAAATGCAGCCGTTTTAGGGAAAGACTTTGAAACGGTGTTTGTAAATGGCAAAGTTTATGTGATTTATCCCCCTACGATTCATAAGATAGCAGGGGCGGGATATTATCTCTGTGACTTGAAAGAAGCTGTAACGGTCATGGATATGCTTCGTTCATTGAAAGATGTAGAAATGGCTTCTCGTGCGCTATCGTGGCTTATTCAGGGTGATGAGAACCTATGTGAGGAACTGTCGGCTGGAACATTTGATGAGGTCGTGGAAGCATTGGCGACCGGGCTTTCGATGGTTTCCGCTGAAAATTTTTACAAGCTGTCAGTTTTAGCCAAGAACGTAGCTCTACTGACAGCAAAGCAGAGGCAGTAGGAAATAACTGCTTGCTTGGACAGATTGCATCGTTCATGGAATCTCTGCATCTGTCTTATGATGAAGTGGTATATAAGATACCGTATAGGAATATGGTAATCATGCAAAAAGACAAACTTCACACCGTATATGGAGAGGTTATGGAAGAAGTGTCAGAAGAAGAGTTTTTTAAAACAAAAAGTAAGAACCCATTAAAATAATTATATATGGCAAAGCTCGTGTTTCGTGTGCAGGCCGATTATGAAGAGGTCGTTAAACTCCGCAATGAGATTGCAAAATTGAAGCAAGAACTAAAGAGTATGGATAGCACGCAGTCACCTGCTGCTTTCAAGGCTCTGAACACCCAGTTATCTGCATCCACACAGCGGATGGATGAATTGGTAAATGAAGCCGCCAAAGCCGGGGCGATGATGGAGGGCAACTTCAAAAAGAAAATCTTCGATGCATCTCAATCAGTAAATGAGTTTACAGAAAAAATCATTGCTCAAAAGGCAGTGGTTAAGGATATTGAAGCGGATATAAAACGTTTGGGAGATGCTTATCGCATCGCCTTGAAACGTAACCCTACATCGGCAAACAGTAAGTTAGAAGAATATAATGCTGCCCGAAAGGTTTTAGATGAAGAAAAAGCTGCTCTTTTCGGATTGACTCAGCAGCAGGCGGAAGCTCGCCTTTCTGTAAAAAGACTCCGTGATGGATATGCTCTATACAAGGATGATGCGAAAGAGGTAGTAGAAACTAACGAAGGCATCGCTATCTCTTGGAAGAAAGCATTGGCGGTTATTGGTGGTGCTGGCGTACTGAAAGCGTTAGGTTCTGAAATCATCCGTGTGCGTGGTGAGTTTCAAGCGGCCGATACTGCCATTCAAACGTTGTTAGGTAGCAAGGAGAAAGCCGATGCGCTCATGGCGCAAGTACGTGAATATGCGAAGATTTCACCGCTGGAATTTTCCGATGTTACTTCCGCTACACAGATGATGTTAGGGTTTAATATCGAAGCCGAAAGAGTGCCACGTTATTTACAAGCTATTGGTGATGTTTCTATGGGGAATACACAGAAATTCAACTCTCTTACTTTGGCTTTTTCCCAGATGTCAGCAGCAGGCAAGTTGATGGGGCAGGACTTGAACCAAATGATAAATGCCGGATTCAATCCACTTCAAATAATGTCTGAAAAGACAGGGAAGTCTATTGCCACACTCAAAGATGAGATGTCTAAGGGGGCTATTTCCGCAGAAATGGTACAACAGGCGTTTATTGACGCCACTTCCGCAGGCGGTCGGTTCTATAATATGTCCGAGAATGCTTCAAAGGAGATAAACGGTCAGCTATCTATGATGCAGGATGCTTTGGATTCTGTGTTTAACGAACTAGGGCAGAAGTCAGAAGGGGTAATTATGGATGGTATTCAAATGACTACTTCGCTGATTGAAAACTATGAGACAGTCGGAAAGGTATTGGCCGGACTGGTGGTCACTTATGGAACATATCGCACTGCTGTGATGCTTACCACCATCGCCACAAGCAAACATACGATAGCCGAGGTAGCCCTTACTAATGCTCGTATATTGGCTCGAAAGGCGCAGTTAGCTTTAAACGCTGCTATGCTTACCAATCCTTATGTTTTATTAGCTACTGCCGTTGTGGGACTTGGTGCGGCTATGTGGACTTTCTATGATTCGGCAACCGAAGCTGAAAAGGCTCAGAGAAGGTTTAACGAGCGGCAAGAGGAAGCTAAGAAACTTGAGGATGAGCGCAAACGAAAAATAGATGGTCTTATCCAAAGTTCCCGTGATATTGCATTGACCGATTTACAAAGGGGAGAAAGTTTAGCGGAATTACGGAAGGAATACCGTGAAATATTTGCTCAATACGATATTGAGACAATCAAACTTGCAGACATTCTTAAACTAAAGCAACAGATAGCGGAAGAGGATGCGAAACGTGCCGGAGAAGAACAAACAAAGAGATTCACAGAGTTAAATAAGCAAATAGCGGCAGAAGAATTTAATATAACAATGAAGCAAGGAACACAAGCTGCACGTGAATCTAAGAAAAAACTTGAAAAATTATATGCAGACAGGGATGTCATGCTGCAAGAAAAAGGGAAAGGTATCTCTGAACAGTTCATTTCCAATCTTAAAGATGTTGATATTAGTGAGTTTGACCGCTACATCTCTGAGTTAGAAAAGCGTATCAAAGGAAAGGGTGAAAATGGTACTGTGAAATTCCGTTTACCTATTGATGTACAGGGCACTTTGTCCGATGAAGCAATCTATAATGTGAAAGACATAAAAACACTTATAAACACAGCAAAGTCTGCCAAGCAAACCCGAATTGATTCAGAGAAGAATAAAACCACTTACAAACAGGACTACGAAAAAGCGAAGAAAGACTGGGAGGATGCTAAAAAGAAACTCTCTGAAATAGAAAAGGACAAATCCAAGTTTACCTCAAAACAGTATGAAGAGGCTAAGAAACAAGAAGAAACTACCGAAAAAGCATACAAAGATTTAGGTGGTATTACCGGTAGTGCTTTATCCAAACAAGAAAAGGCTTCTGAAAAACAGAAGAAAGAACAGCAAAAGTCTGCCGAGGAACTTCTTTCTCTTCGTCGCCAGAATCAGCAGGATGAGGTCAGTTTGATGAAAGAAGGTACGGAGAAGAAATTGAAACAGATAGATTTGGATTATCAAAAAGAACTGGACGCCATTAAAAAACAGGAGAAAGACCTGTCAGAAAAGCAAGGTGGAAAGTTGACCTCTGAACAATCTATAGAGATTTCAGCTCGTTACACTAATGCTGAGAATAAAAGAGATAAAGCGATTGCCGATGTAACCAAGGAGCAACTTAAAACCGAACAGCAGGCTTTAAATGATTATTTGAAAGAATATGGTACGTTTCAACAACAGAAGCTGGCCATCACCCAAGAGTATGCGGAAAAGATAAAGAAAGCTCAGGAAGAAAGTGGGGGAAACAGTGCGCAGGTCAAATTGTTGGAGAAACAACGTGATATTGCTATTCAAAATAAAGAGACCGAAATTGTTAAAGCCAATATTGATTGGGTTACAGTGTTTGGAGAGTTTGGTTCCATGTTCTCTGATATGATTAAACCTGCTTTGGAAGAAGCAAAGAGATATATCCGGACTGATGAGTTTAATAACTCCGACCAGGCAAGCCAGAAGTCGTTGATTGATGCTATTAATCAGATGGAAAAGTCTTTGGGTGGTACAGGTGGAGTCAACTTCAAGAAGCTGGGGCAAGATGTTAAGGCCTATCAGACAGCGGAACAAAATCGTATCAATGCCGTAGAAATCGAAACGGAGGCTTTGGATAAGCTCCAAAAAGCACAGGAGGACTACACCAAGGCACAGAAGAGTGGAACAGAAGAAGAAAAGCAGGTTACAGCGAATGCCCTTGATATAGCACGGCAGAATGCTGACATTGCATCCGTCAATGTGAAAACACAGACGGATATTGCCAATCAAGCTCAGCGGAATGTGACTGATACCGCTATCAAACTGAAAGCCAGTATGGAGAATTTGCTGGGAGGTTTGCAGCAAATATCATCCGGTGGGTTATATAATGCATATAGCGGAATCATCAAAACAGTGAATGGGTTCAAGGATGTCATAGGAAAAACGTCAGAATCTCTTAAGGAAGTCCCCATTGTTGGATGGATTCTGTCTATTATTGATGTTCTCAAGGATGGACTGAGTAACCTTGTTGGTGGTCTGCTAGATGCTGTCTTGAATGCTGTTAGCGGTATTATTAGTGATGTTTTGTCTGGAGATTTGTTTGTTACAATTGGCAGATCATTAAGAGATGGTATCGGTAATATTCTGAATGCAATTTCATTCGGAGGATTTAATTCTTTGTTTGGTATCGGTGGTAATAAAAAAGAAGTAGAGGAGGCTATTAATAGGCTTACTGATAGAAATGAGACTCTACAGACTGCTATTGAAGATTTGACGGATGTTATGGAGTCTAGTAAGGGTACAAAGTCTGTAGCGGCATATGCTGATGCAAAGAAATTGCAAAAGGAAACAGAAGACAATTACAAGAGAATTGCACAAGAACAGGCTAGATATTCAAGTGCTCACCATAGTTGGAACTACTACTGGGGTGGATTTAACCAAGAAGAAATCTCTCGCTTAAGCAATCAGATTGGTAGAAACTGGAACGGTGATATATGGTCACTTTCTCCCGAAGAGATGAAAATGCTCCGCAGTAATGTTGACATGTGGGAGAAAATCCAGAATACAGGAAAAGGCGGTTACGGAGAACGTCTTTCTGAAAAATTGGATGATTATATCGACCAAGCAGGTAAGATGGAGGAACTGACTAATAAGTTGTATGAGGGACTCACTGGAATATCTTTCGACTCAATGTATGATAGCTTCATAGACAATCTTATGGATATGAAATATGATGCGAAGGCAGCAGCGGAAGATATATCGGAATACTTCATGCGTGCCATGTTTTCCAATAAGATTGGTGAATTGTATAGCGATAAACTTGAAGGATGGTGGAAGAAATTTGGTGCCGCCATGGAGGACAATGAACTGACCAAAACTGAAAGAGAGGCTTTGCAGGATGAGTATATGCAATATATAGAAGAAGCCATGAAGCTTCGTGATGAGCTTGCCGCTGCAACTGGATATGATAAGATTTCCCAAGAGTCTACTTCTCAATCTTCGACTTCCAGAGGATTTGGTACCGAAATGACACACGAGGACGCTGGAGAGCTAAGTGGTCGGTTTACTGCTTTACAGATTGCAGGTGAAGAGATAAAAACTCAGAATATCGCTCAAACTCAATCTCTTAATCTGTTAACAGCAAGAGCAGATGCTATCCTTTCCATGAATACAGAAACGAGGAACATCGCTGATGATACGAGGGATTTGATAGCACAATCCTATCTTGAATTGGTACAGATTTCGGAGAATACAGGTAATTCGGCTAAATACTTAAAAGATATCAAAGCAGATATAGCAGAAGTGAAGAAGAATACATCAAAATTATAAGCTATGACAGATTTACTGATTAATGAAAAAGATGCGTTTGCCACATGGGGTGTGAGAATGGGAGAGGGGTTTCTTGATGTTATTGGGGCATCCGCTCCCATGAAGGATTTTATTGAGAACAAAAGCCGACTTGAACATGGGAAACGGGTAATAATCAATGATCCTAAAGTCGATGAGAGGGAAATAACTCTTTCGTTCACTATCGAGGGTAGTTCTCAGTCCGATTATCAATCAAAGAAAAAAGCTTTCTTCGATGAGCTTTATAAAGGCAAGGTTGATATTCAAGTCCCAGCTAATGGTAGCGAGATTTACCGTCTTATTTATACTGGCAAGAGTGTTACTTATGCGCAGAGTTTAGATAGGACTTTTGGCAAGATTTCAAGTAAGTTTTCGGAGCCGAATCCGGTAAACCGAACTTAATTCACGACATTGGTTTTATTGTCGTGCATGTGAATGCCTGATTTTAGGCATTCTTTTTTTTATGTCCGAACTTTGGAGATGTTATGATAGTAGACATCAAAGACATATCCGGTAACGTTCTTCTTGTAACCACTCCCAATGAAGGTTGCAAGCGGAAGTTTACGCTCAAAAAAGAGGATTACATACTTCTGAAATTCTCTTTGGAGAATCCCATATATTTCAAGTTAGGCTCATATGTTGAATGCGATTTTGGGTTATTCGAGGTATGCGACCTTCAGAGTCCTACCTTCAACACCGATAACGCAGGCTATGATTATGAACTAAGACTTGATGCTCACTACTGGAAATGGAAAAATAAAATCTTCAAATATACCCCGGAGACATCTGGGCAGGAAGCGTCCTGGAGTCTGACAGCTCCACTCAACGTACAAGCAAGTATAGTCCTGAGAAACTTGAAAGCTCTTGGTTATACTTACAAAGGACAGGATTTTGATTTTTCCATTGACAGTACGGTCGAGAACAAGTCTCTGTTAATGACTTATGATAACACCAATATCTTAGATGCCTGTTTTGAAATGGCGAAGAAATGGGATTGCGAGTGCTGGGTGACAGACAATATTATCCACTTCGGTAAATGCGAGTTTGGCGACTACGTGAATATGGAAATCGCTAAGAACGTGGGGGAAATGTCACGCTCCGAATCCCAGTCAACCTATGCCACCCGTATCTATGCTTTCGGCTCGACAAGGAACATTCCTGCCAACTACCGTCCCGTTGACGAAGCGGTGGTGATAAATGGTGTGGTGCAAAAAAGATTGATGCTACCCGAAGGAACTTTGTACATAGACGCTTATTCAGATATGAGTACTGAAGAAGCCATTGAACAGGTGGTTGTCTTTGATGATATTTATCCTCGAAGGGTGGGCACCATGTTGGATGTCACCACTCACGAATATATCGATAAGATAGAAAATGGGGACGGTACAACAACCGAAAAGAAGTGGAACGCCTATCGTTTCAAGGACACGGGGATAATTTTTTCAGAAGAATATAGATTACCGGGAGAGGATTTGAAGATAATATTTCAGTCCGGTAAGCTAAACGGAATGATGTTTGTCGTGACATTCAATCCATGCGACAAGGAAGGTGGAGAAAGACCTATCCCGGAGAAGAATGAGGATGGTTCTTGGAATCCGTTAGCACAAGTGTGGGAGATAGTAAGGAATGAAGACTATGGCAGACCGTTGCCCGATGAGGTGCTCATCCCCGAAGACGGCGATACCTACGTTTTGTCAGGTTGGGATTCAACCAAAATAACAGAATTAGGACTTGTATCCGCTGCCGAACGGGAACTGAAGGAAGAGGCTGAAAAGTACATTGCCAAATCTAAGATAGACCCGAACACCTACAACTGCACGATGATGTCCGATAACGCATACAGCGAGGATGGAATGCATAATCTCTACGGTATCGGTCAAAGGGTGAACCTCATAAACAAAGCCTATTTCGAAAACGGAAGGCTGTCGAGGGTTATCGGGTTCGAATTCAACCTTGATAAGCCTTATGATTCCCCCGTATATACTGTCGGGGAAACTGCCGCCTATTCCCGCATCGGGGAACTAGAGGACAAGGTGGAAAATCTCACTCTTGAAGGGCAGGTTTATACAGGTGGAAGCGGTAGTGGTGTATATGTGATAAGAAGAAATGACTCTACTCCTGCAACTGACAGCAATGTGTTCTCGGCATTGCGTTCGTTGTCAATGTTTCTTCGTAAAGACAAGATGGATTTCACTAATTACCTATTGAGGTTATTAGGAGGCTTAGAGGTTGGCGAAGCCATAGACTCACTTATCGCGGGCAAGGGCATAATCGCGGATGATAAAGGGAGGATACAGGCTGACCGCATAGAGTTGCGGTCATCGCTGACCGTTTTAGAGCTTATCTTCAATCGGCTTTCAGCTATGGAGAGTGATTATTCATTTTCCGAATCTGGCACGATTGAGAGTGTCGAACTCTTGGAGGATGGGACCTATCGTTTACCACTGCGTAAACGTTGGGAAAATGATTTCACGGCTCTTGACGAAAATGATATCATTTACGGTATGGTGAACAATCTTGCTTCAGGTACCGGAGATTATTATACTTCATGGTTACGTGTCCTGAATGTGAACACAGTGGCCAATACCATAACTGCCGTTATGTACCCGGATAATGAAGTGCCGGGCGGCAAGAACTATCCGCCGGAACCGCTAATGATACTTTCTCATCGTGGTAATCCGGTGAATGAAGACCGTCAGGCGTACTGGTATCTTTCTACTCGCGAGAAGTGTATCTGCATGCTCGATGGCGTAACGAAACCCATACTGGAAGAAAATAACTATGCCATCATCATAGGTAAATTAAAGCAGTTGTCACTGTTTGACAACCTGCCTATAAACTATCGGCATAGTTATATCTATTGTCGTGGTATTGCCATACAGGATTTGTTACGCATAGACTATCAGGGAGTACCGGTTCGCTCAGAGAATAATCGAGGGCCGTGGTCGGCTGAAGATGCTGTGAACAACCCTTATCAGTCCACAGATACAGTTTACGATGCTGTCTATCATGTTGGTTGCAAATGGATGTGTCTGTCTGCCGGCACGCTTCAGGAACCCAAGTGGAACTCAACCGATTGGGCTCAGATTGAAGGTAACTCAGAATTAACCCTTGAATTCTCTTCTACGCACGGCTACACCTTTTTTGCCGGTAAAGTTGATACGGAGATCACACCTGTTGTCTATTGGGGCTACAATGATATCTCTGCTGATGTGCTGGCTGGTGATTGGGCTTGGACCCGGGACAGTGGTCAAGTGACAGAGGATAATGCCTGGTCTGTTGCTCATGCCAATAATGGCCGTATTCTTCATTTGATGAATGAAGATATGCCAAATAATTGGGGAGCTACGAGAAAAGTGAAATTCACCTGTACGGCATATCTTCGCGATGGTGCCGGGAGTATTAATGTCGAAAACTATATAGATATATGAAAATTAAAACCGTGGTTCAACCGCAACCGGTCAGAACCAGTTATACGCCTCTGAAGGCGAGCTTTGGAATCGTTATTGACGGTGGAGGTAGTAAAACCCAGTTTTATTACACGAATGCCAATACGTACATTCCGAATCGTACTATTACTCCGATGAAACTGAAGGCGTTCCTCAATATTGCCGATCCGGATGGAATTATCAGCAACGGGGATAAGAGCAGCCAGCTGGTCGTTACCTGGTACGAAAACAGTGAGAGTAACCAGATTACTTCGGGGAACAGTAATTATACTCTGAATGCCGATGGAACACTACTTGTGAAAAAGAACGTGTCACCTTCTTCACCTGTGCAGATACTTTGCCGGGCTACTTATGTGGATACCAGAAATGGGAATACTCTCGTGTATAATGATACATTCACTCTGAACTCAATCCAGAAGAGTGATGACCAACTTTCACTGAGTATCAATCAGCCTGCCAAGATAACCTATAACCCCCTAAAGGATAACCAATACATAGATATCACTGCCGCTTTAAAAATGGGCAGCGAGACGGTTGCGGATGCCAACGTTGCATATTGGTGGTATAAGGTTGAGAACGGAGAAGAGACTTTGATCGACTCTTCCGACTTGAACATTGAGTATGTATCCGGCCAGGGAAGCAAGACGCTACGTATTGATGCCGACAATACATATCTGAGCATCATCCGTTGCCGTGCCGCTTACTATACCGGCACCAAGCCTTCGGCACCTGTGGATGATACCCTGATGGCTGAGACGGCCATAGTCTATAAGATTCCTCCGATTAAGGCTTTTGTCTACACTCCGAATGGCAATATTATCCGTAAGGGAATGACCGGCATGACTTTTTTTGTGAAGATACTGACGAACAAAGAGGAACTGACGGAAGAGCAAATCAACAAGTTCTTTTTTGTGAAGTGGTTTAAAAAGTCGTCTGCCGCAGGTGCGACAGCTACGGAAATCGGACACGGTAGTTCGGTATCGGTAACAGCCGACAACCTGCGTCTGAGCGGTGGATTGCAAATGTCCGTTTATCCGGAAGTCTATGAGATAGGGCCTTATACGGTGCTTACCACCGGAAGCGGTGATCCCATCCGTACAGGTACTAACGAAATAATAATAGCCAGGGGCTAAATAAAAAATGAAGTATATGAGAGAAATGAAGTATTTGAAAGTTTCCGCCGATATCGCCAGGCGTGCCGGTGTGATCGATGTCCGCCATCGGACTGCTGACGGTAATTTTATCGTTAACGAGAGTGATCTACGTATGGTGAGGTTTGAACCTGAAGAATATGTGAGAGGGATTTCCGGGCAGGTTCTTACAGAGCAGGAAGCGGCCAAGCTAATCGAAGCGGGTGGAAATCAAATAGGAGAGGAAATCTTAAATGAAGAAAGTAATAGATTACCTGCTGAAGATTCTTTGCCAGCTCAGGATAATCAAATTAACGGAGAGGAGGTACAAGATGAGTGATGTTTCGGGTTCTCTTTTTATCGGCATGATAATCGACGGCGATAGTGCACAGGGTAATATCCGGTCCACTAAACCGCTTGTGCAGATGTACCAAAAGGATACGGGCAAATGTGTTCCGGACTGGAGTGTAGCGGCTAACCAGCCTATCATTTATCCGGTCATGCGTTCAGGCAATGAGAATGTGATCAAGCCGATTGTGTCGGGTTCCGAGAAGTGGTATTACAACAACACTTTAGTAACGTTCAACGCTTCTGGACTTTCTACCGCTCCGGCTGCCGTTGCCAGCAAGTTGCAAACCACTACTTATAATAATGGCTCTGTGAATGTACCGGCATTGAAGATTGTAGGAAATCTTGCCAGTGCCTCCAACATGGACGCAGACACCATCCGCATGGACGGAGAGATTGAAGCCTCCGGGCATAATCTTGGCTATACTTCTGAGATACCGCTTGCCATCTCGGAGTTTAGTAACTCCGCCTATTACGGTTTCCTGTATCCTTCCGATGGCGGTATTATTGATGGTGATACAGCTACCGTTAAAGTAACTCAGGAACTCTACAAGGGCGGTTCATTAGTGCCTCAGAGCAACTACTCACTGAAATGGTACAAGATGCCGTCAACTACAGCATGGTCAACAGCTAACAGCGTTTCATTGGTAGCGGATGATGTCGATTCCAAATTAAGCGTGAGGGCTGAGTTTATCATCGGTGGTGAGGTGGTTGCTACTGCCATTTGCGAAGTGAGTGATGAGACTGATCCGTTATTCCTGGCAATAAACTACAGTGGTCCGACGATGCTTACCAGCAGCGGTGCTACCAGTGAGGTTACAGCGACGTATAAGGTCAAGAAAACAGGAACGGGTGAAGAAGTGAATGGCTTTACCTTTACAACAGCTTTCACAAAGGCTAACGGTGCCACCTTTACTCCGGCCAATGCACCTACTTCCGCCGGCTGTAAAATCACCTATACTGACGTTAAGAGTGCAGGAGGAAATATAACGGGATATGTAAAAGGAACTAAATCCTAAGTTATGGCAAAGAAACAGATAGCTGCATCAGTCTTTAATGTCACAGCGGCACCCGATGACGGTGCCAAAGGTGACCGTGGTGCCCGTCTCCGCCAAACTGATTGGGCGGAAGGGAAGCAATATCTCTCGGGAGCCGATGGTGAGCTTTGGTACGATGTGGTATTATACAAAGATATGTTATATCTGTGTTTGAAGTCACATACTTCCTCATCTTCTAATAATCCTCAGACTTCAGTCGCAGGCCAATTAGGATATTGGGAGAAAGCCGTGGACTGGATTTTTGTTGCTACCAAATTACTGTTAAGCGAGAAGATAAGATCTGAATATATTGATGTTGATGATTTGGTCGTAAAGCATGTAGAGGCAAAGGATGCAGCCGGTAATGTTACTTGTAGGATTAATGGTAAAACGGGCGAAGTATATGTCAAAGGTGAAATAACTGCGACCAGTGGCTCATTTACAGGTGAAATTATTGCTCAAAGTGGTAAGATAGGAGGATTTACCCTCGAAAGCGGTTCGCTATTCTGGAAAGGCCGCGATTATTTTGGAAATGATAGTCGTAGTGTCCGGATTGGCGTACCTACAGATGCGCCCAGTGGGATGATTGATGTTTCCTTCAATGGGGCTACCACCGGAAAGTTTGGTATAAAAGTGATTGGTTCTAACTCTGGCGGTGCTTGCATTTATGCATCGAGATATTCCGAGGAAGGTTCACGTTCATATCCCAGTGCCGGTAATACTTATGCCGGCTACTTTGATGGTGGCGTATTTGTATCAGAGAACTTAACCAGTGAATTGTGTCTTGCCGATAAATTTGGTGCTGTAGTTTCTCGGAATGCCGACGGGAGTGTTTCATATAATGAAGGGATTGACTATAATTTTGGGTCAATGCTTTTTAGAAAAGGATTATTAGTCAGTAGTAAGTAGAGCATAGAAATTATGAAAGTAGATTTAAACAGAAAATTCAAAGACTTTAAGGGTCTTGAAACAGAGAATGTTATTTCAGATAAAGTTGCAGAGGCTCTTTATTCAGCAGGAGCTACTCCTGAGTTTGCTATTAAGCGTGAAGATAAATTCAGAGCTTACAAACTCTGCAAATCGATTATGGATAATAACGGAGCCATAGAGTTAAGTAGTGAGGATATTTCTTTGATAAAGGAGATTTGCTCTACTTTCTTTACGGCGGGAGCTTATGGTCAAATCCATGAGATTTTAGAATCGTAATTCAGAGAATCTTTTTCTCTCCTTGCCCACAAAGGAGTGATTTTGCGGGAAACAAATTAAACAAAAAGAGATTAAAAAATAAATGTTGAATTTGGGCGTTTTTCGCTATAGTTTAAACGTCCGTTAAAACTGAATAGGTATGAAAGAGAATGAATTATCTGAAGTCAATACAGTGACTAAAGTCAGAGGGGTTGATCCCAATGGGAATAGTGTATTAATTGATCCAGCCAATTTACCCAGATCATTGTACGTTTCGACATCAGATTTGAACGACATAAAATACAACGCAAATATAGCGTTTAGTAATACCTGTAGTAACATTCCATTTTCGTATGGCTTTCTCCTTGTCTCAGTGTCTGTTGTTGTAGATGAATTGATTGTTTTGCAGACGGCTTATGGCAGAGAAAACTCATACGGAAAGGTATCATATAGGATATATCGAGAAAGTAAAGGTTGGGGAGATTGGAAAATAATTTGTGCTGGATAATCAATAGTATAGGGGCATAATGCCCCTATATTATTACTCTAACGTGGCTTCAAAGCCACCCTCGAAGTCTGAATTATCGGCAGTTTCCATCTTCATAGTAATGCCATACGTGCTCATCGCAATAACATCAAGGATAGGGGTAAACTGATTACGCTCAGCATATATTTTGCACTTACCATCTGCATCTGTTTTTCCTATAATTTTCATATTATAGCTACCGGATAACACTTTTACTTTTATGATAGGATTACCTGTATTACCAGATGCACGTGCCATTGTTATAAAATAGAGATTAGGTAGGCCTGTAGTAGTGGCAGATATAGACAGCAGCATTGATGCAGTAACGGCTGTACTTCGAGTTTCACATAATAACGTACTTGCTCCTTTATTCATGCTACCAATCATTCCAGCGGGCATTAAGCCTTTATCTGTGATGTCAGCTTCGTTCATCACGTTGCGAATGGCCTCTGCAAGATTGTTCTTGCTGATTCGTACCAATAGCCCATTACTATCTGTTAGTAGCACATATTCGCTGCCTATAGTGCTCACTTGTGCAGCCTCGTTTAATTTTCCCATACCTATTCACTTTTGACGGACGATAGGTATGAAGTAATTAAGGGTAACTGTGAAGCTCTCTCTTTAAAATGTAAATTCCTTGACAGTATATCCATCATCCGGTTCTTCTGAAACTTCTACCGGTGTCTGAAACGTGAATCCAATATTATTGCTGTAAGCAAAGTCTATACCGTTCTTTCCATTTGCACTGATATAAATGTCAAGCATTCCAGTTTCTGTAGTCGAGCTTTTGTATAGTAACCGTGCTTTACTAATACATTTCCCGGCTGCTCCTAATTGAATAACATTCTGTAGTTTACTGTAGCCATCCAACGCAATGTAGAATAATTGGGAACAAGGAGCATTATTTATATATTGGCTTCCAACATTGAGCAATACCGAACTTGTCATATAACATCTACGACTTATAGCTATTCTATACCACTTACCATTAAAGGCTTCCGCTATAGAGAATGCACCGCATCCTCCCGACTTTGCTACCTCTTTAGGAGTTGTCACTATACTGTTTCCATTAGCGTCTATTCCTCGTACCTTGATAGCTGTACCATTGTTCAATTCATTCTCTTTCATACAATCTATTCACTTTTAACGGACAATAGAAATCACTGTTTTTTACTGTGCTTTTTCTCAATAAAATAACTGGTAAAAATGCAGTATAAAGAATGTCCCTCAAAAGTGAATAGGTATGAAATTGAATGAAGCCACTCAAGTAAATAGCATCAATAATGAATACATAACTCTAATGGATGCTAACGGTAGCCCGTTGAAGATCAATAAGGCAGACCTTGCAGAAGTAATTCGGGATAATATGCCTGTAGCTACCACAGATAAAAACGGCTTATATAGCAAATCGTACGTAGCTAAGGCGTTTGCAACAAGTAGTGCAAACAGTAAACTCATAAAATTGTTTTCTTTGAAAAAGAGTGGATTCTCCGGTAAGATATGCCTATTATTTCGGCGATCTGAATCAGGAGTAATATCAGAGTTTAGTATCTATTCGAACGCCTATCATACCCTTGATAGGATTTCTGATATAGAGATTTATAGACGTGCCGGAAATCATAGTAATATTGCATTTTACCGTGATGAAGAATATGTATATGCGTATATACCATCCAACTATTATTATCTTTATTGTAAACTGGAATTTTTATTTGTTGGAAAACTAATTCTTGAAGTAGCAGAAGTAGATATTAGTACGTTAACGAAAATACCACTCATTGAATAGTACTATAGATATATGTCTAATGAAAGAGCCGGGAGGATATTTATTCCGGCTCTCCATACTGTTAGAATGATGTAACAGGCCTGACTCGACCACTACCCGCCACCTTAGTATTTGGACCACGATAGCCCGAATTAAAAAACATACCCCACGCACTCGATGCCGAGTATTCGGTAGAGGAGTGGTAGGATGATCTTCTCAGTAACGTAGCACCATTTATTTTAGCCAATGCTGCATTGATTGCGTCGAACTTCTCATATATCAGTCCAAGTTCTCCGAGTGATGGCAGCCACCACGAACCGGCAGTTACTCCGCCATTACTATACGCTGCACAATAACCAGGAGCGTAGCCGTCTCCATCTCCAGCGAAGGCATCCGAAGCTACAATTTTACTGGTGTTATTTTGACCGGTATAATCTGCGTCAGCGGCCACCTTGGATGTCGTTGTAACCGCTCCACCAGAACCAACGGTAGAACTCCAATAGAGTGTAGGTTCATGGGGTGCAATCAGCAATCGTCGACCTCCTGACATAATCGCTACACCTACAGCATCCGTCTGGGAGATTGACCATTCTTCCCAGGGAACAAGAACCCTGTTTTTGCTACTATCCAAATAAACGATCCAAACTTCACTCTTTGTAGCCGGAACATATGGTGCCAAAGCGTTAGCTAAATCTGTTTTTGCTATTTTTAGAGGATTTCCATTGGCATCCATTAGCATTATATACTCATCACTAATACTGTTTATTTGTGCAGCTTCATTCAATTTCATACCTATTCACTTTTGAGGGACGTTTGAATCATTGCTTGTCCAGGATAGATTAGTTTGCTATCTTCACAGGCAAAAATGATTTACGCATATATCCGCATTTCAACTGATAAACAGATAAAAGAAAATCAGAAGTTTGAGATTGAGAATTTTGCAAAAGAGAAAGGCCTAACAATAGACTCCTGGGTATCAGAGCAAGTTACTGGAACCAAGGCTGTGAAAGAACGTCGTCTTGGGCCACTTCTTAAGAAAATGAAGAAAGGTGATACCTTGGTAATCTCTGAGATCAGCCGTTTGGGTCGTAACCTTATGAGTATAATGTCGATGCTCAATCTCTGCATGACTAAAGAGACTTACGTTCTTACGGTTAAAGAAAGATACGAGCTTGGCAACAATATCAATAGCCAGGTACTTGCGTTTGCCTTTGGTTTGTCCGCTCAGATCGAGCGTGACCTAATCAGCCAACGAACCAAAGAGGCACTTGCTTGGCGCAAGGCTTCCGGGAAAAAGTTGGGACGCCAAGCTGGAGAAAAGAATACGCATTATAAACTCGATAAGAAAGCGGAACTTATAAACCAGATGCTTGCTGAAGGAAAGTCAAAGGCTGCTATCTGCCGAAAACTTAAATGTCACTTAGTAACTCTTAATAATCATCTTGAAAGAATGAAGGAAAAGTCTTGTGAATTAGGGGATAATTAGTACCTTTGTACAGTGATTATGCCCATTGACAGCCCGTATTAGGTGTTGTCGATGGGCTTTTTTTGTGTCTAAAAAATCCCGTCTTACTTTTCACAAGCGAGGCGGGATAACGACAAAACTACTATTGAATAGCTATTCATTTGCAAAGATAATATTAAAAATAAAAATAGTAAAATGGAATTGAATGATTGGGTTATATTGATAACCGCTTTGGGCGGTATTGAGGGTATCAAACAGCTTGCAAAGTTCTGGATGAGCCGTAAGACGAATGCGCGTATTGAGGACGCTCGTGCGGATGTCGAGGAGTTCAAAGCTTTGCGGGAATACAATGAGTTCCTGCAAAAGCAACTGTCTGAGAAAGAGGAACGCTTTGTAGAACAGACCGGACGTTTAAGGGGAGTGCAAGACGAATTGTTTGCCGAAAAAGAAAAAAACTCAGAATTGAAGCTTGAACTGGCTTTAAAGCGTTGTGAGAAAAAGAAGTGTGGTGAACGTATTCCTCAGAATGGTTATTGATGTTGGAGGAAGGAGTTTCTCAACGGCTTCCTCCTCTTAATCTATAACACTTAAAGTTAATACAAAGGTGTTTTGCAAATATATTGTATTTTTATGTAAATCCAAATAAGTATATGAAGTACTTTACAATCGCTGAGCTTTGCAAATCAGATACAGCCGATCAATTAGGAATTGATAACCGGTGTAAGAAAGAACATGTAGCCAATATGACTGCATTAGTAGATAACGTGCTGGACCCATTACGAGAGGCATACGGAAAGCCTATACGGGTGAACAGTGGTTTCCGTTGCCCGGTACTCAATAAAGCCGTGAAAGGTTCAGCTACGAGCGACCACATGACTGGACGGGCGGCAGATATAACCGGAGGGAGCCCGGCTGAGAATAAGAAGTTGTTCTGTCTGATTCAAGAACTAGGCCTTCCCTTCGATCAATTGATTGATGAGAAACATTTCTCATGGGTACATGTGTCTTATCGGCAGTCTGGTAATCGTAGGGAGGTGAAAGCCTTATGAGACTAACCAGTAAGCAGAAAAAGGAATTCTTCGGGCTGGCAGTCTGGGGGATTCTCGGACTCATTGCAATGTCCGTTATGATGGCATTGGCCGGATGTGCCACTCCTATGAACACAGACCGTAATACTCAGGTTGACTATTCCAATCTTTTGCAGCAAATGCAATCTCGAATGGACTCCCTACTTATCAATATGGAAGCTCAGCGGAAAGAAACAAGCGAGAAACTATCCAATCTAAAGGTTGAGAATAAAACTGTCTATCTCTCACCTCCTGACAGTACCGGCAAGCAATATCCAACTATGGTGAGTGAGACGAATGCCAGTAAAGACGAGAAAGAGAATAAGACTACTGAGACTGAACTTAAAGTAACCATTCAGAGGCTTGTTGAGGAGGTTTCGGATTTGAAGAATAAACTCAATACTAGTGTTGTACAGGAAGAGAAAGTAAAAGAATTCTCTTGGTGGCAACTTCATAAGATGGATGTATATGCCGGCTTATTCATGCTTGTGCTTGGATGGCTTGTTTATAAGAAGAATAAGTAGAAGTGGCTTATCTGCGATAAGTGTGCCTTGACTGAAAAGTCAGGGCACTTTTGTTCTGAAAACTATTGATTGAAAGCATTGGCTAATAAAAACAGATTTCATTTTGTCGAATCTGATTTTATACTTTAATTTGTGCATTGAAAAATATAAATATGGATAATAATAAGGCAAAAGAGGAACTTTATAAGAAGCTTATTGATATGCTTCCTATAAAACGGAAAGATAATTCCGATTTTAGAGTTGTTTTAGAGAACGCTCTTGAGAATTATGTAAACTTAATCAAAGACGCTGGAGTTATAGAGTTAACACAGGAAAATATGAATGATATAGAGAAATCATGTGATGCTATTAATGAAATAGTAACTCTTCAGTATCAAGGCAAACATTCGGAGGCTTATGGACGGTTGGGAGAGATTGTCAAAGCAAAGATGAATGTTCTTATTGAGGGGGCTAATCTTTCTTTATATAGAATGAGAAAGTTTGAAGGAGAGAAAAGATTTACCTATATAGATATGTTTCACATTCCATTTGAAAAACGTGGTAAAGTAAAAACTCAACGATATAGTATTCCTGGATATCCATGTTTATATGTGGGTGAGAGTATTTATGCGTGTTGGGAGGAGATGGAACGTCCTTTGTCATGGATGGTGTCAAAAATTGTTTGTAAAAAAATGCCACTTTTGTTAGATTTGCGTGTTCCTAATGAAAAAGAGTTTAATGTTTTTGATCTTTTACGATTTCCGCTAATCATTGCATGTATGATTCCTGTTCTCAACAATAAGGATGATTATAAACCTGAATATATAATACCTCAACTTCTAACGGAATATATTATAACGAATTATCATAGAAAATATGACTATAAAGATGTCTTTAAAACCATTAATGGGATTCGTTATACATCAGTTCATAAAAATACTGATTTTGATTTTCCTAATGAAAAATTCAACAATATTGTATTTCCTGTAGTGGAGTCTATAAATGACACTGGGTATTGTCCTGTATTGTGTGAGCAGTTTCTGGTAACAGAACCCACCTGCGATGAATATGAACGTATTAGGGGGGATTATTCTGTAGATTTAGGAAAAGCTGGGTATAATTCGGAAGAACAATTAAAAAGGAATTATGAAGTATCTATATTTGGTAAGATAGAGGAGCGGCTAAAATACCGTGAATCATACAAAATAATCAATAGAGTATGAATAGATTTTGATTTATTATATTTACTTTATTAATCTGATAAATTGCGAGTTATGTGTGAAGACAATCAATATGTTAGAACTTTGGAACGGTTATATCAATGCCGGGACTTAGAAATCTCAAACTTATGGCAACGATCTGTTTTTTTATCTGTATTTTTAATATTATGTTTTACCGGATATGGAATATTAGTTTTGAGAATTATCGATTACACTAGTGTTTTAGAGTGGATTTTATTCAATTTGTTATCTATTGTTTTGTCATTTGTCGGTTGTATACTCTCTGCCATTTGGGTTTATATGGGAAAAGGCTCTAAAGCTTGGTATGAAGTTTATGAAACAGCAATTGTAAGTTTTGAACATAAATATCATGATAAGATAGGAATTCCTGTAAGTAATATAATGGGTGAGATGGGGATCCCCTATAAAAAAATGAATGATTGTATTTTTTCAATGAAATCTGGTGCCTATTCACCTTCCAGGATAAATATATTAATAGGACAAGTTTGCCTAATCGGATGGATTGTTATTGGAATTGTGCACTCAATGATCTTATATTCTCATGAGTTGGAATTAGGTTGGACTATTTTGGATAGTCCGCTTATAATATGTCTGTTGCCTTTTGTCTTAGCGGGAATTTGTGTGTTTATATGTTGGTATTTACAAACAAGAAAACTAAGAAGTAAGCACCTTTATGACACTCTATACTATAAAAATGGTTTATCTTTATGTAAAAGAAAAGAATGGCTTAAATTATCCATCACTGAAAGGAAAAAGAAAATTATTGAAAGGCAAAAAAGTGATTAGAGGGACTATCCATCTGATTGTGCCTAAAAAATCCCCGTAGCGGCTCAACTACGGGGACAGTATTAAATATCATGATTATCCTTTCATCATCATAATATCCGCTCTCATCTCTATGTAATCTTTATACTTCTCCGGATTATTCACATAATCTATTACTCTGTTGATTGCTATCTCCGCTTGTTTTTGTTTGACTTTGGTATAGTACCTGATAATGCCTTTACTTTTGTCTGAATGTCCCAAACAGTAGTCTATCACTCCATCCGGGATTCCTAGTTCTGATGCAAATTGGGCGAAGGTTTTGCGAGCGGAATAGAAGCATAGTGTTTGCTTGATTCCTAAATGCTCTTTCAGCTCTCTCATGCAAAGGTTGATATACTTTTGTAAATTAGAATAGGTGTATGAATACCCTAAATCTAGCACACCTTTTTTATTAATATACCTATTTATTATAGCTCTTGCTTCTGGATGTATCGGTATTGTAATGTTTGCTTTTCCTGTCTTTGCATGAAGTGTCTTAGTTCTCTCGAAAGAAAGGATATCTGACGATAGATTAACTGACAATAGGTCTTTTAAGTTTATTCCACATAAGTAGAAAGATAGCAAAAGCATGTCTTTCCCTAAATTAATCCTCTTCCCCTCTAATTGGGTGTTTCGTATTCTTTGAAACTCCTCTATTGTTAGGTCACACTCCTTTGGTTCGGCAGTCGGGATTTTGGTGTAAGCAAAGGGGTGTACATCTTGTTTGAGAATGCCGGCTTTAATTAATTCGTTGATTCTTGCTTTTAGGTGAGTTAGCCTTAATCCTATATTTCCATTGGCGTAGCCTTTTCTTATCATCCACTTTTTAAAGTGTTCTATTAATAATGTGTTGATAGCAGGGATGGGAACGTCCCCTTCGGCATTAGCAAATATACGGATTGTTTCTTGGTTCATCTTTGCATAGCTTTCCCTGCCTTCTTCTTTAAACTCAGAAATTCGTTTCTTCCAGTATTCAATAAAGGAAATATGAGATGGCTTTTCTTTAGAAAGAATAATCTGCTTGATTTGGGAGGCTGTTAGCCAGTCCTTATCTTCTATAGAATCATATTTTTCTTTATATTGTGAGAATACAAACTCTAATCGTTTGTTCATTACACTTGCATCTTTACGATATGCGACCTTTCCGTTTTCGAATTCTGCAATATCATTCAATAGGAAAGTCGTTTTGATGTAAGCCCGCTTTTTCTTTTGGGAGATGCAGACTAAGATTGGAAGTCTGCCATCCTGTTCCTTAATAGAACTTAAAACTGTTAATCTGATTGTTGCCATAAGCTGAATAATCAAACACAATCCTACTATACAACTTTAGCCATATATATTTGCAGAAATGTGCTTTTTTTTATTCAGGTGAGACTTTTTTGAAAGAAAAACGCTGATTAATGTGTTTATAATCAGCGTTTTAAAGGAGAGCCGCTAGCCAGACTTGAACTGGCGACCTACGCGTTACGAATGCGTTGCTCTACCAACTGAGCTATAGCGGCAGTGACTTTTCATTTACGGGGTGCAAAATTACACCTTTCTTTGAAATTACGAAAAGAAAAAGGTTTTTTTTTGAAAAAATCTTTCTTAAAATGGTTTTCTATATTTGCTCTGTCATTTTTCCTTCTAAAATAATTGTTTTATCAATATAAAAAATACATCTTTGCAAATCTTACTGTCAACCTAAAATCTGACAATAAATATGAATTTGAAGATATATTATAAGAATCTTTCATCCCGTATTGCCTCCAAGTGGACTATATTGGCTATTGATATTTGTTTGGTAATGATTTCCATGCTTTTAGCATGTATCCTTCAACTCGGGGTGTCTTCTATAATATATAAGATGTCATTGTATGTGTGGATGATTTTTTTCTCTTTGTTTTGTAATCTGTGTTTCTTTTCTGTCTTTCATACATATGTTGGAGTTATTCGTTTTTCTTCGTTTGTGGATATCTATAGAGTGTTTATATCTCTTACATTGAGCTATGGAGTACTGGGGGTAGGAAATTTTTGCTGGTCAGCTTTTGGTTTGGGAGAAACATTACCCAGTGGAATAATTTTTATAGCATATATTCTTAACTTCATATTCATGGCATGTCTGCGCATTTTGGTGAAAATGTTACATGAAGCTTTGTCTTTTGATATTCGGCATTGTGTGAATGTGTTTATTTATGGCTTTCGTGGAACTGGAGTGAATATAGCAAAATCTATGCGTGTAAGTAGGAATAATCATTATCGTGTATGTGGTTTTATTTCTGATGAGCCGTGGATGATAGGCAAACACACTATGGGATGTAGGGTATATGCTAATGATAAGATGTTATTTGAACACTTAAAAAGGAAGAATGTACGTACGATTATTGCTTCACCTGATAAATTGGTGGATTTGGAACAGTCTGGTATAGTAGCACAAATGTTAGCTCAGGATATCCATGTGATGACAGTGCCTCCCTTGAGCGATTGTTTGGATGATGGAATTATAAAAGATATCCATATAGAAGATTGGCTTCGTCGTGAACCAATTCAGGTTGATATCCGTAAGATAGCGGCTTATGTTGAGGGACATCGAATATTGATAACCGGTGCTGCTGGTACTGTAGGGCAGGAAATCGTTCGCCAGTTGGCGGCGCTAAATCCATATCAGTTGATATTGGTTGATCAGGCTGAATCTCCTTTGTACGATATTCAATTGGAATTGTCTGACCATTGGAAAAATCTCGAAGTACGGGTATTAGTAGCAGATGTTACAAATTATACTCGTATGGAGGCTATTTTCAGAGAGTGTATGCCGCAGTTAGTCTTTCATGCTGCAGCATATAAACACGTTGCCATGCTTGAAGATTATGCTTCTGAAGCTATACAGGTGAATGTTTTAGGGACAAAGACTGTTGCAGATTTGTCTGTAAAATACAAAATTAAGAAATGTATGATAATTTCTACAGATCATGCTTTCTGTCCGGTGCATGCTATGGGGTATAGTAAATGTTTGGCTGAAATGTATGTACAGGGATTATCTCGCAAAGTAGTGCAGGAAAATAGTCTTACTAAATTATTTGTAGTTCGCTTCAGTGATGTATATCCTGATGCCCCTCGCAGTTTAATGACTGTATCGGAAGCTTGTCAGTTGATATTGGAAACGGGGAATTTGGGTGAGAATGGTGAAATCTATGTGTTTGAAGATGATGCAGTAGAAGATACGCTGCCTACCAGCTATGAAAAAATAAAGAAAAGCAAAGGATATTTCATTGATTATACTATGATTTGCGAGCAGATTAATACTTTAACGGAAAATAATTGCATGCAGGATTCAGCGGTAATAATTAACAAAATGAAAAAAATAATCTCATATTTTTCTGAGTCCTGTGTGGATGCCTGAACGGCTGAATGGAGTTTTTAATTCTTTTTCTGAAATTTCGATGTAAAATAAATGGGCGTTCTGAAATAATGTGCTACCTTTGTGCCCGATTTATATTTAACTGTAGGAATTTTAAAGATTAATCAAATATCTTATGCGTAGATTAATAGCACTATTCTTTTCAATCTTCATCCTCGTAGGGGGCGTTATGGCCCAGCAAATGTCGGATGATCAGGTGGTTCAATATGTGAAAGAAGCACAGAGAACTGGCAAATCGCAAAAGCAAATGACTACTGAGCTATTGCGTAGAGGAGTAACCAAAGAACAGGTTGCTCGTATACAAAAAAAATATGCCGAGCATAGTACTGCTGCAGATGGAGTGGAAAACAAACCCTCTCAACTTCGTGAACGTACTTCTTTAATGACAGACGGGAAAGCTATTAGAGGTACTTCTTATGAAGAAGCAGAATTAGAAGAACAGAAAGAAATAATTGATTTAAAACGTGATGCGAAAGCTACTCCTGAAGCACCGGGAAGCAATATTTTTGGTCATAGTTTATTTTCTAGTAGAAACCTTTCTTTTGAGCCGAGTGCAAATTTGGCTACTCCGGTAAATTACCGTTTAGGCCCGGGTGATGAAGTTATTATAGATATTTGGGGGGCTTCAGAAAATACAATCCGTCAGACGATTTCTCCGGAAGGAACTATCTTAGTTCGTGGTTTAGGTCCCGTTCATCTTAGTGGTATGACTGTAAAAGAGGCGAATTCTTTTTTGCAACGTGAGTTTTCTAAAATCTATTCTGGAATTTCAGGTACTGAACCCAACTCTGAGATAAAATTGACATTGGGTGACATTCGTACGATACAAATTAATATTATGGGTGAGGTTTCTGTACCGGGAACTTATACCTTATCTGCATTTTCCACTGTATTCCATGCTTTATATCGTGCTGGTGGTGTAAACCGTATCGGTAGTTTACGTAGTATTAAAGTGGTACGTGATGGTAAAACCTTTGCTGATCTGGATGTTTACGACTTTATAATGAAAGGTAAAATGAAGGATGATATACGCCTTCAGGAAGGTGACGTGATCATTGTAGATCCTTATCAGTCTTTGGTTGAGATTGTGGGTAAAGTCAAAAGACCGATGTTTTATGAGATGAAACCTACAGAGACTGTTGCTACCATATTAAATTATGCAGGTGGTTTTACTGGTGATGCTTATAAAAAAGCCATTCGTCTTGTGCGTAAGAGCGGACGTGAACATCAGGTCTTTAATGTAGATGAAATGGATTACTCTGTTTTCCGTTTGGATGATGGAGATATGATTACGATAGATGCTGTACTGGATCGTTTCGAAAATCGCGTAGAAGTTCGTGGGGCTGTTTATCGTGCCGGTTTATATCAACTAGACGGTACAGTAAATACGGTGAAACAATTAATAAAGAAAGCTGAAGGATTGCGTGGAGATGCTTTTCTGAATAGAGTAATTATAGACAGAGAGCATGAAGACCTGTCTCATGAAATTATTGCGATTGATTTAGGAGGATTATTAAACGGGACGATTGCTGATATTCCTTTGCAGAAAAATGATATCCTGTATATCCCAAGTATTACTGATTTGAAAGAAGAAGAAACGGTTGCAATTTATGGTGAAGTTGCTAATCCGGGTACTTTCCTTTTTTCTAAGAATATGACTATTGAAGATTTACTTGTTCAGGCGGGTGGCTTGTTAGAAGAAGCAGCTACAACGAGGGTTGAGGTAACTCGTCGTATTAAAGATCCTAAGAGCACTTCATTCAGTAGTGTTTTGGGCAAAACATTTACTTTTGATATAAAAGATGGTTTTATTGTTGGAGGAAATGCGGAGAACTTCTATTTAGAACCCTTTGATGCTGTTTATATTCGTAGAAGTCCAGCTTATCGTAGGCAACAGAATGTGGTTGTTGCTGGTGAAGTACTTTTCTCTGGTAGCTATTCTCTATTGAAGAAGAATGAGCGCTTGTCTGACTTGGTTAGCAAGGCTGGTGGTGTAACTCCGGATGCTTATGTAAAAGGAGCTCGTTTAATCCGTAAATTGTCCGATGAGGAAAGACGTCGTCAGAATGACGCTATCCGTATGGCTCAGAATGGTGAGGGAAAGGATTCCATATCTATACAGAAATTAAATCTGTCAGAGACCTATACTGTAGGTATTGATCTGGAGAAAGCTTTAGCCAATCCAAAGTCTGATTTTGATTTGGTTTTGCGTGAGGGAGATGTACTGTATATTCCGGAATATGTGAATACTGTGAAAATTAGTGGTTCGGTCATGTATCCTAATACCGTAGTGTATCAGAAGGGAAAGAATCTGAAATTCTACATTAATCAAGCGGGTGGTTATGGCAATATGGCAAAGAAGAAGAAAGTTTATGTAGTTTACATGAATGGTACGGTATCTCGTCTGAAGGCAAGAAATGCCAGTGCTATAGAACCGGGATGTGAAATTATCGTTCCCAGCAAGGCTGAAAAGAAACATATGGCGATGGCTGAAATTTTGGGTATTAGTAGTACAACTGCTACAATTGCAGCAATGGTAGCAACTATGGCTAACGCTTTTAAGTAATTTGGATTATGAGTGAAGAAAAAAAACTGAATACACTTCCTCAACAACCAGAGGAACAGGAAATAGACTTGATTGAACTTGCCAAGAAAGTTTGGGCAGAGCGAAAATTGGTTTTTAAAGCGTGTGGATATGCAGCGTTAGTAGGATTGGTTGTTGCATTTAGCATTCCTAGAGAATATTCCACTAGCGTAACGTTAGCACCAGAAAGCACTGGGAAAACTTCAGGAGGTAGCATGGGAGCTTTGGCGGCTATGGCTGGAATCAATATGGGGTCTTCTGTTGGAGAAGATGCTCTTTATCCGGATCTTTATCCGGATATCGTAAGTTCTACCCCGTTTCTGACTGAGTTGTTTGATGTAAAGGTCAAAGATGATAAAGAAAAGGTAGATACTACGCTGTATGTTTACTTGGACGAACATCAGCGTGCTCCTTGGTGGGGTGCTATTATTTCTGCTCCTTTTAAAGTTTTGGGTTGGACCATCTCTTTATTTAAGGATGATGAAGTAGAAGGAACTGGTACATTGGATCCTTTTAGATTAACAAAAGACGAAGCAGACATTGCTGAAGCGCTAAGTAAACGTATAGCTGTCTCTGTTGATAAGAAGACAGGTGTTACTACCTTGACGGTAACAATGCAGGATCCTTTAATTTCTGCTTCATTAACCGATACAGTAATGCACCGCCTTCAGAATTATATAACTGAATATCGAACTAATAAAGCTCGTCATGATTTGGCTTTTACCGAGAAATTATATACAGAAGCAAAAGCTAATTATACGGATGCCCAAAGTAAGTATGCATCTTTTGTAGATGCAAATCAAAATATTATTTTGTTAAGTTATCGTGCTGAGCAGGAGCGTTTGCAAAATGAGATGAGTTTAGCATATAATGTATATACTCAAGTTGCCCAACAGTTACAGATGGCAAAAGCTAAAGTACAAGAAATTACTCCGGTATATACTGTTGTTCAGCCAGCGACGGTTCCTTTGCGTCCGTCTAAGCCTAGCAAGCCTATGATTCTGATAGGTTTCGTATTTTTGGCTGGTGTCGGTAGTGTTGGATGGATATTGTTTATAAAGGATTTATTAAAAGGATGGAAAAAGCAAACAACGATATGATGATGGATGAAAATTCGCGTAGCTGGTATGTATTGTACACAGCGCCAAGATTGGAACGTAAATTGATGCAACACCTTACTGTTGCCGGATATAAGACTTATTGTCCTATGCAAACAATTTATGTGAACTGGAATGGAAAGACAAAGGAAATTATTGTTCCTTTTTTCTCCGGTTGTGTTTTTGTAGAGGGAGATCTTAAGGATATGACCCCTGTTGTAGCTTCTCAAAAAGCGGCATTTTTAGTGAATGCTGATGGCAAAGAGCTTACTATAGTATCTGATAAGGCAAACCTTCCAGGAAAGTTTGCCCAATTATTGAAGTAATGATGAAGTTGATTTCAGAAGAACTGTTGGATAGTGTGTCCCAGGAAGCGCGGGAGAGTTCTCGTTTGCGTATGAATTATAATTTTCATGAATCATTGGATGCACCTATCCAGCGCCTGCTTAATGCATTGGAGCCGGGAACGTATCTTCCTCCTCATCGTCACACTGATAAAGAGGAGACTTATGTGGTATTACGTGGAAGTCTGTTGACTTTCTTTTATGATGATTTAGGTAATGTAATAGAAAAAGTTAACCTAAATCCATCGGTTGGAGTTTATGGGGTGGAGATCCCTTCCGGTACTTGGCATAGTATTATTGCTTTAGAGCCAGGCACTGTGATTTTTGAAATCAAAAGTGGCCCTTATAAACCACTTCCTCCCGAAGATATTGCGCCATGGGCGCCTGCACCCTCCGACTTGGAAGGTGCGGCTGTGTTTATGAAACGAATGTTGGAGGTTTAATTAGCACCTTCAAACATTCGGCTTCGTGCCAGCATGCATGCACCTACAATGCCGGCCTTATCTTTTAACTTGGATGTCGTGATAACTGAGTCTTTATTCACGAGGTTTAAGGAGTATTTCCGTACTGCTGTTTTTATAGGTTGCGTAATGTAGTCTCCGGTTAGAGATAATGTTCCTCCGATTATTACTAACTCGGGATTAAAGATATTTATAAGACCGGCAATTTGTTTACCTAATTTTTGTCCGATTTCTTCGACAATTTCAATGCATAGCACATCTTCCTTGTTTACTGCAGCTATAATCTCATCTAATGTTAATGGGTTTTCCATGTTAATCCGTTCGGATAAAATAGAATTTTCTCCTTTCTTTATTCGTTCCAGCAGAGTACGGTGTAATGCTGAGCCGGAAGCTTCTGTTTCCAGACAGCCTTTCTTTCCACAGTGGCAGATGATTTCATTATCAAATGTGCTGATATGCCCAAATTCTCCTGAGAATCCAGATTTTCCTTTGTAGATTTTTCCGTCTATAATAATTCCGATTCCTAATCCCCAGCTGACATTTACGAAAATAATATCTTTTTCCCCTTTAACGCATCCTTGCATATATTCTCCATAGGTCATTGCTCGTGTATCATTGTCGATTGTGACAGTATATCCTAGTCTTTCACTTAATACATCTGCAAGAGGACGCTCTTCAAAATTAAACTGGCTGAAACTATATCCGGATTCTGGGTTTACCCGACCTGATACATTGACATTGATATTAAGAATCTTTTCAGTGTCAATTGAAAGTTTCTTGATGAAATTGAGAATAAGACTACAAAGCTCGTTCATTCCTTCCAAAGAGTTCTCAAAATTATAAGGAATATCCATTTTGAGATCTACCATATCTCCTTTAAAATTGATTAATCCGATGTTGATGGAGAATTTTTTTATATCTACTCCAATAAAGTAACCGGATTGAGGATTCAAGCCGTATAGATGCGGGTGGCGTCCTCCGCTTGTTTCCAGTTTCCCATAATCATTTATATAACCTTCATCGAACATTTCACCTATTAATTTAGTGACAGTAGGGATACTCAGATCTAACTCCTTAGAGAGATCAGGAATTGTAGAACTACCATTATATATATAATCTGTCTCTTATACACATCTGACGCTGCCGACGATCGCATAAGTGTAG